>Ga0194053_10000591_pt1 | contig 26874 bp, 29 predicted proteins | sample SepL228m_MetaG_FD_161684 | JGI IMG/M metagenome (GOLD analysis project Ga0194053, IMG submission 161684) | Anoxic zone freshwater microbial communities from boreal shield lake in IISD Experimental Lakes Area, Ontario, Canada - Sep2016-L227-8m | ecosystem: Environmental > Aquatic > Freshwater >... | reverse complement strand
CCTATGCCCGTTTGATCAGGTTTTTTTCGTCAAGCACAATGACCGACGGCTTGTGCCGTTTGGACGCGTCTGCATCAACCCAGGCATACGACATGATCGTGAGGCGGTCGCCGATTTTACCCAGGTTTGCGGTGGCGCCGTTGAGTTCAATAACTCCGGAGCCATGCGGTCCGTAGATCACATAGGTCTCGAAGCGTTCCCCGTTTCCCATATTGCCCACAAGAATTTTTTCGTAAGGAAGGAGTCCGACACGTTCGGCAAGATCGGAGGCTATCGTGAGACTTCCTTCGTAATCCACTGAGGCGCCGGTCACCACGGCGCGATGGATCTTGGATTTGAGCAGGCAGATGGTCATCGGACAGCCCCTCTTCCTAATGAGGAAAGGGCAAACCCACCAGTTTTTTTACCGATAAAAGAATCAGACGGTCACTGCTTCAGCGGGGAACTCCTCGGAATCCAGAGCGGGCGTGGGTTTCGGATCAGCTTCATGGGTCGGGTGATCAAAAGCATCGGCACTGGCAAGGGTGCGCAAAATTTCACCCGTTTCAGAGAATTGCAGGAGTTTCAGCTGCCCATCCATTTCCTCAACCAAGGCGGTGCGGCTCTCAACCCAGTCGCCGGTGTTGTAATAATCGAGTCCCTTGATTCTGCGGATTGCCGCGGTGTGAATGTGACCGCAGATGATGCCCTGCGCCCCTTCGTCAGAAGCAAATCGAACCATTGACTCTTCAAAGCTGCCGATGAAATTTACCACATTCTTCACGCTGCTTTTCACATAGGCGCTTAGTGACCAGTGACCGTGACCGAAGAGACGGCGGCAGAAGTTGACGGGAGTGTTGAGATGCAGCAGCAGCTGGTAGCCGATGTCGCCCACATGGGCGAGCCATCCCATATTCTGTACCACGGTGTCGAGTTCATGGCCGTGAACCACCAGAAGGCGGGTGCCGTTTTGAGTGGTGTGGATGGCGCGGGATTGAATATGCACATTTGCATAGGTGCCGACAAAATCGGTGATGCGCTCGTCATGATTACCTGGGATGTAAATGATCGTTGCGCCCTTGCGTCCCTTGCGAAGAATTTTCTGAATGACATCACTATGGGCCTGCTTCCAGAAAACCCCCCGTTTCATCGCCCAGATGTCAATGAGGTCCCCGACCACATAGAGAGTGTCGCAGTCAAAAAACTTTAGAAATCCAAGTAGCGCCTCCGCCTGACTTCCTCGGGTACCGAGATGCACATCGGAGATCCATACGCTCCTGTAGTGGTATGTGGCTACATCATGCACAAGATCATGTGTAAACAGGTTTTTTCCTGCAAACCAACACTTGGATTGTGACAATTTCGTCATAATTCAAATGCCGTGGAGAGAGTTGATTCCTCTGGCACTCCGTGTCACGATTTTACGATGTCCGGCAGCCTTTCGATTCCCGAACCAGAAACCCTCTTTTCCGAGAAGTTGCTCTGGTATTGTGTGAGGGCAAAGCCCAAACAGGAGGGAATCGCTACTCGCTTGCTGCGGCAGGAACTGGGGTTGGAGGTTTTCTGCCCCAAGATCCGATTCAAGAGGGCTCGATCGACCGGAGTCGCCTGGGTACAGGAAGCGATGTTTCCGGGCTATCTCTTTGCGCGGTTTGTCTATCCCCAACTTTATCGGCACATTGCCGCGATCAGTGGCGTGGCAAAGACGCTCAGTTTCGGTGGCAGACCCTGTGTGCTCGACGAGTCCATCATTGCCGACCTTAGATTGCATGTGGCTGACGGGGAGATCGTGGAGATAGCTTCCGAGATCAAGGAAGGCGAGGAGGTCAAGGTGATCGAGGGGCCATTTCTTGGGGTGCGTGCACTGGTTACGCGCATCCTGCCGGCGCGTGATCGGGTCGCGATTCTTCTCAGCCTGCTCGGTCAGGAGAGAGAGGTGGAGGTGTCCGCTGGATCACTGTTGCCCGATGTCCGTCATCCGCTGGCGGATTAAATCAGCGCTTCCCTAAGACACTCGACATCGTTCGCTCCATCCCCTCATTCTCTCCGCATGAAAATTCTCGTGATTGGTTCCGGCGGCCGTGAGCATGCCATCCTCTGGAAGCTTGCCCAAAGTCCTCGTGTGAAGCAGCTTCTCTGTGCTCCCGGAAATGCCGGTACGCAGCAGATCGCCACGAATTACCCAGTTGCAGCCTCCGATCTCCCAGCCCTTTTGGCTCTCGCAAAATCGGAGGCTGTCGATCTCACCATCGTCGGCCCGGACGATCCTCTGGCGGAGGGAATCGTCGATCTCTTCCAGGGCGAGGGCCTGCGCGTATTTGGCCCTCGCGCCGCTGCCGCGCGGTTGGAATCCTCAAAGTCGTTTGCCAAGGGATTCATGGATCGCCACGGGATACCGACTGCAGAATCCTCGACCTTCAGCGAGCTGGAGGATGCCTTGGTTCATTGTCGCACCGCTTCCTATCCCTTGGTCGTCAAAGCCGATGGTCTGGCACTCGGCAAGGGAGTCGTGATTGCTCAGGATCAGACGGAAGCAGAGAGAGTTATTCAACAGATGATGGTGGATAAAATTTTTGGTGATGCGGGGGCGACTGTTGTGATTGAGGAGTTTCTCACGGGGCCAGAGTGTTCGTTGCATGCGTTGGTCGATGGAGCAAAATATTTACTCTTTCCCGATGCCCGTGATCACAAGCGTGCTCTTGATGGCGATCTGGGGCCCAACACCGGCGGGATGGGAACCATAAGTCCCTCACGGGTGCTTGATGCCGCGATGCAGGAGCGGGTGCGCAACGAGATCTTGGAACCGTTTGTGGCGGGTCTCAAGGTGGATGGGCTACATTTTCAGGGAATGCTTTTTCCAGGGCTGATGATCACACCGCAGGGGCCGAAAGTGTTGGAGTTTAACTGCCGGTTTGGCGATCCTGAGACGCAGGTGCTCATGCGTCGCTTGAAGAGCGATCTGCTGGATCTCATCGAAGACACCATCGATGGCAAGCTCTCCGAGGTGCATCCCATCTGGGAAGATCGTACGGCTGTCTGTGTCGTGCTGGCTTCAGGTGGCTATCCCGGCCCTATCGAGAAGGGAAAGGTTATCAGCGGCCTTGAAAGCGTCGGGACTGATCCCGATGTGGTGGTCTTCCACGCGGGGACTGCATTGAAAGAGGGAAAATTCGTGACCAATGGGGGACGCGTGCTCGGTATCACCGCTCTGGGCTCAACGCTCGAAGAGGCACGGGTCAAGGCCTACGCCGTTGCAGATCAACTTAGCTTTGATGGCAAGCAGCTTCGACGCGATATCGGGGCGTAGTCCGTTCGTCTCGAAAAACACCTCGGGGAAGTTGATGTAACAGGGGAAGAAGCTCTTTTCGCAGCTAAATCGCACAAAGACACAAAGGCTCCCAAGCAATAAGCTAGAGAGCCTTGTGTGTAAATGGCGGCACCGAGTATCCGGTGCACGAGTAAAAACCTGCGAAAGGTTTTGCGTAAGAAGGCAGGGAGCCCCCTTACGACTTGTAACGCAGGCGCTTCTTATGCCGGTTGAGCTTCATGCGCTTGCGGCGCTTGTGCTTGGCAATTTTGGCTTTGCGTTTCTTTTTAATTGATCCCATCGGAGCTGTGTTCGTGCGGTGCTGGACTACTTGCGTAGAAAGCTTGGTTTGTGGTTTTAGTAGACGACCTTGTTAAGGGGGTATTCGATAATGCCTTCGGCTCCGAGTGACTTTAGTTGCGGTATGATCTCCCGGACGATTTTCTCGTCGATGACAGTTTCCACAGCCACCCAGTCGTTTTGGGCCAGAGGCGAAACTGTAGGATTGCGGAGAGCTGGCAACGCCTCAAGAAGATTCTGCAACTTTGTCCTAGGAAGATTCATTTTGAGTCCGACCTTGTCGCGTGCGGTCAGTGCTCCTACTAGCAGCAGGGAGATGCGTTCCATTTTTTCCCGCTTCCACTGATCGGCGTGGGCTGCCTTCCCGGCTACAAAGACAGGATATGATTCAATGATTGTTTCAAGAATGCGAAGCTTGTTGGCCTGAAGAGAGGAACCCGTCTCGGTGATGTCAACGATGGCATCGACAAGATCAGGCACCTTGACTTCAGTGGCGCCCCAGGAGAATTCCAGCTCGGCTTTCACTCCCTTGCTCTCGAAGTAGCGGCGGGTGAGTCCCACGGCCTCGGTGGCGACACGCTTTCCTTCAAGATCCTTGACCGATTTGTAGGGGGAGTCCTCAGGCACGGCGATGACCCAGCGGGTCGGGTTGGCCGTTGCCTTGCTGTAGGGAAGTTCGGCAAGCACCTCAACTTGGGAGCCGTTTTCCTCAACCCAATCACGGCCCGTGATGCCGCAATCCAAAAATCCACCCTCGACATATCGGCTGATTTCCTGAGCGCGCAACAGGCGAAAGCGCAGTTCGGGATCGTCCACGGTGGGACGATAGGAACGGCTGGTACCGGAGATGGAGTAGCCCGCCCGTTGGAAGAGCGATAGTGTCGCTTCCATCAGGCTTCCGGAGGGAAGGCCAAAAGTGAGAATTTTATCCGCCATAAAGTAATCTTGGGGGGCGGACTATAGGCCCTACACCCCCCTTCTGAACAAGTCAAAAACGATCGATGAGATTGATTGGGAGATGTTTTCTCTGATCATTGATTGCTCCGGGCTATGAAAATCCGTTGTGCAGATGGCCTGCTTTGTGCTTGAGATGCTCGTTGCCGGACGGGACTTTCTGCGAGGCTGCCATGCGCTGAACCAACCTCTCCATGCCGTTTGTTCCACCTGAATCACGCCACGGGATGCTTCTCTGTAAGAGCATTCCGTATCGGGATCTCTTGCGTCAACGGGGATGGATTCTTGCATTTACCCTGGTTGCATTGCTGAGGATCTATTTCTGTGCTCAGGCACCTATAGAAACGAGTGATCTCTACCGTCATCTTGGCTTCGCTTCCCATTTTCTCGAGTTTCCAAAAACATTTTATTGGTTGGTGCCCACCGACTTTCCCAATGAGTTCTGGTCGGATTTTTGGAGTGATCAGGGCTATATTTATCCCCCGCTAGCGCTCCTGTTTTTCTCCTTTTTCGGCACGCTGGGTATCGGAATGTTCTGGGTGAAACTGACGCTCACGCTCTGCGATCTGGTCTCGGCGTTGTTGATCGGAAGGGTTGTTTCCAGGTGGGCTGCACTACTGGTTTTCTCGGCACCGATTAGCGTCTGGTACACCTCGCACGAGGGGCAGTACGAGAGTCTGCTCACGCTCTTCATGGTGCTCTCGATTTTCTGCGCGAGAAGCGGGCGTTGGCGACTGGCTGGTGTGGCCTTCATGCTTGCGTTGCAGGCCAAGCAACTCGGTATTCTGATCGCCCCCTATCTCCTCTTTGAAATTTGGCATCGCACCCGCCCAAGACAACTGCGCGCGGCCAGAGGATTTTTGATCGGCTTCTGCACAGCCTTCATACCCTTTCTTCCGTTTTATTGGGGGAGGAGCGATCTCTGGTTCCTTCCACTTCAGAATCAGGAGAATTTACTCAATCCTTACTACTGGCCTGTCTTCTGTAGTGATCTCTCGATGGCCCACTTCGATGAATGCTCCAATTTTCGCGTCCTCTGGGATTTTGCCGTGAGTTTCACGCCGATTGCCCTGCTGGGCCTCTTTCTGGCTCGAGGTCATTTTCTGCGGAAGCTTCCACAGGCCCTGCCCACACTCGGATTCTGGGTGATGATCAAGAGCGTCGCCTGGGTCATGAATTGGTACATGATCATCTTGCCAGGCTGTTCGTTCGCTCTCTGGCGTTATCGCCGTTGCCTGACGGCACTGCTCGTCATCTACTGGCTTCAATGCGGTCAGCAGGTGGCCAGCATCATCGGGGATATTAGGATTGAGGAGCCGGCTACCATCGCTCGTTTTAAAGAATGCATCTGGTCGGCCAATTATCAGTCAGCGGTTCCCTTGGAGAGCGAGACGGAGAAATGAGGTTTTCCCTTGGTTAAGGAAACACTGTTTAATCAACGCTGCCTTAAGGACATGGATCGGATTCGCTCCTAGAGCGTCGCGCCTGGCGCATTTTCACAACCAAAAGGATCACGCCGTAGGTGATCAGGGAGGCAGGAATTGCAAAGATTACCCCCCCCAGCAGGAGAGGCAGACCGATATCAAAGAGGTTGTCCCACTGGAGGAGTTCGGAAATTTTAAAATCATTCTTTGTGAGCCGTGGTGGGAGATGATGAGGATGACTCAGGATCCAGAAGCCAATCTGAAACTGGTAACGCAGGATCAGCGGCCAGATCGGCAGCAGGATGTCGTGTAGGGATACTCCGATGACCGAGGCGATGACGCTGCATCGTGTCAGCAGGGAAACTCCCATGGCACCCAGCGTTTTGAGACCGAAGACCGGCAGAAATCCAAAGAAAACACCGATGGCTGTCCCTCCAGCGATAGCATGTGGAGCATCGCGTGCATCAAGTAACTCGTGAAAGCGGGTCACCCAGTGACGGATAAAATTACGGATCATAAGAATGATGGACCAGCCCAGATCTTGCAGATCAGCTCCTGCCGGCCGCATTCTTCCGGTTTTTCTTTCCGAGAAGATGATCGGGATTCAGTGCCTGAAGTGCGGGCGGGATGAAGAAGCCATCTTTGCGGATCAACTTGTCATCAAACCAGACTTCCCCTCCACCGTAATCCTTGCGCTGAATGCAGACCATATCCCAGTGGATCGCACTCTTGTTGCCGTTGCCCGCGACCTCGTAAGCCTGTCCGGGGGTGAAGTGGAATGATCCTGCAATCTTTTCGTCGAAGAGGATGTCGCGCATTGGATGAAGGATGTGCGGGTTGAACCCCAAAGAGAACTCGCCGATGAACCGCGCGCCGGCATCCGTGTCGAGAATCTCATTGAGTTCCTTGGTATGATTGGCTGTCGCTTTCACAATGCGGCCCTTGGAAAATTCGAGTGAGACCTGATCAAAGGCGATGCCGCGATTGAGCGTCGGAGCATTGAAGGAGATATGCCCCTCGACGGAATTCTTGACTGGGCAGGAGAAGACCTCTCCGTCCGGGATATTGTGCTCGCCGCCGCAGACCACAGAACCGATGCCCTTGATGCTGAAGCGCAGATCGGTTCCGGGGCCCTTGAGATGAACCTTGTCGGTACGATCCATGAGGGCTTTCAGAGCCTTCATGCCTGGGATCATCCTGGCATAATCGAGTGTGCAGACCCGGAAGAAAAACTCTGCAAATGCCTCCGTGCTCATCTGGGCCTGCTGTGCCATCGAAGGGGTGGGCCAGCGGAGGACGACCCATCGGGTCTTGTTGATCCGGTAGTCGAGCGCCGGACGAAGTTCGGAGGAGAGCAACGCAGCTTTCTCCTGAGGCACATCGGCGGTCTCGGAGATGTTGTGCGAACCTCGGACAGCGATGTAGGCCTGCATTTTCTTAAGGCGGGCAAGATCAATGGCGGCCATCGTTTCGGCCTGCGGCCCAGTGATTCCGAGCATCAGCTCGCGGCTGACGCGGTTATTCTGGAGAGTGACAAACGGCTCCGCTTTGGCGGCGCGGACTGCCCGGATCAGGGCGATGACAAAATCCTCCGGCGTCTCGGAGACATCGATGAGGACCCGGTCGCCACTTTTTAACTTTGTCGAGTGGGAAACAAGGATGCGGGCCAGGGAATCAAAACGGGGGTCGGACATTGGAAGGTAGGAAGCAGGGGGTTAGGAAGAAAGAATTTACGGATGTGATGTTGAGGCTTTCAATTTTGCAAGATACTTGGCGGGGTTTTCATTAAAGGAGGCAACGCAGTCATGGCAGCAGAATCGGATCTCCGTTCCTTTGTAGGTGATACTGACTGGGCTTCCCATGGCACCAAGTTTGTCGCCTGAGACCACGCAGGTGGTCAGTGGATATGTTGACTGGGCTGGGTCGGCTGAAAAGACCGAACCGCCGAGGATGATCACTGCAATGAGCGGGAAAAATCTCATGGCGGGCAATCTACTCATGGATTCAGCGAGATGCCAGATATTGCATCAGAATTTCTCGACACATGCAGGTGCTGTGGATATTTCTCAAGGTAATGCTTGCTGCCCATCCTTATTTCAAAAGATTTGGGTATGCGCTGATTGCATGGGCTCTTTTCCTCACAGCCGGCGGTCACTACGCCCTGCTCCAGACCGTCGCCTGGACCACGATGGTCAATGATTTTTCCCGCACGGATTCCCTGAGTATGGCCGTTGAAAAAACCTTCGATGGTCGCCATCCCTGCCCATTGTGCAAAAAGATTGCCAAAGCCCGCACTGCTGAAGAAAAGGCTCCCGCCACGGTCAAGTTGGAGAAGAAGGCCGAGGTATTCGTGGCTTCAGCCAGCTGGGAAGTTCCTTTGCCCATTTGCCGGCAATTCGCCTACGGGCAGTCACCCTTCATATCGTTTCCGGAGCGTTCTGATGCTCCTCCCGTTCCTGTTCCCATCAGCGCGCTCGTTTAGTCGCGCTACAGGCGCTCGCTTGGCTTGATCGAGCCAAGATTTGAAGTGTCTTCCATTAAGTCTTCGGCGTACTGCCGTTAACAACGAGCAAGCGGGGAAGAGTTCTACTTAGCTAGTGGCACTCGTATCTCAACGCAAATTCCACAATGAACCCGTGGGTTTGCATTATCCATCAATAGAATGTCACAAAAAAATCAGCGTAATAATTCAGCTTTCACCCTCATCGAGTTACTCATCGTCATAGCAGTAATAGCCGTCTTGGTGGCTATCGTGATACCATCGCTCAAGGCAGCCTATGCCGATTCACTCAGTGCCAAGTGTGCCAGTAACATGGGTCAGCTTGGGAAGGCCTGCCTTCTTTATTCGCAAGATAATGAAGGATGCCTCCCCAAAAGCAGCTGTGATGATCCCAACAACTGTTGGACAAACTCCTTGCAGCCCTATGCTAATGGAACGGTAGTCTTCCGTTGTCCCGCAGATGCAGTGACCGGAAGAAGGAGAACCTATGTGATCAATGATTATCTGACATCGATGCCCTGCGATGCAGTCACCGGTGTCATGAATCAGGCTCACCTAGTCTGTGTGGAGAAACCGAGCCAGACAGTCTTTATCATGGAGCTGTCTAACTCTTACGGAACCAACACCCCGCCGGATCATCTTCACCTGGCGCAGTATTACGGAGGGGAGATCCCACTCTCTGAATTCAAATCGGAGGTGGGGGTGGAGAGGCATTTTGGAAAGGCAAACTACCTCTTTGCCGATGCCCATGTGGAATCGATCAGCTGGAAGGATGCCCAGACAATGATCAATGCCAACGGGAGCCGGTTTATCAATCCGCTTCCGACTGAATAAATTGCGACATATCCGACAGCCCATATCAAACAAAGAAATCAACTCAAAACTATAAACACCAAAACAATCACAACAACTACTATGAAACTTTACACACATCTGATTGCTCTACTCTCCTTGGCAGCAGCAACTGCTGCCTCTGCACATATCAGTTATACTGGAAGGAATTTTGGTTCTTTCACAGGTAGCGGCCTTGAAACCCTAACACTCGGTTCCAATGCGGTGACCGGCAACTACGGCTGGGCCAGCGGTACCGATACCAATCTCAGTGACACCCACAAGCTCCGTGCCTACACCTTCACCCTGCAAAATGCGGCGATTGTCTCGCTGACTTTTCAGGGATACACCTATGGTTCGGTCACCAATGCGCTGGCGTTGCCTGCCTTCTCCCTTTACAGCGGCTTGGCTCATGTGGCTCCTGCTGCCTTGGATCACGATGACAGTGCCATCAGTACGGCCTACAACAACGCCATTCTGGGGACGAACAACTGGGATGGCAGTTTCAATGCCCTTGGTAATTGGAAGATCGGCAGTGACGATGGTTCCACGTTTGCCGATCTCTCCTCCTTTACCTACATCGGCAATGCGGCCGACGGGACTTCCGCAAACTATGGGAGCAATCCGGCAACACTGGGGTATGCCCTTGATGCCAGCAACAATGTGGTCTCTTTTACCAATGACACGATCCATGGCGATGGCTTGGCAGATGGGACGGTCACGGGAACCTTCTCTCTGGCTGCGGGCAGTTACTCCGTTTTTGTTGGAAACGACCAATACTTCGGCACCAACAACGCAGGGGCAAACAACACGGCCACCTATGGAGTGAAGGGGAGCATCAGTGTCTCAGCAGTCCCCGAGCCATCGAACTGGGTGCTACTGGGCCTCTCCTTCGTGATCACGGGGCTTCTCCTGCGTCACAGGACTCGGAATTCCTAAAACGGCCTTCAACACACCACGCCCATGAGATCCATACACTCAACCCTTTGGCAGATGCTGGTTGCGGTGGTCTCGTTCATTGCGGCCACCACTTCCGCCTCCGCTCATATCTACTACACGGGAAGGGATTTCGGTTCTTTCACTGCCAGCAGTACGACATCCACCAACACCATTTCCAGCAACTCGGTGACCGGAAACTACGGATGGGCAAGCGGCACCGACATCAACTTGGGTGACAGCCATAAGCTGACGTCATTCAAATTCACCCTGCTCAACAGCGGACTCGTGACCTTCCAGGTACAAGGGGTTGCCTTTAAAAAGGGCATCCTCAACATCGGTGCTCTGGCGACACCGGGCTTTTCCATCTACCAAGGACTGGCCCATCTACCGCCGCTTCAGGGGGATCATGATTCGAGTGCGGTGAGCAGTGCGTATAATGATGCAACCTATGGAGCTGGGAACTGGGAAGGAAGCTTTGATGCCCTCGGCAGTTGGAAAATGGGCAGCGATGACGGCTCCACGTTTGCCGATCTCTCCTCCTTCATCTACATCGGCAATGCGGCCGACGGGACTTCCGCAAACTATGGGAGCAATCCGGCAACACTGGGGTATGCCCTTGATGCCAGCAACAATGTGATCTCCTTCGCCAATGACACGATCCATGGCGATGGGAATGCCAACGGAACACTCCAAGCCTCCTTCTTACTGGGCCCTGGGGATTATTCCATCCTTGTGGGTGGTGCCCAGTATTTCGGAACAAACAACTCCGGGGCAGATGCGTCAGGATCTTACGGTTTTAACGCCGCGCTGCTGGTAAGCGCGGTTCCGGAGCCTTCCACGGTGACGTTGCTCCTCTGTGCGATTGCCGTGCCGATCTTTATCGGGATTCGCCGATTCCGAACACAATCACTCTGATCAACGGAGAGCCAGCGGATCATTTCCGTGACTTTTTCTCCATTCATGCTCTCGCATGGAGAGGAAGAGCACGGGGGTTACGATCAGGATATGAATCAGGCTGCTGATCATTCCCCCGATGACAGGAACAGCGATGGGCCGCATGATTTCAATACCGGTGCGTTCCCCGGAGAAAGCGGGAAGAAGGATGACAAGCAAGCTGGCCACGATGGTGGAGACTGTCATGACCTTTGGCCTGAGTCGTAGTAGCGCCCCTTGCATCACGGCACTGCGCAGGTCGTCGAGCGTTAGGGCAGTGCCTTTTTCGGCCATCTTTGCGTGCAGTGCATCGTTGAGATAGATCACCATGATGACCCCCGTCTGCACGGCTGTTCCGAAGAGGGCGATGTAGCCCACGGCCACCGCCACGCTGAAATGGTAGCCGAGAATCCATTGCAGATAGAGGCCGCCGGAAAGGGCAAACGGGACGGCGAGCAGCACATGGGCGGCCTCCTTCCAGGAGCGATAAGTCAGAAAGAGCAGGACGAAGATGATGGCAATGACCAGAGGGCAGATGAGCATCAGGGTTTTGGAGGCTGCCAGCAGCTTTTCATATTGCCCTCCCCACGAAATGAAGACGCCGGGAGGCAGGGGTAGCTTTTCTGCGATCGTTCTGCGGGCATCCTGGACAAAAGCTGCCAGAGCCCGATCCCGGACATTGGCCTGTACAAAGACCCGCATCATGCCGTTCTCGCTCGAGATCATGGCGGGTCCGGTGGTCAGACGAAAGTCGGCGACCTTGGAGAGAGGAATCGTCTCTCCCCGCATCGAGGTTACCAGCACATGCTCCAGCGAGGGGATATCCCCTCGGAGCTCCCGGGGATAACGCACCCGTATGGGAATGCGTTGTCTCCCTTCAATCGTGGTGTCGAGCGTGGCACCCCCGATGGCCGTCTCAATGGCATCCGTGATTTCCCCGACCGGCACGCCATACCGGGCGGCATCGGCGCGGCGAATGGAGATTTCGAGATAGGGAGTGCCCACCACGCGTTCCGCATAGACATCGGAGGCTCCCGGCACTGTTTTCAGGATTTTTTCCACTTCCACGGCCAGTCGCTCAAGCTGTGGAAGCTCGGGTCCGAAGATTTTTACCGCTACCTGTCCGCGAATGCCTGTGTTCAGCATGAGGATGCGGTTTTCGATCGGCTGAAGGAATGCCGGGACAAAGCCGGGAAAACGCTGCATCACTTCGAGCATTTCGGCGCGTAACTTTTCCTGCGTCATACCGGGACGCCACTGCGAGGTGGGCTTGAGCATGATCGTCGTCTCGATCATTGAGACGGGAGCCGGATCCGTGGCCGAATCCGCGCGTCCCAGCTTTCCCACCACGCTTTCTACTTCGGGAAATGAGGAGAGCATTTTGTTCTGGGCCGACATCACGCGGTTGATTTCGGGCAGGGAGGCACTTGGGAGGGTTGTCGGCATGAAAAGCAGCGCCCGTTCATTCAGTGGAGGCATGAAGTCCCATCCGATGCCTTTTCCCAGATAAAGGGCGCCGGCAAGTATTGCGAATGCTAGGAAGATCACGGTTTTACGATGTCCCAGTGCCAGATTCAGGATGGGTCGATAGATTGCAAGCAGACACCTCATGATGGGGTTGTCATTTTCGTCGTGAAGCTTCCCACGGACGAACAGGGAGGCCAGCACCGGAACGAGTGTAAGGGCAAGCAGGGTGGCTCCGCCCATGGCAAAGGTCTTGGTAAAGGCCAGAGGGTGGAATAGTTTCCCAGCTTCCCCACCCAGGGCAAAGACCGGGATGAACGCCAGCAGGATGATGGCCATCGCAAAGAAGATCGGCCTGATGACGAGATGCGTGGCTCTCATCACAATTTGGGCAATATCTTTCGGATAGGAAAGTCCCGGAACCTTTCCCTCCTGTACCGAATAAGCCTCTCGGATTACCGCTTCCGTCACGACCACGCCGGCATCGACCAGTACGCCGATGGCGATGGCGATACCGCTCAGGGACATGATGTTGGAAGTTACCCCCGTCAGCTTCATCAGAATGAAGGCGATCAGGATCGAGAGGGGGAGAGGGACAGTGACGATCACCACGCTCCAGAGATGTCCCAGGAAAAGGATGTGGGCCAAAGTGACTAGAATGATCTCTTCAATCAGTGTAATTCGGAGGGTTCCGACAGCGCGGTTGATCAGTTCGCTTCGGTCGTAAAACGGTTTGATGACAACACCCGGAGGGAGGCCCCTGCTGATCTCGGTAATTTTTTCCTTGAGCCGTCCGATGACATCCTTGGTGCTCTCGCCATAGCGCATCACGACAATGCCGCCGACCACTTCGCGACCTCCCGAATCGAGCACGCCGCGCCGTGGTTCCGGACCCATGCTGACCGTGGCCACCTGTTCAAGAAGCACGGGACGCCCCTCGAAGTAGCCGATGGGAATCGACTTCAGATCCTCCGCAGCATGAACAAGGGCGAGTCCCCGGATCGTAATGTCCCTTCCCGCCACCTCGATATTGCCGCCGCCCACATTTTTGCTCCCACCCCTGACCTTCTCCACCACGCCGGAGAGGGAGAGGCCATAGGCACGGAGCGTGTTCGGATTCACATCGATCTGATATTGCCGGATAAATCCACCGACACTCGCCACTTCTGCCACACCCGGAACGGCGTTGAGTTGGAGCCGGACAAACCAGTCCTGAAGAGAGCGCAACTGACCCAGATCATAGCCCTTGCCCTGAGCCCGGGCTGCCGAGTCATCAAGGTAATATTCATAGATCCAGCCGATGCTTGTGGCATCGGGGCCGAGTTTGGGAATGACGCCCGATGGGAGCTTGAAGGGGAGGGAATTGAGCCGCTCCAGCACACGCGTCCTGGCGAAATAGACATCGACATCATCCCTGAAAATGACGGTCAGCATCGAGAACCCAAAGGCTGACTGCGCCCTGACCTCACGGACACCGGGCAGTCCCTCCAGTGAGGTGGAGAGGGGATAGGTGATCTGATCCTCAACCTCCTGCGCCGATCTGCCAGGCCAGTCGCTCAGGACAATAACCTGATTTTCACTTAGGTCGGGGATGGCATCGACGGGCGTGTGAAGGATGGCCAGGATTCCCGCAATCACTACGAGTAGCGAGGCAAGGATGACAAGCGCTCTGTTGTTGAGGCACCATCGGACAAGATGCTCAATCATGGCCGCTAGTGGTTGGGGGCGGATTCGTTTTTCGGCGCACCGGAGGCCGGCAGCCCCTGCATCTGGGCCTCTGCATCGATGAGAAAAGCTCCCGAGCTGACGACTTTCTCACCGGCCTCAAGCCCTTTGAGAACAGGCACCCAACGGGTGCTGCCTTCGCTGGAAATCTCCCCCTCCGGCCCGATGGTCACCGGACGCAGCTCGTAGGTGTGCGGAGCGCTCTCCACATAGACGAGCTGGCGTTTGCCCGTGTCAATGACCGCGGATGCCGGAATAGCCAGCAGCGAAGTGGGCGTCCCCATCTGAAGAATGCCGGTGGCCGAGAGTTGGGGTAGCAGCATCCGCCTCGGATTGGAGACAAGAAAGCGCGCCTTGAGAGTGCGTTTTTGCGCATCGACCTGACGGTCGATATAGACAAGCTTCCCCTTGAAAAGCTCGTTGGGATGGGCAGGGCATTTGATGGCGATCTGCTGACCCAGCTTCAGCAGCCCGAGATCCTGCTCGTACACATCAGCCACGAACCAGACCTCGTCAAGGGGTGCGATGTGGAAGAGAACCTTGTCGGCGGTGAAGCGTTCCCCGACAGCCGGCAGGGTGCCCATGATGCTCCCCGATCGCGGGGCCCGGATGATGAATTCATACTGAACGCGGCCTTTCCGCTCCAGCTCTCTCAACTCATCAGATGTCATGCCGACACGGAAGAGTCGTTCCGCGATCGAGGCCAGTTGTGTCTCATAGAGTTTCCTCTGGTAGAAAGTGCTTTGCCAACGTTCCCTGAGCAGCTGCATGTAGGTTCGCTGATCCTCCACGGCCGCTTCGCTGTAAACCTGAAGGATCGGCTGACCCGACTGCACCTCGGTCGTGTTGTAGTCGATCAGAACCTTTTCCACCCGGCCGCTGTAATACCATGTAAAATCGACATGCCTGTCCGGGATATAGGCGATCTCACCGAAAAGCTCGATGGTCCGCTGCACGGCGCGATGTTCCACCGAGGAGGTTTGGATGCTGGCCACGGAACTGCGGGCGTCGTCCAGATGGATCACCGCTTCGGAGAGCGGGTTCATCGTGGCCGGAGATGCTTGGTCGGCCGCCGTCGCAGGCTTGGCTTCCTTGGAGTCTGCCTCGGCTTGGGAGTGCTGTGGAACCAGAGCCATGCCGCAGATGGGACAGTTGCCGGGATGATCCTCATGGATCTGGGGATGCATTGAGCAGGTCCAGACAACCTTAGCCTTTGCTTCTTTTATTCCTCCCTCATCCTTGGTAGATGAGGGAGGTGAGCAACTGCTCAACAGCGCGGCAGCCAGCAGCGCGGCAGAGAGCATGACCTTGCCGTTCATCAGTTGGCGGTATGTTGTGAGGCCTTCAGCTTGGCAAGATACTTGGCGGGATCGGCGTTGAATTTCTTCGTGCAACCGTTGCAGCAGAAGCGAACTTCAGTACCCTGATAATTGATGACAACCGGCGGCCCCATTTCTCCGAGCTTTTCACCGGAGACCACACAGGTCTGGAGAGGATAAGGGATACCAGCTTGCGCGATGGCGCCAAAAGCCATCAGGGCAACGGCGGGAAGGATGGAGAGGAGTGATTTCATGGAGTGTCAGGGTTGAATTTTGTGGTGTGTGATAGAGGGTAAGAATTCCCTCTCACCTAGTGATTCACCTCTCCGCACCCAATCCCCCTAAAAATTATCCTTCGTTAAAAAACTTTTCAGTTCCCTGCGGAGCTGTTCCCGGGCATGACTGATTCTTCGTTCCACCGCTTTGACTGAGCAGCATGCAATAACGGCGATCTCAGCCTGGGAGAGAGCCTCGTATTCGCTCAGAATCAGGGCTTCGCGCAGATCAGTGGGAAGGGATGCGATGGCAGACCGGATGGCTTCCGTGCGTTCTGCTGTCTCGGCGGAGAGGCTCGGATCACCAAGTGATGCAGGATCTCCGGCATCTTCCAGAGGGAGCGTGGGGTGGCGGGATTGCCAACGCAGGTGATTGCGACCGAGGTTGGCGGCAATGCCAAAAATCCATGAGGAAAAGCAGTTGGGAGAAGCTGTGGGACGAAACCGCTCACGGGCCTGATAGAGACGCACAAAGGTTTCCTGGGCCAGATCAATGGCCGCGGCTTCACTCCCCGTGAAGCGGAGAAGGTAAGCGATCAGGCGACTCTTCCACCGCTCCATGATATCGGTCAGGGCGCGATCCTCGCCCGAGGCGAGACTGTTCATCGCCATCAGATCGACATTTTCCGAGGCCGTGGCATTTTCAGACATCAGCGCCGTTGAGATCCGCAGGATTCGATGACCAGAGGAAGAACCTTCAACAAATAGGCCCGCCGTTTTTCAGGAGGTAGCTCGGCAGCTACAGCGTAAAAATGGTCGAGCATCGCGATCCGGGTTTCGGAGCGGATACGGTCGGTTTCTGCCACCGAGGCGCGAATCTCCGGCGTCACGCTGCCAGAACCAAGGCTGAGTTGTTCCAGGCGGGCGTTGGCCTCGCACATCTGGTCACAGAAGGGGCCGCATCGGGAACCGTATTCCTTTTGAAGCAGCTCCATTCTCTCAGCCTGTTCTGGTTTCAGAGCATACTCATGACAGAGCCATTCCGAAGGGGCGCAGCGAAAGAAAAGAACGGCGACTTGTTCGGCGGCAAAGCCGATAAGGATGATGCCAAGAAGGATGAGAACGCCCCGTTTCATCCGGGTCATCTGTTATGACTGTGAAAACCGTATGGGTTCAGGGACTGAAGATAGTGCTCCTCTTGAGACGAGCGGGCTTGGATGCCGCCAAGGAAGACCCCCGCAAAAATAGCGAGCATAGCGGCTGAAACAGCAATCCGGGGGCGTGCGAACAGCTGAATCCACGAAAGGAGAGCCTGAATGCCGGTTCCTTTGTGAGACTCCATTGCCTCGATGCGTGACCAGACACCCCGGTTGAAATCACCGGAAAAGGGAGCCTCCGGTTGCCAGCTCTGGAGCAGAGGGGAGAGATCGTCGGATGAGTTCATGGTTAGAATGGGTGGAAAAATATTAACCTAATCAGATAGCGGGAGCAGTTTTTCTTTTACTGCTCCCGCCATGCTGAGGGAATTACTTGCAGCAGCTGGATTTGCAGCAATCGGCACATTTGCCGTCCGCGCATTTCTTGCAGGAGCTACAGGATGTCTTGCAGCAGCTCTTGCAGGCATCAGAGGCCGAGACGGTCGCGAGACCGAATCCGGCAATTAGTGCAAATAGAGCTCCTGCCTTGAGCAGTGTGGATAGTGATTTCATGAGATGTGTTTCCTTGTTGAAGCAGACGGGATTATCCGCCTCAACAAGTGATTCACCGCAAACGGTCGAATCCCCCAAAAAAATTCAGAAAGGATGAAAACTTGAAACCTGAAGACTAAAGGGGGGCGTAAAAAAGCTCTGCTCTAAGATCCCAAGTCTACTCGTTACTGGGGTTCGTAGAGTATGCGCCCACACTGCGGGCAGCCGATAATTTCCTTTTCCGCCCGGACTTCAAGATAGGTCTGTGTGTTGACCTGCATGTGGCAGCCGGTGCAGACGCCATGTTCGATGGTGACCAGGGCCATGCCGTTTTTGCTTTTGAAGAGGCGAGTGTAGCGGTCGAGAAGTTCCTCCTCGATTCCCTCGGTGGCAAGTTGGCGTTCGGTTTCTAGTTCTTGCTGCCTCGTGGTAAGGTTCTCGCGACGGGTGAGAAGGGAGGCCATGTGTGTCTCCACTTTCTTTTTCTCCGCGTCATGGGCCTCCTGTGCGGCCTGAAGAGCGGGTTTGAGGCTCTCGGCCTCTTCCATGAGGATAAGTTCGCGGTCTTCGATCTCAATGATGGTTTTTTCAGCGTTGTCGATCTCGTGCCTGAGGGCTGTGAATTCGTCATTTTTCCGCGTTTCGAGCTGCTGGTTCTTGTAACGGCCGATCTGATCCTGTTTACCCTTAACTTCAAGTTCCAGTTTCTTGCGCTCGATCTCGATCTCGCGCTGGCGGCTACGGGCGGCCTCCAATCGGTCATCGGCGGCTTTCAGCTCGCGCTCCCGGGCGGCCTTCTCCCCGGGCAGGGCTGCGATTTCTGTGAGGACGGCGCGGAGTTTCTGATCGCGATTCTGAAGGGTGAGAAGTTTTTCGATCGAGGGGAGCATTATTTCCAGAGGTAAGACTGGGTCAGACCGACAATCTTGCCATCGACGATGAGCAGGCAGCGCCAGTTGGTGATCGCACCATTCTCGAGATAATCGTCCCCAATGACGGTGAACTGCGTGCGGTGTGATCCTTTGGCGGCAGGGTAGGTTTTCTCCCTTGCCATGACAAATGAGGCCAGATTGGCCTGACGGTATTCGAGACGGACGGTGACATCGGCAGGCTGTCCGCGATTCCACCACCAGAAGTTCAGGTAATGCCCACGCAAGGAATCCTTGTCGAGCTGTGTGGATGCCGGCCACATGTAGTAGTTACGCTCAAAATAGATGGCTTCATCCGTTGATGGGCCTCCCTGAAGGTAGGTCGCCGGATCGTTTAGGAACTGGGTTTTCTTGCGGAAGACGAAATCAGGATTGATCGAAAGGGGGAGAATATTGGCCTTCTCCAGCTTGATTTGCGGCGGTTCGGGGGCAGCACATCCGAGCATCAGAAGCGCTGTGGCTCCGAAAAGTAGGACTGCAAAGGCACGGGAAAACCTGTCAACAGTAAGATCGATTGAAAGAAACATCACGGCAGAGAATCAAAGCGGGTGGGTGCTAGAGTGTCAATGCACCTCGCGCACGCGGAGGCAACTCAGGGATTCTTGACGGAATATCATGGGATGCTCAATGTCCCCAGTATGAGTCAATTTGATCATTCTTTGTCTGCCCTGCAGGAGATACTCAAAAATCTTTCCCCCTTGAGGGGGACGCTGGAAGAAGCTGCTGCTATCGCGGGTGATGCGCTGCTTGCGGGTCATAAACTGATGTTCTGCGGCAACGGAGGGAGTGCCAGTGACAGCGCCCATATTGCCACTGAGTTTACCTGCCGATTTAAACAGGATCGCCGTCCCTATCCGGCAATGTCTTTTACTGTCGACGGGGGCCTCATGACAGCTATCGGTAATGACTATCAATTCACGGATGTTTTTGCCCGACAGGTGGCGGCCTTCGCCAAACCGGGTGATGTGCTTCTTGTGCTAACAACTAGCGGCAAATCGCGCAATATTTTGGCTGCGCTTGAGGAGGCCCGTCGTCATGGGGTGAAAACGATCGCCTTCCTTGGCAAGGGAGGTGGTTTTACCAAGGGGGCCGCTGATCTGGAAATGATCGTGCCCGGGGTAGAGACTGCACGGATTCAGGAGGCGCAGAAGTTCCTCCTTCATGTCCTCTGTGAGATCATTGAAGAACGCCTTCCCAAGGCTTAGTAAAACAGCTTCGGATGATGCTCCCATGGGTCATGCTGATCGCAGTTGCTGTGCTGGGGCTGATTACAGGATCATTCCTCAACGCGGTGATTCATCGGCTGCCACGGGGTATTTCACTGCTTGATCCGAAGCGGTCTTTTTGTCCGGGTTGCGGCAAGACGATTGCATGGCATGAGAATCTTCCTGTTGCAAGCTGGGTGATGCTGCGGGGACGCTGTTCGGGCTGTGCCATGCCGATTGCGATCCGTTACCCGCTCGTGGAGTTGCTGACAGCAGGACTTTACCTGTTGGCTTGGGAGCGGTTCGGTCTGCCGCTAGCCCCGATTTTCTGGATCTTTCTCTCCTTGCTGATTGCCGCAACCTTCATTGATTTTGACCACCTGATTATTCCCGATGAGATCACGCTTGGAGGAACGGCTGCCGGACTTTTCTGTGCAACGCTCGTTCCGCAACTCATGGGAGGGACGGTTTGGTGGATGGGGGCGCTCTCTTCGCTCCTCGGAGCGGCCGCAGGTTATTTTCTGCTCTGGGGGGTGGTGGAGCTGGGAAAAAAGGCGTTTGGAAAACGGCGTATTGGGTACAGCGAGCAACTTCTGCTCCAACTTGTGGGAAGGGATGACGGCGTGTTCCTGATGGTAGGTGAAGAGAAGATCGTGCTAGAGGATCTTTATTATCGTGAGTCCGATCAGGTGAAGGCGGCATGCCGATGGCTTGAAATCTGCGGTGAGAGGCTGGGTGCAGGCAATCTCATCATGGAGAGCAATCAGGTGGTTTATGCGGAGACTGGAAAAGAAAAACGGTGCTGGTCTTTTACCGAACTCCCGGACGACATCGCTCTGCGGGGGGAGATATCCGAACTGACGCTGCCGCGTGAAGCGATGGGATTCGGCGATGTGAAATTCCTCGCTTGTATCGGGTCCTTCCTCGGCTGGAAAGGGGTGCTCTTCTCGCTCTTTGCCGGATCGGTCGTAGGGGCTGTGATCGGTGTGGCGACCCTCCTGATCACCCGTGGTCGCTCCGGTGGGAAGATACCCTTCGGTCCCTACCTTGCACTCGGGGCATTTTTTTGGATTCTCTTCGGGCCGGAGCTGCTGGCGTTCTATTTTGCCCGGCTTCATGGCGTGGCATCCAGCGAGGTTTTTTACTCTTTTCCTGCAATGACCCTGTATAGGCTCTGACCCTCATGTCTGAATTGCAGTCGTCACATCCCACTGGAAGAAAAAAATCCCTCTCCAGATTGCTGCCCGAAAGCTGGGCTCCGGTCAGGGAGTTAGTCCGCTTCCTTACCCCTTATAAGCACCGTCTTGGACTAGGACTTCTGGCTGGAGTCGGTTTTGCAGCGGCCAACAGCGGAATGTTGCTGCTGATTCAGAAAATTGCCGACACCGCCTTTCATGGAAAGTTTAGCCAGACTGATATGTTGAAGGGTCAGGCAGCTGGACAGGGAGGGGAGATAGGCGGCTTTGTCTGGATGATTCTCCTTATCCCAGCGGTGATGATCCTCCGCGGGCTGTTGGCATATGCCAATGTCTATTGTCTTACCTGGGTCAGTCTGCGGGCTCTGCGGGATATGCGCCGGCGTGTCTTTAGCCATCTCATGGGGCAGTCACTTGATTTCTTTAACAAGGCTCAGTCCGGCCGCCTTCTCTCCCGCGTGCTCAATGACACGCTGGTCTCCCAGGAAGCACTTGTGAGCATTGTTGGAGAGCTCGTAAAGCAGCCCCTTGCAGCGATCGGTGTGATTGCAGTCCTCCTGCACATCGATTGGAAATTCACCCTTTTTTCACTCGTTCTGTTTCCCCTCTGTCTCGTCCCGGTCATCATTTATGGTCGTCGCGTTAGGAAGTGGGCCCGTGCCATGCAGAATGAGGCGGGGGTGATGGCGGTGATTCTTCAGGAATCTTTTGCCGGAATTCGGGTGATCAAATCCTTTGCCCGGGAATCGTTCCAGCTCCGGCTTTTTGACAAATCCAGTGATGAGCAATTTCGAGCCAGCATGAGCGTGAAAAAGAGCACGGCCATCGTTCAACCGATGATGGAGAGTGTTTCGGCGTTCGGTGTCGCCCTGGCCCTGCTCTATGTCTATTACTCTCATCTTACCATGGGGAGTTTCATGGCTCTTTTGGGTGGATTGTTCCTGCTCTATGATCCGATCAAAAACCTGAGCCGCATCCATGTCACGATTCAGAATTGTGTCGGTGCTGCGACGAGCATTCTCGAATTACTGGCCACCAAGCCAACAATTTTTGACAAGCCTCATGCCAAGCCGCTGGAGAGGGTAAAGGGACACATTTTTCTGGAAGATGTCTCTTTTTCCTATGGCCAGCTTGGGCTTGGAGCCGAGGAGGGCAATGCCATCAGCGATCTTAATCTGACGATCCAACCGGGTCAGAAAGTCGCGCTGGTCGGTGCAAGCGGTGCGGGTAAGAGCACGATCCTTTCCCTGTTGTTGCGGTTTTACGACCCGCAGCAGGGATGCGTCCGTATTGATGGTCACGATCTCCGTGATCTGACCCTTCATTCCCTACGCGAGCAGATTGGCATTGTCACGCAGGAGAGCTTTCTCTTTCACGACACCATCTACGAGAACATCCGTTTCGGACGCCTTGACGCCACCAAGTCAGAGATCGAGGAGGCGGCCCGGCTTGCCTATGCCCACGAGTTCATTCTCGCCCAGCCCCACGGCTACCAAACCCTCGTCGGGGACAAGGGCTCGCTCCTCTCCGGCGGTCAGCAACAGAGGATCGCCATCGCTCGCGCCCTGCTCAAATCAGCACCGATACTGCTCCTTGACGAGGCGACCTCCGCGCTTGATTCCGAATCGGAAAAGATGATCCAGTCGGCGCTTGAAGAGCTCTCCAAGGGACGCACGGTGATCGCCATCGCCCACCGTCTCTCTACAATTCTCGGCAGCGATATGATCGTGGTCATTGATCAGGGACGCATCGTGTCGTCCGGCACCCATGCCGAATTGTTGAAATCCTCCGAGCTTTACTCCAATCTCTACCGTCTCCAGTTCACTCACTGAGGGTGAACCCGATCCCTTCTTTTCATGAAAATAAAACGCGCACTCCTCTCAGTTTCCGATAAAACAGGGCTCATCGACTTCGCCCGCGGACTTTCCGAACAGGGAGTCGAGCTTCTCTCAACCGGAGGCACGGCCAAAGCCATCGCTGCAGCGGGCATTCCTGTCCGCGAGATCTCGGACTACACTGGGTTTCCCGAGATGATGGATGGAAGGGTGAAGACGCTGGTTCCACAAGTTCACGGCGGACTGCTCTTTCTCCGTGATGATCCCAAACATATTGCCCAAGCCGCTGAACACGACATTCTGCCAATAGACCTTGTCTGCGTGAACCTCTACCCCTTTGAGGAGACTGTTGCCAAAAAGGGAGTGACGCTGGCCGAGGCAATCGAACAGATCGACATCGGCGGACCTTCCATGATCCGAAGCGGATCAAAGAACCACCGTTTTGTCACCGTCGTCGTCGATCCCGGTGACTATCCCCGAATTCTCGAGGCCATGAGAACCGGAGGTGGTGAAACAACCCTGGAACTGCGGGCGCGGCTTGCGGTGAAGGCCTTTGCAACAACCTCATCCTACGACAGAGCCATCAGCACCTACCTCGATAATGAGAGTGCACCGGGAGAGGCGATCTCCGTTGATTGTCCCCTGGCAGGCCGTCTCCGCTACGGTGAGAACCCCCATCAGGAAGCCGAGCTTTACGGAAGTTTCTTTGACTACTTTGAGAAGCTCCACGGTAAGGAACTCTCCTTTAACAACATTCTGGATATTACTGCCGCCACCCGTCTTATCGGTGAGTTTTCGAAGCCGACTGTTGCAATTCTCAAACATACCAATCCGTGTGGAGTCGGCAGCGATGAGAGTCTTGCCGCTGCTTGGGAAAAGGCCTTTGCGACGGATCGTTCAGCCCCGTTCGGAGGAATCATCATTGCCAACCGACCTGTCGATGAGGCTCTTGCCAGAGCGGTTTCGGAAATTTTCAGCGAAGTGATCATCGCTCCGGAGTTCACAGCTGAAGCCCGCGCCCTTCTTCAAAAAAAGAAAAATCTCCGCCTCATGCGCCTTCTGGAAGAAATTCCCGCAACAGACCGTGACATCCGCTCTGTCATTGGTGGCCTTCTCGTACAGGATGCCAACATCACGCCAAAGGAAGGAGCTGGCAATATGGAACGTCATGTTGTTTCCTGTCGTCCTCCGACAAAGGATGAAATCGAGGCCATGGAATTTGGATGGAAAGTGGTCAAGCATGTGAAGAGCAATGCCATTGTCTATGCTGGCAAGGATCGCACCCTTGGGATCGGTGCGGGTCAGATGTCGCGGGTCGATTCTTCCCGTATAGCCGTCTGGAAGGCAGGCGAAGCAGGACTCTCGCTCAAGGGGAGCGTAGTCTGTTCCGATGCATTTTTTCCCTTCCCGGACGGACTCGTTGCTGCCGCCGAGGCTGGTGCCACCGCAGCCATCCAGCCGGGTGGATCTGTCCGTGATGCCGAAGTCATTGCCGCGGCTGACGAGTGCGGCGTCGCGATGGTCTTCACTGGCACGCGTCACTTCAGGCACTAGCAGAAGGTTGAGAAACTTGAAAGCTGAGGCCTGAAACTGGAAATCAGAACACGCGATCGCCTAAGGAAACGCTGATTGTTCTCATGTCCTTCCTCCTCGGAGTCAATATCGATCATGTCGCCACCGTGAGGCAGGCCCGTTATGCCCGCAATGCAGGCTCAATCAATATCGAACCGGATCCGGTGGAGGCTGCCCTTGCTGCCGAAAGGGGAGGCGCCGCCGGAATCACCGCGCATCTGCGTCAGGATCGTCGGCATATCGTCGATCGCGACATCTTCCGGCTGAAGGATGCCATCTCGACCAAACTTAACCTGGAGATGGGTAACACTCCTGAGATCGTGGCCATTGCCCTCAAGGTGCTTCCCTCCGATGTCTGTCTCGTTCCTGAATCCCGCGAAGAGATCACGACTGAAGGGGGGCTTGATTGCGTGACCCACCGCACCCTGCTCGAACCCACCGTGAGATCCCTGCGTGACGCAGGCATTGCCGTCAGCCTCTTCATTGACCCCGAGCCGGCACAAATTGCTGCCGCTGCCGCCCTTGGCGCACCTGTTGTCGAACTTCACACAGGAGCCTACGCCGAGACTGCCGGTACGGCACACGACGCCGAACTGTCCCGCCTCATCCGGGCGGCCAAGATGGCGGACGAGGCCGGTATCCAGGTTAATGCAGGACATGGCCTCAACTACACGAATATCGGCCCCATTTTGACCCTCCCCAAGTTAGTGGAACTCAATATCGGCCATTCGATTGTCTCCAGGTCCATTTTTGTGGGATTGGAGCAGGCGACTCGTGAAATGGTTGAGCTGATCGATCAGCTGGGTTGCATGTAGTATTAGCGGTGACTTGTGCCTTCGGTAAGATTTGGCTAAAAGCCTTCAAAAGGAAACAAACTGCATTCCTTTGATCCTTTTCCACGGAGGCAATTAGCCGGCTTCATCCACCTCATCCTTGGGGGATTTTTGCTTTGCGAATGGAAATGATTTTTATCGGGAAAAGTCTCATTTTGCTTGTCGATCTTCTTGTCGCTGGCGAGAAGCAGCAAAGCACCCTGACATGATCATGATTCTGCTTCCTTGGATTATTATAGTTGTCGGCTCGTATCTGATCGGTTCCCTTCCGACAGGTTATCTGGCAGGGCTCTATTGCGGTATCGATCTGAGGACTCGGGGAAGCGGCAATATCGGTTCCACCAATGCGTTGCGTGTCCTGGGTAAACCATGGGGTTACACTGTGTTTCTGGTCGATTTTCTCAAGGGCCTGATCCCCGTGCTCCTCGCTATTCACTGGAGCATTCAGGTGAATACGATTCAGCCACCTTCGGCTCCAGGTGCCCTTGCTGCGCTTTGCGTTCTGTTGGGACACAGCTTTCCGGTTTGGTTGAGATTCAGAGGGGGAAAGGGAATCGCCTCATCCGCAGGTGTGATCGTGGGGCTTTTCCCAACGGCATTTCCGTTCATGATCGGCATCTGGATGCTGATTTTTAGCCTGACGCGATTTGTTTCGGTTGCCTCGATAGCTGCCTCCATTGCGCTTCCGGTGGCTGTGATAATTCTCTATGTCTTGCACAAGGCGGACTGGCTTTCCCTGTTGGTATCAATCGTGATGTGCGCGCTTGCACTCTGGCGTCATCGGGGCAATATCAGCCGCCTGACTGCCGGGACGGAGCCGCGCTTTGAAAAAAAATAATAAAAGGATGGAGTCAAAAGCATGATGAATTCAAAGGTAAGTATTATCGGTGCTGGCAGCTGGGGAACGGCACTGGCGCTGGTGATGGCCCGCCATTCCAAGGGGGAAGGCCCCGCCATACCGATCTGGGGACATGACCCGGAGCACATTGCAGCAATGCAAAGGTGTCGTAGCAACGAGAAGTATCTCAAGGGTGTGGAATTCCCCGCCTCAATCCGGCCCACAAACTCCCTGTCCGACTGCGCCGGAGCGGCAGTCCTCTTTCTCGCCGTTCCATCCGAACATCTCGCTTCCGTGGCAGAGCAGCTGTCCGTCGTTGGAATCGGGGCTGATACGATCATTGTTTCCTGCACTAAGGGGATCGAACAGAGGAGGGGTCTGCTCATGAGCGAGGTGATCGCTGAGAAACTGCCATCTGCGATCATCACCGTTCTTTCAGGGCCGAATCTCGCCGGGGAAATCGCCCGAGGAATTCCCGCTGCGTGTGTCATCGGATCGGATCGCCCCGATGCACTGCCCCGGGTTCAATCCCTGTTTGAAGGGACGAATTTACGACCCTATACGAGTGTCGATGCCAGGGGGGTTCAATTGGGAGGTGCCTTGAAAAACATCTTCGCCATTGCAGCTGGTGCCTCCGACGGTTTGGGGATGGGGGAGAATGCAAAGGCGGGAATCGTGACCCGTTCCCTGGCCGAGATGAGGAGGCTTGGTGTTGCGATGGGTGCCGAGCGGGAGACATTCCGCGGACTGAGTGGTATCGGCGATCTCATGGTCACCTGCTTCAGCGCCAATAGCCGTAACCACCGGGTGGGATTCCGGCTTGGGAGGGGGGAGTCGCTTCAGGACATCAGTGCCTCGATGACGATGGTGGCCGAAGGAGTCCCGACA
>Ga0194053_10000589_pt1 | contig 26900 bp, 14 predicted proteins | sample SepL228m_MetaG_FD_161684 | JGI IMG/M metagenome (GOLD analysis project Ga0194053, IMG submission 161684) | Anoxic zone freshwater microbial communities from boreal shield lake in IISD Experimental Lakes Area, Ontario, Canada - Sep2016-L227-8m | ecosystem: Environmental > Aquatic > Freshwater >... | reverse complement strand
GCAGAGGACAGTGGGCAGTGGGCAGTGGGCAGTTGGCAGAACGCCGCTCAGGTCGCCACGCTCAACTCTTTTAATTTCAGCAGTACCTGGGATGCCGGTGAGAGAGTCGCCTTGCTCGAGGCGGTGGGCGACTTCAGCGATGGCGCGTTCGCCCATTCCATAAACCAGCAGATCGGCCTTGGAGTCAAAAAGAATGGAGCGCTTGATGCTGTCAGTCCAATAGTCATAGTAAGGTAAACGCCGCAGCGACGCCTCAATCCCTCCAATAATGACAGGAACCTTCTGTTCACTGCCTACTGTCCTCTGCCCTCTGCCTACTGCCGACTGCCCACTGCCCACTGACTTAAACGCCTGTCTCACCCGGGTGACGTACACGATGGTGGCATTAGGTGGGCGGAGATCTCCCTCCCCTTCGGGTAGGTAGGCGTCATCCCGGCGACGCTTACGCATTACTGTCAGGCGTGCGAGCTGACTATCCAGATTCCCGGCTGTGACACCCCAGAACAGGCGGGGTGGGCCGAGGACGCGAAATGCTTCCACATCATTTGCGTCAGGTGCGGCAATAATGCCTACACGGTAGCCGCAGGACTCCAGCCACCGTCCAAGCAGGGGTACCCCGAATGACGGATGATCCACATAGGCATCACCTGTCACCAGAATGACATCGCATTGGGACCATCCCCGCTGCTCCATTTCGCGGCGGGACATGGGGAGGGGGCGAATTGTTATTGGTGATTGGTTATTAGTTAATGGTTTTGAAAAGGAATTCTGAACTTTGGGCATAGTGTATTCTTTCCAGTAACCAATAACAGATAACGATTAACTATTTTTATTTCTCTTCTTCGCCGCAAATTCCGGCGCCTCTTTGATGCAGGTGCCGAGGATTGAGAGGGATTTCTTGAATAACTTCCAGCTATCCCGTTTCAACTCCAGCGGATCTTCCCCGACATTCGCCCAGCCGGGAGTTGTCAGGTCATCCGGGGGGATGGCCACTTTGTCCCAATTATGGAATAGCCGGCCCCAGGGACTATGCAAAATGTCATGAACCAGTTTCTGATGGGTGGGATACCAGAACGAATCGTGATAAATCACGCTTGCAATGTAAGCCCAAGGCGCCAGAACAGTCTTTAACGACCATTCGATAGGTTTGCGAAGGGGGCCCCAATAGATTTTATGCTGCATCTTGCTGGCAAATGTCATTTTTTTGAAAGGACCGACGAAATGCCAATCTTCCTTCAATGCGTCAGGATCGCCCACAATCTCAATATCGCGAATATCCCCGCAGCCAAGCCCGGCATCATGCGCCAATCGGATAAACTTAATGTCTTGTAAAGGGTTGAAGCCCATAAGTTTAGCGGCAACAGCATCGATCGCAACCTGATCCGATGATGCCAGAATCACGTTTTTGACATGCGGAATCATACAACGGGGGCCGGGTCCATCCCCTGCGAACGTGCCATCCATGACGGCAAAGATGCCCGGATGGATTTTCTGCTGGATTCTTAGCAGATCCACAAGTGTTTCGTGGATAACAGGATGCGTCCAGTGACGGTGTTCATTAAGCAGGCCGCCGAAGGCATTTTTCATGGCACCGGTTGTGGTCGTGAAAACGTGGGTTTTTACCGTGGGAAGGTGAATGATGTTCTCCCCGATAAACCGCTTCGGAATCATGAATCCATTTGGATATACCTCGTTCAGGCAGAGGAACTTATCAGCAATTGAGCCCACCGCATCCCGGACATTGATCCAAGGCTCGTTTCCCTCATAGAGATGGACATTGCGGAGCCCATGGGCTTGGACGACGTTGAGTTGCTTGTTTTCACGTTCCCCGAGATGAGCGTCAATGACAACGGTTCGGTTATGGCAAGCATGGATATTTGAGGTCGAATAGCCGTCCTTTTTCATGGCCCGGATGACGCCATCCAATTGCCAGGGGGTGGTTGAACTTCCCGGATAGAAGAAATGCCAGCTGATATTCACTTTCAGGGCGGTGTCGGCAGTTTTGGAAATGACATTCTGGTACCCGGCCAGATTCATTACCCGGTGATAATCCGCCAGCGCGGTGGCTGGTGACGTCCTGAGGATAGCGACTTTTGATTTGCTCATGGGCTATATACTATATGAATTTATTTTGATTAACAAGGGGGGGCCATAGGCCCAAATTCTCGCTTAAGGACATGTCTTCTTTGTAGTAACCCGTATTTGACACCCTGCCCACGCGGCTCACGCAAGGTTCGCCCTCCAGCAGAATGATCTTTATCTTCTCGATCTTTCTTTTTGGAGGGCGAACCTTGCGTGAGCCGCGTCCATTGTGGGGCCCAGTAGGCGTTCATAAATCGTGATCCTGCTAGTGGGCGAGGATTTGGCTATAGGGATGGGGGGGGTGCTGTCGATATTACGTTTAATAGTCTGATTTTACTTATTGAAGATACAGATAAGTAGTGTTAAGTTCAAAAATAATTGTATCCAGATAAGATTTATTTTTTGCAAGGCGCCACGATGGAGGGCTGTTCGGTGACACTTTATGCTCGTTTGACACGTTTGCAGTTTATTCAACTCTGGATTGCGGGGTTTGTTTTTTTGGGGGCTGCCTCTCTCTCTTTCGCCCTCATGCCAGATAGTCATTCGCTTGTGATTGCGGGTGGTGACAAACCCTCTGAAACGGCGGTCGTCGCCGCACTGAAAATCAGGATGGCCGAGGCTAAGAAGAATCCCCTGCTCAGAATCAACTGGGACACCAAGCGTGGCATTCCCGCCTCGGTGCATGGGGCTGATCTTCTTCAGGGCTCGTCTGCGCCTAAAGGCAAGGGCGTGGGCGTCGCCGCAGCTCCGGACTTCAGTGCCAAGGCTGTGGACGTGATGCGTGCAGTCGCCGGGCTTTACGGGATCCAGAATGCGGGGCAGGAGTTCTCTTTTCAGTCCCTCGAGTCAAGTGCGACGGGTTACCGCCATGTCCGACTGAACCAGACCTACCAAGGGCTCCCTGTCTTTGGTGGCCAGATGGTGGTTCATTTTGATGGAAAAGGCACGGCGCGTTCGGTTAACGGGGTCTATCAGGCGATGGATCACGTTGCCATCTCGCCGGTGTTGACACCGGATGAGGCGGCTGCTGTTGCAATGGCGGACCAAAAAGCCATGGGTAAAAATGACGGGCGGTTGACAGAAGGGCCGTCCCTTGTGATTTATGCCCGCGATGTGGTGCCTTTACTGGCATACCAGCTGGTGGTTTCTTATGGTGAACAGCAGGCTGTCGATGTGGGGCGATGGCGTTACTGGATTAATGCTCAAGATGGATCCATTTTGTTACGCTACAACGATATTCCAGAAATAGCGGCGCCCGCTGTGGGGGTGCCGGAGGTTCTCACGGGTTATGCGTTGATCCGTGAAGGCATGGACTCAACCACTGTTCAAGGTTGGAAGGAGAGCAATGGACTCAGGTACATGTATAGTGCTGTCAACCGGTGGTATGTCAAAAATGCCGGGGGCGGGCCTTATGCTTTTGCCCCTGACGCCTTCACTTACGCCTACCGGCCGACCGCTGACTGGGCTGCTTCAGACTATGGTGAAATGTCGGCCGCAAGGGCTTTTGAAAATATTCAAAACTACTATCTCACGGTTCATGGACGTGACAGTTTTGATAATGTGGGCGGGATGGCCCGTGTGGATGTTCATTATTCTGAAAATTACGCTAACGCTTTTTGGAATGGAACCTATTTTACCTTCGGGGATGGGGATGGCAAAACTTCCCGTGAGTTGTCCGTATTGGATGTTGCTGCCCATGAGTTCCAACACGGGGTTACCGAGCACAGCGCAAGACTGGTGTATGCTTATGAGTCCGGGGCTTTAAATGAATCCTTTTCCGATATTTTCGGGGCGTTGGTGGAGTTTGATTCCCAGCTGGATGGAGGATCTAATTACCCTGTCCGGGTAGCGGGAACGGCGGATTGGCTGATAGGTGAAGATTGCTGGCTGTCATCAACTGCTATGCGGGATATGCGTAACCCTGCCAACAGTAATACAGTCGGAGTGGCGGGAATGCAGCCGACCCGATATAAGGGAACCTTTTGGTATTCCGGAGACTTGGATTCGGGCGGAGTGCACTATAACAGCAGTGTGCAGAACTTTTTCTTCTACCTGCTCTGTGAAGGTGGGTATGGCGTTAATGATAGTGTCATTACTTACAATGTCCCTGGACTTGGCAGATCTGTAGGAGAAAAATTGGCCTATCTTGCTTTGACCGGCTACATAACCCCTCATACTGATTATACTGCCGCCAGTGAGGCGTGGTTGAACGCTGCTATGGAGACCGATGAACTCGGTGATACAACGAATGCGGTAGCTTCTGTCAAATTGGCCTGGGTTGCAGTGGGGCTTGGTACAGCGGACTATGTCATTCCTGAGGATGACTTTGGTAGCGGGGGTGATCCAGGTGGTGGTCCTTATCTTCCGAGTAATAAGGTCTATACCGTTATTAATCCGGCGGACTCAAATGTGACTTGGTCTGTCGCGACGGATAGTCCTGCTTTATGGCTGGATATTTTAACCCCTACTATCCCGCTGGTGGCGGGGGAGATGGGCTCTGTGGAGGTTTCCATCAATCAGTCCGTGGCGGCGACTCTGACGGGGGGCATCTATCGCGCCACCTTGATTATTACTAATAACATCGGAGTGGGCAATACCACACGTCAGATTGTTTTGCGCGTGGGCAATAACTATACCATCTGTCCGATCAGTTATGATTGGGTGGATCCCGTTGCAGGGGGGCACACGCTCCTGAATGTAAGTTCCGGAGTCAGTACTTCTCAGGCGATTCCGTTCCCTGTTCGCTACTACGACAGCCTCTACAGCAATATTTACGTGTCAGCTTATGGCATGGCCGGTTTTGTATCGAATGGTATGGCGAGTGACAAGAATGTCGATTTGCGGAACATGGATGCGCCCAATGGTATGATTTGTCCGCTGTGGAGTGTTGTGGAGGGGGCGGCGGCCCCGGGGCAGGTCTATTATGGACTTCCCACAACCAACTTGATTTCTACCATAATAACCAATGAGGTAATCCACGGGGAGACCAATGAGGTAACTAATACAGTAATACATGTGGTCGCAAAGGAGCTTGTCGTGACTTGGCTCAATGTTCCCCACAAGACCGAGCCGACGGCCACCTTCAGTTTTCAAATACGTATCCCCTGGGATCCTTCAGTTACGAACGGAGCTAACAATGATATTGTAATACAATACAAGGATGTGGCTGAAACCAACCGAACCGTGGGATCAGGGATTGATGCCACCATCGGGATCGAGGATGAACTTGGGATATTGAACCGGAAATATTCCTTTGATGGGGAGCGATGGTTGGCTAATGAACGGGCGTTATTGTTTACGCAGTACCCGACGCTCGATACCAAAAAGCCTGCAGGGACTCTGCGCACATGGGGTGGCTCGCGGGCGAAAGCCACCTTCGAGATTAAATTCGACGAAACCGTTGATGGACTCGACCTCAATCGTGACCGGATTTCATTGAGTGACTCCACGGTGAGTAATATCATTGTAGGCAATATTACTGGTGGCGGCATGCGATATTTTGTTGACGTCATCAACCTGGCAAGCCTCGGGCGGGTCACCATGAATGTCTTGAGCGATGCCGTGGGTGATATGGTGGCGCCGGTGGCCAATTCCAATGATGCGCTTGTGGCTGCAACTTATGTGGTGCCGATCGAGAAGGCTGATTTTACGGATAACTTTGAGCTCGGACCGGGACAATGGATTGCCTCAACCCAGGTGTTTGCCCAGTTGACTACGCGCGCCTGGGAGTGGGGCGTTCCCTCTACTAATTATGTAGACGGACCGTCGAACACGGTCAGCGGCTCTCATTGTTGGGGGACGGTACTGACGGGTGAGTATCCCAACAGCATGGGCGCCTGGGTGATGTCTCCGCTGATTCAGGTGGGGACCGGGCCGACGCTAGATTTTTATGTGTGGCATAATTTTGAATACGTGTCGGGGCCCGCCGACTTCGGTTTCGTTGAAGTGTACAATGGGACGGCGTGGATAAATGTGACTCCGCGCGGTTACTACTCAGGAATGTCTGCGGGATGGATCCGTCAGCAGATCGCGCTGGATGATGCCCAATTCGGCAATCGGCAAATCCGTGTGCGATTCCGTGCAACGAGCGATTCCAGTGGGGCTAGGGCGGGAATGTATGTGGACGACTTGAAGATAACGAGCCAGCGAGTTCCCGGGCTCTGGGTTAGTTCCTACACCCCGACCAATATCCCTGCAGGAACAACTACGCAGGTTGTTATCAATATCTATAATTCCAGCACAGCGGAGGTATCGAATGTGAATGGAAACGTAAGTTCGCCTGATACCAATGTCCTGGTGATTGGCGGGAACCCGCTGGTCTATGGCACGATTTTGCCTGGTGATTTTGCGACCGCGCCGATGCCGGTGCAATTGCAGGTTGCGGCCCCGGAGAACTTTCCTTCTCCCCGCGTCATCTTGTACCATCAGGGTATGATCGGGACGGTGCCCGGGAACTTAGAAGGGCTGCCCTTGATCGTTGACGGGGTTACCATCTCGGGGGGAACCAATGTGGTGACCGTGCGCACCCTGGGCCCGATAAAGGATTGGCTGGGGCGAACGTTGCAGGGAGATGGCGGGGCGACCTCATGCCTCTTCCAGGTCATCTCTGCAGGATCCGGACGGATCAATGATGCGCCCCTGTCCAACGGCCAGGTGATGGGCGACGATGTGTTGCTTTACAGCTCGGATATGTTGCTGCCTTGGGGGCGGTTTGGGGAGGGAAGTTCGCCCGGCCTAGGCGCATTTCGTAAGAATTTTCTCCATAATCTTAGCTCCAATGACTTGATCTATGTCAGGGCTTGGGATTCGTCCTCGTTTGAATCCTCCGTGGCCTATGGGGATTCACCTCTGTTTGCCATTACCAATCCCGCCGCGCAACTCATTGATTTCGGGGTCTGGACGGTTGGGACGCCGATTCAAACTAATCGTGATAGCAATGGTGACTCATTGCCCGATGGGTGGTGCGTGTTGAATGGGACAGATCCACGTCTACCCATTCAGTCGCTGGGAAGTCGGGTCACTTCGGCGAAGGCGGTCACAAGCTTCAATCATCCGGACCGGGTTACCGTCAGTACAAATCATGTATTCGTTGCGGATACGGAAAACTCACGGGTTCAGGTTTGGAATCGTGAGTTGACGACGCTTCTTTACAGTTTGGGCTATGAAGGTGATACCAATTTCAGCAAGCCACGCGGGGTGGCGGTGACGTTAGACGGGGCACGTCTGGCAGTGGCTGATACAGCCAATCGTCGGATTCGGGTATTCTCTGTGGCCACGAATGGGGTGCTGTCGAATTTGTTCAATTTTGCCAGTACCAACGCCGCCGTTGGTTCGTTTAAGGATCCTTTTGCGGTGGCGTTCAAGCCCACGGGCGAGATTGTTGTGGCAGACAGCCAGGAGAGCGGCTCCTGCAGCAACCGGATCCAGATTTTCTCTGCGACCGGTATTTATCAGTCTCAATTCGGAACCGCTGGCTCCTCGGCTGGAAAATTTAATCATGTTCTGGGTGTTGGGCTGGGGAAAGATGGATCGATTTATGCAGCAGATGCCGACAATAACCGGGTTCAGAAATTTGATGGATCAGGCAGTCATAAGTGGTCTTATCCTGCGGTTGGGACGGCATCTGGAACGGCGACGGGTTCGTTCTGGAGGGTGTGGGATGCCCAGCCTTCGGTGGGAGGCCTTGTCTATGTTGCGGACTACTACAATAACCGGATTCAGGTGCTGGGCACGGGGGGAACCGTCCATGTGGTGGGCGTGTATTCCAATGCAGGAGCGGTATTGGGCGCTATCAGTCTTCCCCGTTGCGCGGTTCCGGGTCCTGAAGGAAAGGACTTGTACGTGGTCGACGGGCCCAATCGAGTGATGCGGTTGACGGTGACGCTGGATGGGGATGGGGATGGCATGGATGACGTCTGGGAAATCCAGCATTGGTTTAATCCTGATCTCCCCTCTGATGCTTTTGGGGATGCGGACGGGGATGGTATCTGGAATATCGGGGAATTCCGTGCCAGCATGGATCCAGGCATCCCTTTGAGCATTCTGTCGATCGGGGTTGAGCCAGCCGTGTTAAGTTGGACTGCAGGATCGGGTTACATTTATTGCGTTCAGAGTACGACGAATCTGGTGCAGAACAATTGGGCTGATGGCGTGACGGTGACATCGTCGATAAATGGACCTTGTTCGTTTACCAATGTGTTTGTGAACACTAATCGCTTGCAGTTCATGAGGGTAGTGTGGACCAATACCCCTTGATGTTTTTACAGGAATTTGACATTAGACAATTTTAATTTTGATAAAATGGTCAACAATAAAAAGACATTACATTGCAGAAGCCGCTGTTTCCGGCGGTAAGGTGGAAGAATGAAAGATAGAAAGTTATTAATGCCGTTGCGTGACACCGTTCTCGGTGCCTGTCTATTGCTCTGCCTATCCGTCTCTGTCTCTTGTTCCCGGTCAGAAAAACCGAAGGCGGTTGAAAAAAAGGCCCGGACCATTGAAATTGCCCCCACGCCGCTCCCTTCCACTGGCATGGTACAGATTGTCCGCCAGATCGACACAAATTCCCCCCACTACCGGGCGCCACAGAATTCCATCAGCACCCCGGAAAGCCAGAAGGCGGTGAGGGAAAGACAGCGGGCGTTTGCAAAGAAGGCGATTGAGCAGGAGTTGGCGCGAAAACAGGTCCCCTATGAGCAGAAGCGACTGGAATTAGACAAGAAGGAAGTTGAAATTCGTGAAAAGGATCCGGCCGTGCGGGACGCCTATGCCAGTATGATGAATGTTCGTTCCGGATACGAGGAGACGTGTAAGAAATCCATTTCAGGTTATGATGACGTGGTGCGTGAGGTTGACCGGACAAGGGGGCAACTGGATGATGCCCTTTCCCGCCGCAGGCAGGGGATGAACATAGCCACACAGGATCTGGCAGTGCTTCGAAGGGATTTTAATCAAGCTTTTACCCGGTTCAATCAGATGCGGTTGGCGGCCAATCTTTCCAATGCTGCGGTGGGGCAAGCCCTGATCGAGGTGAGAGATGCCCAAGCCGCCTATGAACGATCTCTTGCGAAAAACGACGAATATCTAAAATCGAAAATGGCTGCGGATGAGGCATTGGCGATTATTAACAATTTGACCGCAATGCGGGATGATAAGAAGGAGTGATGATATGATCTCAATCAAACTTGGTTCTATGAAAAAAATGCACACCTTTGGTGGAAGTCTGGCTCTGATGCTGATTATAACGGGTCTATTGCCTGTCCCGTCCGCTATGGCGCAGAAAAGATACAGGGTTGCTGTGTCACCGATATCTGCGGCAGGAGTGTCGATTAACAGCGTGGTGACCAATTATGTGATGGTTAATCCCGGAGATTCTTTTGATCTCGCATATGTGGCGCCTAACCCTTTGTATTATTTTAGTGCGTGGAAACTAGGATCCACAAATATTACCCTGGATCCTGGTACTTATGGAGCAGATTATACCAATGAGGCTGCTTATCTTGGTGATCAAGGGATCTCGGTAAGGATTGTTTCGACAGGCGAGGTGAATACCATTTTGGCGACAGCTATTTTTTCGAATAATATGATCCAGTTGGTCGCTTCCGCCAGTCCCTCTAATGGCGGAACGGTGTCGATTGTTGGGACTAATGGTGCCTTTACCGCGTTTACCAACACCTATTTCAATGGCACGAGCAATCAGATTACGGCCACGGCCCAGTCCGGTTACGAATTCATAAACTGGACCGGTGATGCATCTGGGAATGCCAATCCGATTACGGTGGTCATGAGTGGACCCAGAAGAACGGTCACAGCCAATTTCAGCAACACATGGACCATCTCGCAAGCCTTTGTGACCGGCCCATCGGATTTGAATATCGACAACTCTGTTAAGGGACTACTCAGCGGGACACAAACCAATATATCTGTCGCAAAATTTACCGAAGAGACACCATCGCCGCCGGCTCAGACTCAGAGATCGCGTTGTGATGGGTGGGCTGGAGGTACGGGAAGTATCAATCCAACAAATCAGTCGGGGCCTGCTTTTAACTCGGTTACTATAACGGTGAAAACCAACACTTCTCTGGATTGGAAGTGGAAGACTCAGTTTAAGGTGAGCATAAGCCCGAACTCAAATGGTGTGACAACAGTGAGTGGGCACGATTTGGAATCCCCTGTTTGGGTTGATTCCAATGAACTCATCGTTGCGCATATGGCGGCTATCGGAAATTATGCGCCTGAAAAGTGTGTGGTCATGCCTGGTGGGGCAACTTACTATCCGTCTACCGACGGCAACGTCGATTTGATGGCGGTGACCAATGCCTTGACCATTTACCCCTATTATGTCGCCGTCGTTGGTACCGATCCTGGATACCAGGCGTTCTTGAACCATTTTGGGTTACCCACGAGTGCGTCCGGTGCGATGGCGCCTGGCGCGGACCCGGATAACGACGGGCTTTCGAACTTCCAAGAGTATCAATTGTCCAACACCAACAATGGGTCGTACTATAATCCGATCAATGCTGACACTGACGGCGATGGGATGGATGATGCCTATGAAGTCTATTCCGTGGATCCCACCAATCTCACTGATCAAGCCAAGGCCTCAAAAGATTATTACCCTGCTGGCGTTGATAGTGGAATAAAATCAGTTAATAACGGCCCAAGCGGTAATCCGGATCATGACTACCATTGGAGCACCACCGATGGATATATGCAGCCCACGCAACCTCTGATGAACATCGAGGAGTATGAGGGGCCCGATGGGGTAAAGCCTTACGCATTCCTTACTGTTTCAACCAACAGTGTGTTTCCGATAGTGACGAATGGTGTGACGATTACGGAGCATCCGCTGGGCACGACCGGCTCCCGGCCTGATGTGGTTGTGCGTATTCCGTATATTGGGCCTGCCGGAGAAGTGGATTCTAATGACCAAAGCAAGGGCAACTCTGCTAACTCCGACACCGACAATTTTGACGATGGTTATGAGTACTCCTGGGATCAGTGGCAGCATTGGGGCCGTACGAATGTGAGCTGGAGCGGCGATAGCACCAATGAGGTCTACCTTGTTGGGGTAACGAATCAGGTGCCGATCTATTACACCAATGCCATTCCCGTGTGGGGTGTTTCCACTCGCGTTTTCAAGCCAAACCGGACTGACACCCTTGTCGGTGGCGGGCCCGATTATGATGTGCTGTACGATTATAAAACGGGCAAGGTTTCAGAGGACTACTATACTGCCGATCGCGAATACGGGGCTTGGCAGGCGAATGCATTTTCTCCGGGCATAGCTGCCGCCCCGCACACGATTGTGATTGATGGTAGAGCGCCCCCCATCCCCCCTGCCTTGGCGGCCGCAGGGGTGGTTACCAAGCGTAGTTCCCATCCGTTTCTATGGGATGTTGACCAGGATGGACTTCCTGACGGCTACGAAGTGATTTTCGGGTATGATCCTTGGGGCAAGGTTACCCCGGGGCATACGCTTGCTGATGGCCTGGATAATCCCGATGGCGACTGGATGGCGAAGTCGAATCCAACCAATGACCTCGCCTGGCGCAACCACGAAGTCTACTTGTTGAACGGTTTCGACCCCCGAGTTGCGGTGGATCAAGTCTACCCCGTTGCCTCAGACATACCTGCGAAAGGCTCAACGCCAAGTCCGAACACCGTTAAATACTCCAATCGCGAAGAATTGTGGGGACCGAACGGGATGATGCAGATCAGCCCGGGCACTGAGGCGGATGACGCCACGAATCCGTTCAACTATGATTCCGATGGGGACGGCATCTGGGATGGCTGGGAAAACTATGTGGGCTTGGATCCGAATTTGGCGACCGATGCCCCGCTGGATCCGGACGATGATAAAATCAGCAATTTAATAGAGTTCCAGAGTTTTTATACCTCCAGCACCAACCGTGCCGCCTTGACGCCGGTAACGGCCTGGCAGAATAAGATTTTCCCGACCGATCCCAATGGCAAGGATACGGATGGGGATGGGATCGAGGATGGCGCGGAAAAGCCACTCTTTAACGGAACGTCTTTAGCCGCCACCAATCTGGTGTTCGATGCAGACAACAATATATCCACGCAGGTTTTCGCGGTAGGCGTCTGGAATGGAGTATGCTATACGGGCGGCGGGCTGAATCCCACTTCTTCTGATACGGACGAAGATACCTTGCCGGATCCCTATGAGGCATCATATGCGACGGGGCTTGATGGCACTTTGGGTGATGCCTTTCTGGATCCAGATGGCGACCGCCTGAAGAATTATCAGGAATATTATTCCTGCGCCATCTATCACTGGCAGCATGATGTATGGACTTATGGTCAACCTTTCTACAATAGCGCCGTTTTCTTCCAGGGCGTGCCAAAGGGTTGGGATTGGTGGCAAAAGCGTTACATCCCTCTGTTCAATCCGAAAAAGGGAATTTCGGTTCTTGCCTATTCGGGATGCCGACCAACGATGGCGGATTCGGATGAAGACAACATGGATGATTATTACGAAATCTATCATGGGTTAAATCCAACTTATGGCGTGTTTGACCTGGTAACGTCTCGCGATGTCAATGCACGCGTGTATGTAGGGGCCGTGGCGGCCGACTACCGCCTCAAGCCTTATATTGCAGGAACACCGGAGGCGGATCCCGACGGAGATGGTCTGCCGAATACCGAGGAAGCACCGCTCTGGTACTACCAGAAACAATCCCCGCGTTATCATACGGATCCTTCGCCGTTGTGGATGACCGATACGGGGTCTGACTCCAGTTGGGTGAACCTCTACTACAGGCCTAATGTTTCTGTTTGGCTTTGGTCTGGAAAATTGCCTCCGCCCACTTACGCGTTTGATTTCGAGAGTAATGAGGGGTTTGATACCGATGGAGACGGACGCAGCGATTACGAGGAATTGAATGTGACCAAAACGGATCCGATGAGTCCCGAACGTCCGGTGAAGCGGAGAGCGCTCTATCTTCCCGAAGGTCAGGATGCTTATGCTCGTACTCTGCCAGGATATGTGCCTGGCGTGACTTACCCGAAGAGCGGTTATTTGCCGGGGACATCTGTGATCGGGTATTCCGGAGATTACCTACGCAGTTTCACGGTGGAAGCATGGGTGCGGCCGCTGACTCCAAGTAACGGCACGGATCAGGTGGTGGTGGAACGTCCCATCATGCTGCCGAGTGGCAACCCGATGAGTCTTGTGCAAGGAATCCGCCTAAATTTCCGGATTGCGCTGAATGCCGATGGCTATCCCTACGCCAGTTATAATGGCAATGGAACCCAGCTTATTTTTCCGGAAGCCCGGGTCACTGGTTCGGCGAAGCTGTCCGCTACTAACTGGACGCATATTGCGGCAACCTATCAAGTGCCGGACACCATAAATCCTTTGGTGGGCGGGGTCTTTACTCTGTATGTCGATGGTAGGATCGCCCGGCAAGATATTTTCCGCGAATTACCCGCTAACGGCGTGTTTAATCCCTCCTGGCACATCTATGGCGCCCCAATTGTGGTGGGGGCGGCGGATGCGAATCCGGATGGAAGGATAGGATCTGGATCACAGCCTCAGCCAGAGCGCTTCTTCAAGGGCTGGATTGATGAAGTCCGTATTTGGGACGGCGTCCGGGATGGTGCTCAGATCCTGGCAGGCTCGAAGATCAGGATGAAGCAGGCTGATGTGCTGGCCAGCAAATCGGCGTCAGCAAGTCTGTTCTATCTCTACAGCTTTGATGCGTTGACCGATCCTGATCATGCCGCGACCACGACGGGAACCGGCGTCGGGTTTGATTCCACCGCTACCGCCATATTCCCATCAGATTGGACAGTAGGATTCTGGGGTGCATCCTCGCAACGTTCGCAAATCTATTCCGACTACCGGATGGTGCCGTGGATTCAGAATGCCGCCGCGCATACACCGGAAATGCCGGTCACCGATATTGGCTCCACCAATGGGTATGTCTCCCTGATGAATGGCACCAATGTGATCGGGCAATATGCGAATTTCTGGAATTCATCCAATCCGTACGGCTATCGATATTATACCGCGCCTGACGGGGTGCTTGATTTCTACGATGTGGCGAATGATTTGTTGCCGTTACGCTGGGCGCAGGCTGACGAGGATGTTCCGATGTGGGATAACGGCACCGTGCCCGCCACGACTGGCTTTGATTCTGATGGCGATGGGATGGCGGATGCCTGGGAAGAACAGTATGGATTTGATCCTCTTATTCCCGATGATGTCACCTCGGATTCCGATGGAGACGGCCTGTCGAACTTAAATGAATATTTGGTCGGGATCAATCCGTGGAGTCAGGATAGTGATGGTAATCGCGTTAAGGATATGGATGAAGATTCCGATGGCGATGGGCTCAGTAACGGAATCGAGATCAATGTCTATGGAACGGATCCCGGCGATCCGGATACGGACGATGATGGCACGGCTGACGGCGTTGAAGTGGATCGTAACATTGCCAAAGCTGATGGTCGACGTGTGACCAGTCCGGTGGATTCCCGGAGTCCACTGATGCCAAAGAGCATGGTCGCGAATGGGGTGGCCCAGGTTGTGCCTGCCGCCAAGTTCCAAGGGGATGCCGACCGGTTTGATATGAGGAGTTGGACCATTGAGGCATGGGTCAAGCCTCAGACATCCAACGAAACAGGTGCAGTGGTGATGCGAACACTGGGTGATGGACGAACCAATTTCGCCTTGCGCCTGGAGAATAATTACCCGGTGGTGGAATTTTCCTCTGTTGCCGGGGCATTATACAAGGAGCGTGCAAGTGTGCCGCTGAGCACTAACAGTTGGACCTATCTGGCGGGAACCTTCAGCAGCGAATCACTTCGTTTCACGCTTTATGTAAATGGTCGCGTGGTGACGAACTTGACAGCTATCGATACCTGCGCGTCGGGCGAGGGGACGACTGCGATGGGTGCTGGGCTCCAAGGGCTCATTGATGAAGTCAGAATCTGGAGTGTCGCCAGAACTGACTCCGAAATTCTTGACTGGTACAATAAGACGTACAGGGAACCGGTGGAGGACATCAAGAATACCATTACGGTAACGGTCTATTCGAACAGTGCAGCAAATGCGTTATTTGATGCATTCTTAGGTGAGGCTTTGCCCTCGGGAATTTCCGAACTGAGTGCCAGTCTTAAGGGAGCTGCTGAAGCCGCAGGTTCATTTATTGGATTCCCTGAATTACCGAATAAGATGTCTCGCCCTGGAAAAGGGGTGATCTTGAGCTCGGGTAAAGTCAAGGATGCCGAAGTAGCCAGCAACACTTCAGGTTCAAAGACAACTTCATTCGGGACAGCAGGTGATGCGGATCTTACGACGTTGTTAGCAGGAGAGACGTCCCATGATGCCGTGTCGTTGACTCTGACGTTTAAGTCCGACTCGTCGGTTAAAGGTGTGAGCTTTGATTTCCTTTTTGGCTCGGAAGAGTTTCCTGAATGGGTGGGAACGGCGTTCAATGATGATTTTGGAGTGTTTTTGGATGGGGTGAACATCTCGTTTGACAAAAACGATAAGCCCGTCTCAGTGAACAACAACTTCTTTGAGCTCGACAACGATGTGTGGAATCCAGCCAATCAGGCAAGTGTGGGTAAAATGCAGGTGAGTTTGCCGTTCGAATACGATGGATTGACTCCGTTGCTTACCACCAGTAAGACACTGAAGCCGGGACTTCATACGCTCAAGTTCGTGATTGCCGATACCGGTGATACCGCATATGACAGCGTGGTCTTTTTGAGTAAACTTCGATTTAAATTGGAAACCGAGGGCACTGGAAAATCCCTGAAAACACTTAGATCCTACTATTTGTTTGACGATGGACAGAACACCACCATCACCAACAAACTTACAGGACAGGTGAAGGGTTATGGCACTGAGGACTTCGCGCAACCACTGGATTGGGCGTTTGCTCTGAAGGGGTGTGTGTTCAGCACGAATGCTGCCCCGCTCATTGAGATGAAGAACGATGCCGATGCCGATGGCATTCCTGATTGGTGGGAACTATTCTTCTTCGGTGTTGATGTCGATCCCTACGGCGATAACGATGGGGATGGCTTGAACAATCTGTATGAGTACTGGGCGAAGACGGATCCTGACGTCACAGATACTGATCACGACGGTTTTAATGACTACGACAGTCGTACCGGTCCGGGGGCTCGCACTTATGGCGAAATCTATGATGATGGAGATGGGATGCCTGATGCTTGGGAGAACCTCTACAAAGGGCCTTGTCTGACCACAGGCAAGCGTGGACTTGACCCGGCTTATTACGATGCCTCACTGGATCCCGATGAGGATGGATGGAGCAGTTATGCCGAGTACCTTGCGGGAACGGACCCCATTGTTGCCAGCAGTTTCCCTCGGCCGGCAATAGAAATCCATGGAAGATACTATGGACGTTTTGGCAACACGCTTCTTGAGGCGTCGACCTCACAGGGTGCAGGCCAAAGTACCATTGTGGGAGAACCGGCGGCGACTGCTGCGGCAGGTTCTACCTATATATCCGGAATACTCCAGACTGCGAATATCACGGCAGGTTCCTTGAAGCTTATGGTGGCTGGGGTGGCGATTGCGACCGATAACGGAAACGGTGTACTGGCTGGTACTTATAGTGGGGGCACGGTCTCCGGTGCCATTAATTATGAGACCGGGGGCTGGTATCTGACACTTGCTGGTGCAACTTTTACAGCGGCAACACCCGTTGCGGCCAATTATACCTACACGACAGGCGGTCAGCTTAAGTTGTCGTTCTATAAGACGGCGGCTATGGATGGGTGGCCGATTGCCACCCTCGAAATGACTGGGGATTATGTGAAGACCTCTAAACTTACCTCGGGGCATCTGGTGGAGGGCAATAATTATGTGTTCGCCTATCTGGATCGGAACAGCAATAGCAAGTTTGAGCCTGATTCCGAACCAGCTGGCCTTGCGCAATTTAATCCCGTTAATGTCGGATTCGGTGCGCTCAACAACGTGGAAATCGGCATGACCGATTCGATGCCGGGTTATTCGCGGGTTACATGGGTCGCGTCCGCGACCGCGACTAAGTATATTGTGATATCAAGTAATCCTGGAATGACGAATGTTATTACTGGGCCCCGGAATTACTTGCATGAGGGGGATTACCTGGTTAGTGGTCGTTATGGCTTCGGGCCAGTCTTTCCATCTTTTGAAGTGTATGAGAATGATCTCAATCACTTTTTAGCGGTGGTGTTGGCTACCGAAATTCCGACGGTCACGTTGAGTACACCTTCAATTGTCACGCCTCATGACACGGTGTATCAGTACGCTAAGAACGAGCTTGAATTTAAGGCTGATCTTAACGCTACAAGCTATAGATTGCAGATTGCTGCAGTTACCAATGCGGTGATTATCAATACGACTAACATTGTGCCTTACAGAGATGCTAACGGGGTTTGCAAGGTGACACTGCCCTTCTACGCCGGGGATAATTATATTCCTGTGGGAAGCAATTATGCGTCTTCGGTGTGGGCCAACTCGCGGTACTGGGTAAGGGTTCAGGCAGCTACACCTGCATTGTCGGTTTTATCCCCATGGAGTGCTTTTAATTTGGATGTCCGGTGCCCGACCAATGGTGGAAAATCCGAGATTTCCGGGGATGTGTATTATTTTGGTAAGGTTGCGCATGGGTATGGAGCAGGACTTACATCCAATCGTTTGACGATTATTGTCCAGGCCTATGAAAACAAAGGCTTCAGCGGAGTGGCTGATGGACAGGTTCAAATTACCTATTTCTGTGCGACCAATTTCCCGAACGATCCGAGTGCCGGAGCGAATTCGCGCAAAGGGGCCTACAGTATCAAGGGGCTTCATAGCCAGACCTTTTACGTTCGAGCGTTTATTGACCTAAATGGGAATCGGACGCTTGATTCATGGGAACCTGTGGGGTTTGTCCAGGAGCGGACGATGGATGGAGGGGAGGTCCCCGTTGAAATTGATGTGTCCGCTAGCATAGGCGTGCAGAAGTCTGGGATGCAGATTGTAATTAGAGATCGTGATACCGACGACGATCAGTTACCGGACGGCTGGGAGTGGATGTATTACGGAACACTAGGAAAGGGGGCCTATGATCAAAGCTCGGCGAACCTGACTTGGTGGGGTACCACAAACATACCGTTAATCCGGTGTTACGAGATTGATCCACTGGATGTTGATCCTACCGCTGTGAATGGTGATACGGATGGCGACGGGGTAAGCGACTTTGATGAAGTGTGTTATTCTGACCGTATAGCTGGTACCTCGCCGGATATTAGTGATTATAACCCCTATGCCCCCGTATTGAATCCTCTTGGGGTGGACTTGAATCCCATGAAGTGGGATACGGATGGTGATGGATTATCAGATGGATATGAGCTTAGCCATGGACTTAATCCGATTAACCCGAATGATGGGGCCTTGGAGATGTCTCGGGCGTCGGCGGCTGGAGAGGTAATCCCCGGGCTTCCATTTATATCCCGGACGGCGATTATAATGCCTTCAGAAGGGCAGTTCTCGCTGTCATGGCTTGGGAGAGTAGGCATGATCTATGAAGTCCAGTATAGTGATGATTTGAGAGTCTGGCATTCAGCAATAGGCGGTTATCGAAGTGGGCAGGGCGTACATGACTTTGTGGATCAGGCTCCTAAAGTAATGTCGCGGTTTTACCGTGTGGTCGTGAAGTAATTGGGATAACCATTGACCTGTATGACACGTTTTCGTAACTTGCAAATATTCAACTAAAAAGAGGGTAGATAGATATGAAGCACCTGTTTCAAAATGCATTGGTAATAGCGATGGGCGTTGCGTTGGTTGGCTGTGAGTGGGGTGGAAGTGGGGATGAGGGTTCGTGGAATGATAGTTCGAGTATTGCTAATTTTAGCGGCTCATATCGAGGGTCAGGTGGGTACTTGGTTAGCGATTATTCGACAACCGCAAGTTCTACTCCTATAACATCATCTGGTGGTGTAACCTATAACACCTATACGGGAGAGGATGGGGGCAACACCGGCGCAAACAGAGTGTCACTTTCCGGAAAAACATCGCATGGCTCGGTTAAGCCTGGATCTTTCACGATCATTTTCGGAGGTGTTTCCGGTTCAGCCTTTGATGATGGATCTGGCGCTATGAAAGGTTCATATGTTTTAGGACCGACAAACTTTCCTGTTACTGGTGGTCATTTTGAATACGATACAGGTGTTTGGACGTTGCAGTTTGCCGCTCCAGGTCTGCCTGTTTCTCAGTCTATATCGATAAACTATAGTGCGGCGGGTGCCGCCACAAGCAGTGGGTCGAGTAGTAGCAGTGGTTCTGGTGCATCTGGTGGTGTCAGCATCTATGCTTTTAATGTTCAGCAGAGCGGCAACAAGATTTCGATTGTTGACAATAATGGCAGTGTGTATTCCGGTAGTATGGGTGATGTTAGAACGACGGGTGGGCTTTCCTCTAGTTCGACAGGTGGTACGCCTGCTAATGGAGATCAGGTCATTGCACCGTATTCGGCATCAGGAAAAAGTAAGTCCGGAATGTATGTCAATTTAGTTGGAAATTTTCAGGGGACAGTTGCAAGTGTCTCATCGGTTAGTTCAGTGAGTGGTGATTCCACAACGATTAAAACGTCCTTTGCCTTGTCTGATCGCGTTATCCTTGGTACTTGGGTAGAAGATGGAGGTAAGACGGGGGATATTAAAGGAATAGCCGGTTCTTCTAGTACTATAACGGTATCAAGTAGTACTTCGACCAACTCTCCGTAATTCTTAATCAGTTAGTATGGGGGCAGTGCGAAACAAATTCGCCCTGCCCCTTTTTGGTTTATGGTAGGGCCTTTGCGAGCTGTACGAAGCAATTCTCATTATGATCAACAGTCCTAATCTTGAGAAAATGAAACTGTCGCTTCGCAACCGCACCGTTGTTGGAGCCTCCAATACGTCTGAAGAGGCTGCCAATGGTGATCCCAAAGAAACGGGTGTGTCGCGTCAGGATTATTTTCCTTCGCGCATGCTGGGGGAAAAAGTAAGGCGTAAAAACAACTTTGGTACGGTGGTCGGGCAACTGTTCCTGATATTGTTGCTAATATTGATTCCTTTGGGCGTTTTTTGCTATTTCGATTTATCTGAATATCGACAATGGGTTACGGCGACTGAACTGCTGCCGGACTTGCGAAAGGCTGCTGGCGACGATGTGAGGGCTGCCGCATTGGCGCAGTTGGCGATAACAGTAGATCCTGGAAATGTGTCCTTGAAAAGTGGGCTTTTGGGGGTTTTGGCAATCCGGAAGGTGGGTCTGGGGCAAAGAGAAGTAGGGTTGCGTAATTGCAAGCAGGTTTGTCAGCAATTCCCAACGTCATGGTTTGCAAGCCAGTTTTCTGAGGCTTCATTTTACGGTTCGTGTCCTGCCTGTGCGGCAAAGGGGTCTGTCCCAGTACCGTGTTACCGCTGTAAAGGCACCGGGGTATGCTCTCGTTGTGGGGGTTCTGGGGAATGTTCAACTTTTATGGGGAATTCAAGGCCGAGTGGTTCTGGTGGCGACATTCGGAATACTGGTAAATTTCAAGGAATGGGTGAGAAATGTCTCGACTGTAAAGGTACGATGAGGTGTCGGTATTGTGGCGGAAAAAAAACACTTTCCGGGACTTGTGCCAAGTGTGAGGGGGAGGGATGCCAGTTCTCTAAGCAAAAGGTCATCGAACAATATCGGGCCGTGATCGATTATGTGCTGGGGTTGCACCCTTCCTGGGTGGCAACGGTGGTTCGACTCCAGGCGACTGTGAAGTCATGGATTCCGTTTTTTTGAGCAAAGGCCAATCAAGAGATTTGAAAAGTATTTGCACAAAAGTCGCAAAGCACGCGAAGGTGGCAGCCGACGTCCCGGCGGCTGCATTTAGCAGCAGGAAAGATAATCCTGATCTGAATCAAAACTGTATGCATTTTCCTAAACTCATCCCCTGCATTCAAAATCTAATCATATAAATATAACTAGATACGTTATAGTTATATTAGTATGATCGAGAGCAGTGGGTGATGGATCTCACCTGGAAAAAGTGAGGGTGGTGGAGGGGGGGGCGAGGCGCATTATTATGCGTTATCTACATCAAGAGAATTGACGGGATATAGCATATGTGCGATACTGGACACGTAATGAAGAAACTGTATTCGGCGACACGGAAGGTTCGCGAATTCATCGAGACGCAGCCACCGGAGATTCAAGTCGAATACGTTAAGTTGGTCGAGCGGATCGAATCTGACGGGCATTTGGTTGAACCGTTCGGCAAGAAACTCGACCGGAATTTGTTCGAAATGCGGTTGAGGCGAGGACGCCAAGTGCGGATTGTGTATTTCTATTACATGGGTAATCGCGTGATCGGGGTGCATGCCTTTGTTAAGAAGACGCAACAGACGCCACAGCGGGAACTGTCGCAGGCACTGCGAGTCAGGCGGATAATCGAGGATGGAGACTATGACGAAGATAAATAGGGGATTGGAACGTATGCGTGCGGCTCACGAGGCGCAGGCGGTGGGCATTCGTGCGCATCCGGACTTCCAGAGGATCTCGGACGAGTTTGACGTGGAATATGAAGTGGCGCAACAGATGCTGACGATCCGCACGCAAGCAGGGCTTACCCAGGCCGATCTGGCCCGTCGGATGCATACGACGCAGAGCGTGGTATCTCGGATTGAGTCTGGAGTAAATGTATCCGTTGAAACGTTGGCTCGTTTTGCCGCCGCTTGTGGAAGGCGCCTACAGGTGCGGATGGTTCGTGAAAGTGGAATTTCATGATGGCTTACCACATTGGAAAACTGGTTCTTGGAACTCCTCCGCTGGTAGTGGGAACACTTTCTTCGAGAAGCTCCCTTCCTTCTGAACGTAGTGGTGCTGACTACCCCTGCAATGTGGTGGAAGTCAGGTTGGATCAGGTCGGCACGGATACTCCTGGGTGGCTGGGAGAGTGTCTGGCGATTGAGGAGGCCGGGGTCCCGGTCCTGCTTACTCTTCGGTTAGCTTCTGAAGGGGGGAACTGGGTCAAGCCTGATGCTGAGCGGTTACCCTTTCTCTCCTCCGCACTGAACAACCTCTCCTGTATTGACGTAGAGTTCGCCAGTGAACTTTGTGTGCCACTCTGTCGGCAGGCTGCGGAACTCGGGAAGTGCGTGGTCGTCTCTTCGCATAATTTTCAAGAAACCCCTGATTACGCCGTATTGAAGAGAATTCTGGATAAGATCCTGGCCATCCCGAATGCGATCCCCAAAATAACGACCATGATCAATACTGAGGTCGATGTGGAGACCTTGCAAAAGCTCCTTGAGATCACCACTGTGCGACCTATCTGTATTCTCGGCATGGGAAGCCTGGGCACTAAAACAAGAACTCTTTTTCCGACCTTAGGGGCCTGTCTTGCGTATGGTTATCTTGACGTGCCCAGCGCTCCAGGACAACTGTCTTCAAGTCAACTGATGCAAGCTTTAGCTAGAAAGAACCCATGAAAACTTGTTCCATTAAAGAATCTGAGGGGATTGAACCGCAACAGTTGGCAAACCTTCTTGATTTCATTCCTGTTTTTGAGGATCCATCATTTTGCCCCGCCGGACAGATTCCTGTTGATGAGGATAATTGGCCGGACGAAGATTTTATGAAGTTGGTCTCCCGTTTCATGGATGCCTGCTATAAGAATGGGTTCGTCGTCCGGTTCGATTGGGAGAACTGGGAGGCGGAGGCCATGACCTATGTCCGGGATCCTGCCTTACTTAAAGAAGCGGATCTCGTTATTCTGCGTCGCCTGTTTACCTGGCATATCCGGCAGAATCGGTTCACCAAAAATCATGTCGCCACCATGATCGCTTCAGGCCATATCTTGCTAGTGTTAAAGTCGTTAGGAGCTTTCAGGGTGTAGCCTTACTGCAATGGGGAGGAGCGGAGCCCAATGTGGGAGGGGCACTCCGTGCCGCGACAGGCTCGAAAGAGTCGCCGCAGGGGACTGCGCCTCCCACATTGAAGAGGGAGTCCCTTACTTGAGCGTGTCATTCCGTCAGTGTAATGGGGCTAAAGACGTGGTGACGTTTCTGGCGTTCTTTTTTTGATAAACCTTCTCCCTCAATTGCGAGTCGCTTTTCGATTCGTGCATTGTACATACCCAGTTGCAGTTCGTACGCGCCTGGAGGTATTTGGTCGGGTGGTTGAAACCGGAACGGGATATTCAGCGAGCCAAGGGCGAAAGTTTGCCAGAGGGGGAAGTTGAAGGTATGCACCGTGTGTCCCTGGGCATCTAACAGGTGGATAAAGAATACGATATCGTCCAGATTTCCGGGTCTGCTCATGATAATGGCTAGCAATGTTTCCTTGAAAAGCGGGCTTTTGGGGGTTTTGGCAATCCGTAAGGTGGGGCTGGGGCAACGAGAAGTAGGGTATCGTAATTGCAAGCAGGTTTGTCAGCAATTTCCTGCGTCATGGTTTGCAAGCCAGTTTTCTGAGGCTTCATTTTACGGTTCGTGTCCTGCCTGTGCGGCAAAGGGGTCTGTCCCTGTAGCATGTTACCACTGTAGAGGTACCGGGGGCTGCTCTCGTTGTGGGGGTTCTGGGGAATGTTCAACTTTTATGGGGAATTCAAGGCCGAGTGGTTCTGGTGGCGATATCCGGAATACGGGGGAATTTACAGGGATGGGAGAGAAGTGTCTTGATTGCAAAGGCACGCTGAAGTGTCGAAATTGCGACGGAAAGAAAACATTTAAGGGGACTTGTTCAAGTTGCAACGGGGAAGGCCACCAGTTCTCCCAGCAAAAAGTCACTGAACAATATCGTGCCGTGATTGATTATGTGTTGGGACTGCACCCTTCCTGGGTGGCCACGGTGGTTCGACTCCAGGCGACTGTGAAGTCATGGATCCCGTTTTTATAGTCGAGACTTCTGGAATGGTGAATGATTATACTTTGAAGACATTTGGAGACGAAAAGAATTTTTAGACAGAATTTACAGAATAAGACAGAATGGTGAAATTGGTGTGTGTGGGGTATTGAAAACCGCCTTCTGAATTTCTGCTTGAATTGACACCCCTGCGAGAAATATGCAAAATTATTAGAGCTATAAGGAAAAGACCAAATGACCACAATTCACAATGTCAGTGTGACAAGCAGGGTGTTGCTTTATCAGGAACGGGATGGGACTTATGTGGCCCATGCGCTTGAAACCGACCTGATCGGGGAGGGGAATAGCCCGAATAAGGCTATGGCGGATCTTCGGAATGCCATGGAAGCCCAGATTACCTTCGCGATCCAGATGGGTAACACGGGAATGATTCAGCGCGAAGCTCCGGCGGACATTATTACCCGCTGGGAGAAAGCCAATAAGCAGAGTATCAAGGATTTGACCAAGGAAGGCCATACGTTGCGCGTCAAGGCGGTCGCAAAAGTCATTGAGATTACGCCCAAGGAAGTCGCTTTGTTGCGCTCTAAGGCTAGGCGGAATGCCTTTTCCGCGTCTTCCCGGGCGGTGGCCTGTGCCTAAGCCGCTCAAGTTTCACGAATTGGTTCGCAGATTGAAGGATCATAATCGGGAATTTGAGATACATGAGCGGCGAGGGAAGGGGAGCCACTGTATGCTCTACCACAAAAGCCTTGCCGGTCGTCCCGCTTCCGTACCCGTTCCCCGCCATGGTGGGCGCGATATATCGCCCCGGATCCTCTCTCAGATAATTCGGGCCTTTAATTTGCCGCATGATCTGCTTGGGTGATTTGCTTTTTCATGAGGATGGTTCGCGTAAGTAGGGCCTGAGTGTTCAATCCGACCCTTTTTTGTTTATCAAGGGTGAGGGTTCTTGTGGGAGGGGCGCTATATTGAATTATTTGACACAATCGCAGTTAATATATAATATTTTTGACAATTACGGCGCGGCATACGTGTATTATGCGAAATATTCTACCAGAAATAGTTTTCTCAACGTCTGACAGCACTCTGTCACAGCGTATTAGTCGGTGGGTAAAATCTGGTCGCCTCCGCAAGATTGCGCCAAAACTCTACACATCGAACTTCACGGACAGCGACTATCAGATTGTGAAGCGGAATCTTTATCCGATTCTTGGGCATCTGTTCTCGGGTGCGCTCCTGAGTCATCGTTCAGCACTCGAAGGGCGCCCTACGGATTCTGGGGATGTATTTCTGACCTATACGTACACCCGGCATGTCGCACTACCTGGTATCCGTGTTCACTTAATGAAAGGGCCTGGACCGGGGAGTACCGATTTACCCTTTATGAATGGTTTGTTCATTTCCTCACGGCCGCGGTCGTTTTTGGAAAATCTCCAGATCGCACGTGGGAGGTCTGGTCTTGCTAAAATCCTGTCCAAAGTGGAACTCGAAGAGAGATTGGATCGCATTTGTCTGGCGCAAGGGACAGCCGCCTTGAATACGCTGCGTGATTCGGCGCGTGAACTGGCAGGGCCGTTGCACATGGAAGAACCTTTCCGGAAACTGAATGCCCTGATTGCGGCGATCCTGCGAACACGGCCGGCCAACGTGCTCTCTTCGCCTGCGGCACGGGCAAGATCCATGGGGATGCCGTACGATTCTTTTCGGTTGGATCTCTTCAATACGTTGTTCACAGCGCTCTCCCAGGCAGAACTGCCAGTCCGCAATGAAGTCCGCACGACCGAAAGAGAACGCCAGCTTCTGGCCTTTTTCGAGGCCTATTTCTCGAACTACATTGAAGGAACCGAATTCAAGGTTTCCGAAGCCTATGACATTGTCTTTCACAATAAGGTGCCTCGAAACCGTCCCGCAGATGCACATGATGTCATGGGCACATTTCGTGTGGCCGCCAGTATTGGGCAGAGTCGGTCCGTTTCCGAAACGTTTGACGATTTTTGCCGGATTTTGAAATCTCGGCATCACGATATCATGGAAGGCCGTCCTGACAGGGCACCGGGCGAGTTCAAGGAGGATGGAAATCGTGCCGGAGAGACTGTGTTCGTGGATCCCGGTCTAGTCCAGGGCACGCTGTTAAAGGGGTTTGAAATGGCCTCCGCGATCACGCCGGGCTTGCCGCGTGCCATCTTCATGATGTTTCTCATCGCGGAGGTTCACCCATTTGTTGACGGAAATGGACGTGTTGCCCGGTTGATGATGAACGCGGAACTGGTGCATAGGGGGCTCAGCCGAATCGTGATGCCAACCGTTTACCGCGACGATTACCTGCTGGCACTTCGTGCCCTCTCCCGCTCCAGCAACCCCGTACCCCTGGTTAGAGCTATGGATTACGTTCAGGATTTCTCGTCGCGTTTGCCAATGTCGTCTTATGATGAGGCGATCAACGCTTTGACTAACTGTAACGCATTCAAAGACCCCGATGAGGCTCGTCTGATTATGTATTCCCCTATATCTTCCGCGCCTTCAATTTAGTAATTTCTCCAAAATGGCTGATGAATCAAATCTTGATAAAATGCGGCAAAGGGGTCTGTCCCAGTACCGTGTTACCGCTGTAAAAGCACCGGGGTATGCTCTCGTTGTGGGGGTTCTGGGGTCCGGCTTCAGACGTCCGTGAAATCATGGATCCCATTTTTATAGTCGAGACTTCTGGAATGGGCGCATCTCTGCGTTTTGGCTCTCGTTGTGGGGCGGATGTCCCATCCGCCTTGTTGCCAGTTGGATCCACAGACAGGCGGATGGGGACATCCGCCCCACATCAACTCTTCGTCGTGCAACCAACCGGATTGACTCGAATGCGCTTAGAAATGCAGGGCAGACGCATCTAATTTTCCTTTAATCTGGCGTTTCTGGCTCAAATACTCAGGTGAATAGGCATTTTTTTGGAGTGCGGCGGCTTGACGCCGCT
>Ga0194053_10000586_pt1 | contig 26953 bp, 24 predicted proteins | sample SepL228m_MetaG_FD_161684 | JGI IMG/M metagenome (GOLD analysis project Ga0194053, IMG submission 161684) | Anoxic zone freshwater microbial communities from boreal shield lake in IISD Experimental Lakes Area, Ontario, Canada - Sep2016-L227-8m | ecosystem: Environmental > Aquatic > Freshwater >... | reverse complement strand
CTCCGGGCTCCTTCCAGAGGGCCGTTTTCACGCAAAACCCCAGCCCTCCAGAGTGTCATCAGTTATGAGGCAACGTATCCCTGCTTTTTTGATGCCCTGGTGTCATTTTTGCTTGAGGCAACGCGGCTCGTTCCACGCAGGGCATGCAACTCCCGGATGAGCTCATCCCGGTCGAAATGATCCCGGTCGAGCGACTCCAGCCGCGGCAGGAGCTCCCCTCGGAAATCCGACCAGATGGACCGAGACATCTCGTCGCTCGCCTCGTCCCTGACGGCCGCGACGAGATCGTACACCGGAGATCCGGGCGACGCAAAAACGAGTGGAAGTTGCTGTGATGGCGAGTCTGACGAGCTCATCGGATTGAGGGCGAACCTATCGGAACGAAGCGGACTTGCCAATCAAAGACCCCAAACCCACTGATCTGCGAGGAATGCCAACGATGGGAGGGTGAGGCTCCATCCGAACCCAAATATTATGGCTCAGACGGAGCCTCACCCTCCCCCGTGTAGTCGACATGTCGGCGATCAGTTCCTCCGCTCGTTCAGCAGGTCCAGGCAAAGCAGAAAAACCGGGCTGAAGTCCTGCGGGGATCCCGTTGCCCAGGCCAGCACGTCGTTCATTTGGAAAAATGCAACCGTCTCGAGCTCAAGCGGGGCGGGCACGAACGGGCCGTCGTGGATTCCCCGGAAGACTTCGATGAACTCTTGGCCAGTCTGTTCGCACGGGGTCAGTTTTCCAATCCGCTCCAGCCGGGGGGCCTCGATTCCGAGTTCCTCACCGAGCTCCCGCCGCGCGGCTTCAAGATAGGTTTCTCCGCTGTCCACATGGCCGGCTGCGGACGAGTCCCAGCGGCCGGGGTTACGATCTTTCCAGATCGAGCGCTTCTGCAGGAGGAGGTCGCCACTGCTGTTGAAGAGCAACATATGCGCGGCCCGGTGCCGCAAGTTGTTCACATGCACGAAATCGCGCGGTTCCGCCCGCAGCACCCGGTCGCTTTCATCCACCACATCGAACATCTCGGCCCCGCTCTGGGCCGTCGAGGGACGGGCAATAGCCGCCAGCGATTCCCACTGGGCCAGCGATAATTCCTCGGCCCGGACGGTCTCCGGAACCCCGAGCGCTGTGGCAACATCCGCCCATTGGGACTTGAGCTCGGGCACGAGATTGCGGAGCTGTTTTCTCCTCTCCGAAAACCCCCGGCGCACGAGCGAGTCGAAGAGCGATTCATCCAGCGGGCGCACTTCATTCGCCGGCCGCCGGTCGAGCGCGATCACCGCCGAGTCCACTTTCGGCGCGGGGAAAAAAACCGAGGCCGGAAGCTTGCGCAGATACGAGGCCTTCCACCGTCGGTTCACACAGACCGTCATCGCGCCGTATTCCTTCGTTCGCGGCTTTGCATTCAGCCGTTGCGCCAGCTCGAGCTGCAGCGTCAGAACAAGGCGGGATGCGGGTGAGAGGGCGGATGTGAATTTCGCGATCAGCGGGGTCGAGACGTAATACGGAAGGTTGCCGATGATTTTTACCGGCCCTTTTCCCCAGATTTGTCGCAGGTCATAATCCAGCGCGTCGAGGTGGACGACCTCGGTGGTTGCGCTGCGGAATTTCTCCTCGAGGTGGCGCACGAGCCGCCCGTCTTTTTCGATCAGCGTGAGCCGGATGTCGTGGGCGGCGAGGAATTCGGTCAGCGCTCCCAGGCCGGGGCCGATTTCGACCACGTGATCGCCGGGCTGGATCTGCAGGCATCCGACAATCCAGCGCGCGAGGTTCTGGTCGTGCAGAAAATTCTGGCCGAGACTGCGGGTGGGGACCGTCTCCGCTTCCGCAAGGGCGCGCTGGATTTCGCTCAATGTCATTTCGTTTCGCTATGGTATTCGTGGGCCATTCACAATCCTGGTGTGAATAATCCCAAGAGGAAACTCGATCTTCTTCGCAAGTTATTCACAGGGGTTTCCTGTCGATCAGTTCCCGGTAGAACCCTTCCAGCAGGCGGGTTGCCGCCGACTGCTCATATTTCTCGCGCACCGAGCGGGCGGCGTTTGCGCCGAACTGGCGGAAGAGGTCCGGATTGCTGGCGATTCTCTCGAGCGAAGCGGCGAGGGCCGCGGAATCATTTTCCGGTGTCAGCAGGCCGTCGCGACCGTCTTTCGCCGCCTCGGGAATTCCGCCATGGAGTGTGGCGACAACCGGGAGCCCGGTGGCCATGGCTTCCAGCATCGAGTTCGGCACCCCCTCCTGATCCTGCTTTGAAGTCAGCCGGCTCGGGTGCATGAAGATGTGCGCGGAGGCGAAAAGTCCGGCGAGTTCCTCTTGGGATTGAAACCCGGCGAAGTGAACAGCCTGCCCGATGCCCATCGCGGCGGCCGCCTGCCGAAGTTTTTCCAGAAGCGGCCCGTCGCCCGCGATTGTCAGTCGCGAGGCTGGGTGGTTTTTTTGAAAAGTCGCGAAGGCCTCTAATGTGTTGTCCAGGCCCTTCTTCTCGATGAGGCGCGAGGCTTGCACGATGTGCCAGGCACCTTCGGGGGGAGCATTTCTCTCCGCGAACGGAAAGCTGTCGAGCGGGATCCCCGTGCGGTTGATGCGGATTTTTTCCGGGGCGCACCCGAGGCCGACCAGCCGCGCCGCCAGCGATTCGCTTCGCGCCAGCACCATTGGCAGGACCTGCAGCAGTTCGCGGAGGCGGTCGAGGTATCCGGGCTCGTCCTCGCGGGGCATGATGTCCATCCCGTGAAAAGAGACGAGCGCGCGCCCCGGCCAACTGCGGACGAACGGGAGCAGGTGCACCCCCGTGTGTCCGAAGTAGATATGCACCAGATCGGGGTTCCTCCGCTCCAGGAGCCGCGTGAGTTGCTTGTATTCGCCCCGGTAAAACAACGCCTCCTCGCCGGCCAGATACTTTTTGTAAAACCGCAGGAGAAAAAAGATCCGCGGCCGGGGAAGGATCTCCACGTCCGGGAATGGATACTCGTCCCGGTTCTCCCTCGAACGCGTGATGACAAATGTTCCGAATTCCCTGAGCCCGCAGACCTGGCGGTAGATGTGGCGCATCTCGCGCTTCAGGAACGTGGTGCAATAGCTGGCGACAACCGGGCGGCTCATGGGCACACAAAGAAAACCGATGCCGCCCCCCGCGGCGAGAGGAATTTCGCGAGCCTTTCTTGCGTCGTCGTGGTTGAATCCCGATTCTTCTCCTCGCAGATGACCGAAAGCGCAAATCCAGACAACGACGCGGCGGCCGATGACATCGCGCTCATGCTCGCGGTCAAAACCGGCGACGAAAGCGCTTTCGAATCCCTCGTCGAGCGCCACCAGTTCCGCGTTGTCGGCACCGTCGCCAAAATGCTGGGAGGCGACGCCGACGCTGAGGACATCGCCCAGCAGGTTTTCATCCGGGTCTGGCAGAGTGCGCCACGCTACAACCCCACCGCCAAATTCACCACCTGGCTGCTCACGATCACCCGGAACCTCGTCTTCAACGAAATGCGCAGACGCCAGCGCGCCCGCCTCGTGCCGCTCGATCCGGGCGACGCCGACCGGCCGCCGGTCGGTCACGCCGATTCCTCCGCCCGCTCTGCGCCTGAGGAAATCGCCGACGCCGAACTGCAGGATGCCGTCAACCGCGCAATCGCTTCCCTCCCGGAAACCCAGCGCATGGCCGTCGTGCTCCGGCGTTTCGAGAACATGCCCTACGAGGAAATCGCCAAGGTCCTCAAAACCACCGTCCCCTCGGTCAAAAGCCTGCTCTTCCGCGCGAGAACCGACCTGCGCGAACGCCTCAAAGCCCACCTCGACGGGTGATACCATCTGACCGATCAAGGCGCGCGGCGGCTCCCGTGCCGCAGCGTTCCAGTTGACAGGCTGTAAAAGGCGGAATATTTTTCAGCCGATGCCATTTTCGCAAGGCTCCCCCAGCAATTCTGATTTTTTCAGTAGACGAACCTTTTCCGTCGCGGCCGTCCGGCCTGGTCGGAGAGGGAAATGCCGTCCTCTGGTCCGGTGGCTGGCGGCGCTGTGTTTTTTTTGCTCGCTGGCCTCGTTGAGCGCCGCTCCAAAACTCCTGCCCGTGCTCAATTCTCCCCTCGCCGACCGCAGCGGCCTCGCAGGAACACCGTTCACAGTGAATCTCAATTCCGCGTTCGGAACCGAGGCGATCGACGATCAGGTCGTCCGGTTCACGTCCGGGTTTACTGATGGAATTGGCGGGCCTTCGATTGTTTTGGACATGGCATTGTTCAGCAATCGGACACCGGTCACGCGCCAGAACTTTCTCAAGTATGTGACTGATGGCGATTACGTGAACTCAGTAATTCACCGTAGTGTTCCTGGATTCGTTATTCAGGGAGGGGGATATACCTTCAACGGCAGTTTCGTTAATATACCCACGGATCCGCCGATTGTGAATGAGTTCGGAGTTTCGAACACCTTGGGCACCATCTCCATGGCCAAAGTGGGAGGTAATCCGAACAGTGCCACCAGCCAATGGTTTGTGAGCATGGGAGACAATTCGGCCAACCTCGATGCGCAGAACGGAGGGTTTACGGTTTTTGGGAGGATTACGAAGTCCACATTAACCAATGCGCTGACTTTCGGGAATTCCTCGGTTTTCCCCGTTTACGATGTCAGCGGAACTTACGGAGCGGATTTCAGCGCGTTGCCGCTTTTGCCTCCAAACTATAATTTGATCCTGTTTCCCAGCGTGTCGCTCGCGCCGCTTTCCGCCGGGGATGCGGGAGTAGATCCCGCGCTGACATACACGGTCGTTTCCAACAGCAACGCGGCGGTCGCGACAGTGGGCATCCAGTCCGGCGGCGTGTTGAACGTCTCCCCGGTGGCCGGACAAACCGGGACGACAGTTGTCACTGTGCGCGCCACTGATAGCGTCGGAAACACCGTGGACAGCAGTTTCACTTTGACCGTGAACCTGACCGATACGTTCACGACTTGGGCGTCGAGAAATTATTTTCCCGGCGGCCTGAATGCGGCCACGGATAACCCGGATGGAGACGAATGGAGCAACTTGCAGGAGTTCGCATTCCTGGGCAATCCGGCGACTGCCGACGCGCCCGCGCAGACCGTTCATGTCGGAACGACTGGAGTCGCGCCCGCCGCGAGATACCTGACCATCACCTTTCCGGTGCGCAAGTCCACGCTGGGTTTGACCTATTTCGTGGAGGCCAACGACACGCTGTCCGGAACGTGGACCGAGATCTGGAATTCGGGAAACGGGTTTTCCCACGCGCAGGTCGTCTCCGCTGTCGATCAGGCGGACAGGACGGTGGTCACGATCAAAGACACTGCGACCATCGGAGCTGCAACGAAAAGGTTTCTACGGACAAGGGTCGTGCTGCAGTAGAATTCTCCGCTTGCTTAGGCGGCGCTGTGGCGTCCATGCTTTCCAGCGATGAACCAGGTGAAGGACACGCTCCGGGCGACCGTGCGGCTCGGGTATGACGGGCGTGTCCACAAGCAGTTCCGCGGACCGAAGGCGGAGGCACGCTTTGCCACCGAGGTGAAGGTGCTCAGGTATCTCGAGGATCGCGGCTGCCCGTTTGTGCCGCGCCTGCTGGAAGCCGACCCGGGGAACCTGAAAATCATCACCACCAACTGCGGAAGCCGGGTGGAACATCTGGACGAAGCGCGCTGCCGGGAACTCTTCGATGAACTGCTCCAATACGGGGTCCGGCATGACGACGCGGAGATGCGCAACGTCACCTACCGCCAGTCGGACGGGCGGTTTTGCCTGATCGATTTTGAGTTCGCAACCATCCTCGGTGACCGCCATGCCGGCTAAAGACGACACACCTCACCTGGGCGGAACGCCCCTGCCTCCGGACGACCGCCCGTTTCACCTCGCGTGGTCTGGGCACACCGACCGCGGTCGGGTCCGTAAGAACAACGAGGATTCTTTTCTCGGCTTGGCCATCGATGCACAGGAGGTCCGTTATCTCGGGAAAATCGGGGATGCCAGCGGGCAGAACGCGGACATGGTCTTCGCGGTCAGCGACGGAATGGGCGGGGCGATGGCGGGGGAGTTCGCCAGCCGGATTGCGGTCGAAAAAATCACCGCGATGCTGCCGCCATTGTTCAAGCAAAGATCGGCCGGAATCTCGTCCGGGTTCACCGAGGTGATCGAGGAGCTGTTTTCCGAGATCCACAAGGCGCTTCTTTATCTCGGCGCGTGCTACGAGGAATGCTCGGGCATGGGGGCGACGCTGAGCCTCTGCTGGTTCACCCGGCACTGGATGTATTTCGGGCACATCGGCGACTGTCGGATTTATTACCTTCCCGCCGCGGGCGGCATCAAACAACTCACCCACGATGACACCCATGTTGGCTGGCTTTTCCGCAACAAACAGTTGAACGAGCGGGAGGCGAAAACCCATCCGCGACGCAACGTCCTGCAAGCCGCCCTCGGAGCCGGTCACCAGTTTGTCAACCCTCAGGTCGGCGCCGTGGGGTTCGAGCCGGGCGATCGGTTTCTTCTTTGCACGGATGGAGTCACCGATGCCCTCTACAACGAGCAACTGCCCGTTCTTTTGGACGAAGGAGCGAATGCAGCCGATCACCTGGTCCGGGAAGCGGTCAGCCGTTCCGGGCGCGACAACTCGACGGCCGTGATCATCCGGGCATCGAGCTGACTTGAACTGCCTCCACAATACAACGCCTGAAAACCTCGCGGAAAGCTCATCAGAACGTGATCGCGGCGCGTGCGCCGATAACGAGGGCATTGTGGAAATCGGTAGTGCCACCGGGATTGATAATGTATTGAAGGTCCGGCTGCACGACCAGCGACGGGGTGATCCGGGCCTGGTAGGTGAACTCGATCACCATTTCGGCCTCGGTGGGATGCGAGCCCTGCGCTTCGAGCGAGGCGCGCGCCCCGTTGCTGAGCTGGGCGTAGCCAAACCCGATGCCTACGGTGTCGTCGTCGCGGCCGGGGATGGGGCCTTTGTAGCTCAGGCCGGTGTCGAAGTAGAAGTTGATGAAGTTGCGGTCGGCTGGGGTGAACCCGACCCGCCCGAACCAGACGAGACCCTGGTCGGATTTTTCCTGGTCAACTGGCGTTTTGAAACTCTTGCCTTCTCCGCCTTTGGCAGCCGTCTTCCCATCTTTGGTAAGACCCGTGACGGAAGGTCCGCCCGGCTCGCGATACAACATCTGGTCGAGGATGAGGTAGAAGCCCGAGTTGCCAGAGCTCGTCGAGGCAGTCAGCGGATCGGCGCTTTGCCCTGTCTGGAACCAGACGCCTGGCTTAAGCTGACCGGGCAGCCCGGACTCCGAGTCCCGATGGTTCCAGCGGAACTGCGCCTCGTTGAAAAACGTGTACCCGGTCTGCGCGTCAAGACTCCATCGGAAGCCGTGGCGGTTGACGTCCTGCGCAAAAACATTGCCTTGGAACACCGCGCTCCGGAACGTGAACCAATCCACCGGGCTCCATGCGATCCGGGCCCCGAGGGCCCCCGAGGGAAATCCGGAACCGCCGTTCGGGAGGTTCATCGTGACGAGGGCGGGAAAGCCGAACGTGGAGTTGATGAACAGACTCGCGTAGTCGGAAATCACGAACTCGCCATCCGGGCAGATCTGACCGAGACGGATCGAAATTTTGTCATCCCAAAGATTCTGTTGGAACCAGAGGTTGTACATCCGCAGCGTGTTGAATCCGGCAATATTTGAAATCGTGAGAAAATTGCCGGCTAGGTCCTCGCTGGCATTCCGCCCGCTCAACCAGCACCAGGTCGTGCTTACGCTTGCCCCCTTCCAGCCTACGGTCTTCTCCAGGTCCACCGTTGCGCCGAAGTTCAGAAGCCCGGTATAAACCGCGCCGGTATTCTGCCCACCGGTCGTGTTCCCCCAGACCTCCACCGTGTAATTTGCGAAAATTTCAATACCCTTGTCGGAGAGCAGCGGGCGGGTCCCGAACCAGTCGCCGGTCACCTGCGTGCGTTCCAAAACGGGCTGGGCATCTGTTTGCGCCGCGTCCGGCGGCTCCGCGAGACAAACCCCGGCAAGGCAAATCGCTCCCATCACGGCGTTCCATGTCTTCATCGCGCGGGATGCTGAAAGAAGAGATCGAAGACCGTCAATGAGAAAACGAGAGCAATTCTCATTTCCGCACCGCTCGACGAACTTCCTAGGCGCAAAGTGGCTTGACGAAATGCCGGACGGGGGTGACAGTTCAAAGAGATTTCACTCCACCAAATGTCCAGGATATTGATCTGCGTCATGGTGCTTGTCGCCTGCTTCCGGGCTGAAGCAGTTATCGTTTACGGAACCAATGGGTCGGGCATCAACAACACCTCGGCCCCTCCTGATGATCCAGGTTGGGCGAACGTCGGAACTGTCGGTGGCTCAACCGCCATCTATTTGGGCAGTCAAACAACTGGTTATTGGATGCTGACCGCAAATCACGTCAACCTCTCGGGAGGGACTGTCGCCCTCAACAGCGGGACATACACCATCGTGGGAGCAAGTGTTCAGCAGATCGGATCTGCGGATCTAAAAGTTTTCAGGCTTCAAACGGATCCGGGATTGTCCGGGGTAACAATCGCGAGCGCTGCTCCCTCACCTACTTCAAGTGTTGTGATGATCGGAAACGGCAGGGATCGTGGCGCATACACGACCTGGGATGGAAACCCCGCCGGTTGGGGGTCGCCCGGAACCGAGGCAAGCGGCTACCAGTGGGGATCAAGTCAAATCGTGCGTTGGGGAAGCAATGTCGTTCTAGACAACAACCTTGGCGTCTATTCCGGCGCGACGACTTTTTCCACCGTCTTCAACGACATCTCAAACCCGAACGAAGCCCAGGCTTCGCTTGGTGATTCCGGGGGAGGAGTTTTTGTCAAGAATGGCAGTCTTTGGGAACTCACGGGCATCATGTTGGCCGTTGGCGTGTGGAACGGGACAAGCGGGGGATACTACGATCAGTTTACGGGCCAGCCATCCAATGTTTCACTCGACTACGCGAACACGGGTTTTTTAGGTGCCGGTAGCGCCACCTTCAGCGCCCAGCTTTCCACCTACCGCAGCGTGATTATGGCCGCGATTCCCGAACCTTCGGCCAACGTGTTGGTGCTCTTCTCGCTGGTCGCGGTGATCATGATCCGGCGGGCCGTCCGGCGATCTATCCCCGACATGATCCGGTAGGGCGGCTTTTCCGAAGCCACTGTGAATTTTTGCTGATCCGAACGCACGTTTGGTCTCAGACCAGCTCTTGGAGAAAATTGGACTTCGCACGAGTTAGGGGGGACTGGCGTCCCGCCCGTTTGGGCACTGGCTTTGCAACGCGGGCGAGTGTCTCTCACAGGCGAGACGCCTGTGCCCCCTGTTTTGCACCGGCCGCTTACCGTCTGTATATTTCTAAGAGATGGTATCAGACCAGCAAGCCGTTCATATAGCCGGATGGCTCGAACGACTCGATCAGCACTTTCGTCTCTCCGTTCCGGAACATCCTGGCTTGGGTGACGAGGATTTCCGGGGTCTTGTGGGGGGCGAAGAGGATGTCGTCGTGGGTCGCGTTCTTGTGGTTCGCGAATTTGTCCGGCGTGAGCGAACCGCCGAGATGGTCGCTCCGGCCGGTGGCCACATGGATCGTGCCGCGGATTTTTTCATCCTGAATGTCGCGACCGGAGACGGGGAGGATCTGGGTTCCGAAGCCGAGTTCGCCGAGCTCTCCGGTGACCGGATCGGCGGCGAGCTTATCGTTGTGAGCCTCCACGGTGGCGGCATTTCCGGAAAGCAGTTCCGCCTTCCGGATGCGGCCTCCGGCGACATGCATCAGGCCGATTGTCCCGTCCTCATATTTCATCGGGAACTCACCCTCCGCTCCGGTCGGGACAAAATAGATCTCGCCGGCCGGCAGATTTGCCACGTCGGGCTCCCCGCGGCACAGGCCGTGGCTCTTCTGTGCTTCCTGCTTCCCGAGATCGAGGTGGAGCGTGTGGGTTTTCCCAGCATGCAGGAAATCGATCTCGACCCAGTCGGCCCGCGTCATTCCCAGCCGGAGCTTTTCGGCGTCCGTGCTGACCTCGTCGTAATCGACCGAGAGGCCGGTGGAGAGGATGACGTCGTTGAGCCCATGGAGCGTCGCCCCGCGGAAACCAAATTTTTTTGCAAATGCGGTGAGAGGAGCCGTCGCGGAGAACGTCGAAACGCAGAGGATGATGTCAAAGTTCGGGTAAATATCGCGTTCGAGGCTGACCACGTTTCCGTCCGGAGCCACCGCCTTGTCAGGAAGATCCAGATTGCTGCCCCCGGTGATCTGATAGGCAAAAACATCTCCGCCCTTCAGGCCGAGTTCGTCGAGGGCTCCGTTTCTCAAACCCTCGTAAATATGGGTGAACGCATTCCTCTGGATGGAAAGCCCCGGGATCTCCAAAAAGGCAAAATTCTCGATGTCCTCGGGCCGGTCCAGATCAATGAGGACGCAGATCTTTTGTCCGGGCTTGGGAGCGAATGTCCCGTGCAACAGGCGGGCAAGGCTGAACGGCGGAAAAACTCTGGCGGAGGCTTGTTCGGAGATAGTCATGGCGGTTTCACCTTAGATTTTCGTGGCGTGTGCTGCAATCCCGATGCAGCTATTTTCTCAAATGTCCCCGATCTGGTGGGGACCCGGGGGGATTCGAGGGCTGCCCTTTCCCGTGTTAGTTCTACGGCTGTTTCAGGCTTTCGGGAGACCGGCGGAGCATCGCAGCAGTCTCCAGTCAAAAAGTGCCGCTGGGGTCGGCAAGGTTTGTTCGAGAAGGCCGGCATAGACCTTTTGACACTCGGACGGAGAGTAGCAGGCACCGAGCGGAGCAACGTTGATGGAGCCATCCTTGAGCCACTCCATCGCAGTCGCAAGGTTGCCTGCGATGGAGTGGAAAGCGAAGGCCCGGGGCTCCTTGGGAACTTCCCATTCCCATCCGCTTCGCAGAACAACGTAACGGTGGAAGACCGCATGGAGCAGATCAAACGCCTGCATGTCGGCACGCCGTGTCCACGGAACCCCGACCATGACGACTTCCCCGCGGTTGCAGACGAGTTTGCAGCCATCCAGCACGGCTTGCTCGTGACCGCTGCATTCGACATGGAGGGCCACTTTTCCTTCGAGATCGGCACACGCCTCCTTCAAGTTTGCGCGCACATCACTCAAGCCGCACTCCCGCGCGGTCTGGCACCGCGCCTCCACGGGATCAACCGCCGTGACCATATAGCCGCAGCGGGAAAAAATCTGCGCAGCCAGGTTTCCAACCGGACCAAGGCCGGTGACCAGCACGCGGGCAGGCGGATGCGCCGCGGCTGTGTTGAGCGTGCTCATGCTGACGCCCATCAGCCGCGAGAAAACCGCGACTTCTGGCTTCAGGCCTTCGGGGACAGGAATGACCTCCGCGCCCACCGCATCCACCAATTCCACGTGGTTTGCCGACCCGAAAACGATGTCTCCGGGTCGGATGGCGGAAACTTTGCTCCCGACTTCCAGAACCTCAAACACATTGGCATAGCCCGGGCATGAGGGAAAGTCCTTGCCGAGAAACCCCCAGTTCAACTCGGTGCCGGGGCTGGTGAGCGACACAAGGCTTTTTCCGCGGATTTTGAAGGGATCGAGAGGACCCGAGACCGGAGGGACTTCCAGCAACTCGGCTTGCTTGTGGGCGGTGAATGTGACTTGCCTCATCTTGCCTATTGGAAAGCCAGGTTGTTGGCGGCGGCCACGTCGCGAACATGCCGGGCGGCGATGGGGTATTCCTCGTTGCTGAGATGCTCGAGCATGATCGGAGTATCCGGATCCAAGCGGGACGCGCACGACAGAAACGTCGCGTAATCAAGGACCCCGGTCCCGGGGCGGCATTCGTCCAGATGCACGGTCAGGTTCGACCGCAACACGATATCCTTGGCGTGGCAGCTCTTGATCCATGGCCCGAGTTTTTCGAAACTTTCACGGATCAAAGCGGAATTTTCGTAAGCCCGCCTCGGGCTGTTGATCATGTTGACCGGATCCAGATGGACAGCGAAGCGGGGTCGGTCGATGGCCTTGATGAAATCCAAATACTCGTCGGGCGAGGAGGGAAAAATCCACGGCATCGTTTCCAGCGTGTAGAACGTGCGGACTGGTTGGACGGCATCGATGATTTTGCGGACGGTCTCGACGATCAGGTCAAACTTCCCGCGGGAAAAGTTCTCGGGATGGGGGCCGTCCCATTTGTCCGGATTTCTTGAGCCCGCGATATTGACGCAGCACCGGGCACCGATTTCATCAGCGTAGGCCAGTTGCTTTTGGCAATGCTCGATGGCGATGGCGGCCTTGACAGGATCCGGGGCGATCGGGTTCGACCAGGCTCCGCATTCCGCGATGACGATGCCGGCTTTGGCGGCTGCCGCGGCGAAGGCGGCACAGCCATCGAGCCCCTTGTTCGGCGGAGCATAGCAGGCGGTGTAGTTCCGGCTTTTTGCTTCCGCGACCCAAAGTTCCGGATCGGGACCGCTGTATTCGAGGGGACCTCCAAGTTTCATGCCGGGAGAATTGCACGGCGGCCGGAAATCGACCATGATCAGGACTCAGATATACATGTCTGGAACTCTTGCGCCAATCTCCCCCGCCTGCCCGCTCCAACTGGATTTTTTCCAGCCGGGATGCTTGGAAGCGCACATGGAGGGAATCGTCCATCAAAAGACGGCTCCCTATGCCATAGTCGCGCAGGTTTACGAAGGGGCTTACGTCGTGCGGAGCCTGGGGCGCCTTGAAACTCTTCGGCCCGGAGACGCTGTTTACATCCCCGCCAACACGACCGTGGAATTCTCGCACCACGATGGGAAACGGGGCCGGATGCGATCCCGCTGGATGCATTTCCGTTTCAGCTATCATGGCGTTCTGGATTTTCTGTCCTTTTTTGAGGTCCCTCTGCGTCTGCCTCGACGCGTTTGCAATGAGGTGGAGACGCTGATCTCCCAAGCCTTGGAGTTACCCGGGGACCCGGCCGGTTCTCCGGGCGATCTTGCGCTTCAATACTCGCTGGCGTCACACATGCTCCAGTTGGTCTGCCGCGTTTCGCGGCAGAAGGAGGATGCGCTTCCGTCCTTTGAAAAACAGCGACTGTTCCCGGTGCTGGGGTTCATCCGCGAAAATTTGAACTCGGCGATCAGCGTCGAACTGCTGGCGCATGTCGCCTCGCTTTCCACCGCCCGGCTTCATGCGGTTTTCAAACAGGAATTCGGGTGCAGCCCGATGCGCTGCGTGAAAACAATGAGGGTCGAGGCGGCGGCACGCCTGTTGGCGACCGCCGATTTCAAGCTGGAAGCCATCGCTGCAGTGTCGGGTTTTGCGGACGCGTTTCATCTGAGCCATTCCTTCAAAGCCCATTTCGGGATGTCGCCAAAAGTCTATCGAAAGCAGGCGGCGAACTGGACTTCCAAATAGGATTACGTCACATCAAATCCGGGAGGAGAGAGTCGCTAGGATCGAGTCCAACGCCGCGTGCAACCGCTTTCCGGCATCGGCCGACAAGAACCGGAGAAGAAAAAACCCGTGTTGCTGGAGAATGGCGCTCCCTGCCCGTAAACACCTGCAATGAGCGCGATAGGAAAACAGTATCCTTGATCGCTGCCGGTCCCGGTGACAGAATTTCAGGTCTCCTCAAAAGTAATGCCCGCCAGACTCATCACCTATCACCTGGAGCGTGACTCGAGTGCGACCGACTTTGAAGGTATCGCCCGCGTCCTTCAAGAATACGACTGCATCCAACTCTCCGAAACCGTCTATGCCGTTGCCACGGACGAGTATCCCAAGGACATCTACGCGAAACTCGAACCCTTCATCGACCAAGAGGACAGCCTGGTGGTCATCGCCCTGTCGCGTTTTTATATGGCTCATCACAACAAGGGTGTGCTGGCGTGGCTCGAAACCAACGTGTGACGCTGGCCACCCCGCATTCGCCTCGCTATTCAATCTCGACCAAGGTTCCTACAGGGACTTCCTCGAAGAGCACCTTCGCGTCGGCGACAGGAATCCGAATGCATCCGTGCGAAGCCGGATAACCCGGAAGCACCCCGGCGTGCATGCCAAAATCCTTGCACGAAAACCGCAGGAAATAGGGCATCTTGGCCGGGTAAATTGTGGATTTCCATTCCTTGTATTTGTCTGTCACCACAAACCGGCCTTTTGGGGTGGGAAGCTTCTTGCGACCGGTCGAAACCGGGAAGTTCCGCTCGATTTTTCCATCCTTCCAAAACCAAGCGGTCTGGTCGGTCAGGCTGATATGGATTTTTGTCTGTCCCACATCCGATTCGGGTGCAACTCCGAGCAGGAGCTGCATGGCCTCGACATGTCCGTAGCGTCCAGCCAGCCAGAGTGCGAAGGTCCGGTGTTTTTTTGTCACCGCATGGCGTTTCGCCCCGCGATCCAGAAGCAGTCTGACGATATCCGTGTAGCCCATGGCCGATGCCAGCATGAGCGGAGAAAGACCCTTCTCCACCGTGATGTAATATTCCAGATCGGTGTCCCGGAATCTTTTCAAGAGGTCGGGAGAGGCTGGCTGAGGAAGGGCAGCATTCACATCCACTCCGGCATCGAGAAGCTGTCCAACAAGCTTTGTGTCTGCTGCTGCCACCGCACAGAATAGGTCGGGGGTGAGATCTGGAAGCGGGGGTGGCGTCGGTTCAGGGTTGCTTTCCCCGGCTGACGAAGGCACGACCACCGGTGCCGCCGTGCCTGGGGAAACTTCGGGCCGAAGCGGATCACTCTCACCCTCGGACCCCGCAAATCCACAGAGTGGCACAACAATCAGGACCCCTGCCCAGAGGCATCTCATCACCCGATGACCTTAAGTGCCTTCCCTCGGAAAATCAAATAGAGGGCGGGCAATCGTCTATTTCTTTTCGGACTTGCGGTTTTGGAAGCGAGAGAGGGTCGACCTCGTTGCCATTTCGTGGCGGCGCTGGCCTTCGAACTGCGCCGTGCGGGTGACCTTGTCGGCGGGATTCGCGGGCTTCTTGGTTTTCCTTGGCGGTCGGTGGGGCATGGAGCACGGTCGCACGGCATCCATGGTCTGGCGAGCCGGGAAACACAAGTTTTGCATCCCCTACGACCGAGTTTTTCTGCCATGATCCCCCGCGATGAAATCCTATCGTGAAGAACTCTGGTTTCAGGTCCCCTCCCGTCGAGGGTTTCTGAACATCACCCCGCAGATCGACGCCTGCCTGGCGAAAAGCGGAATCCGGGAGGGGCTCTGCCTCGTCAACGCGATGCACATCACAACGTGCGTTGCCCATTTGTCATTTCTTTAAAAGAAGGTAGATAGCAAAGACTTATGTCGATTTCATCTTTGCCAATCGTGATCTTCTTTACCAGAGATTCGATCATCGAACGGCGTTCCTGATAACTCATTGAAGGCCAACATGCGTTCAGGTCTTTGGCTTCGGATGCAATGTATTCGCTGGATAAACCGTCGATTTTCAGGAGATCAATTTCGGCCTGGAGGCGTGGCATCTCGGCTTCAAGTTGCTTCTTGCGAATGTCGTTCGGGTTATACAGTTCCTTGAACTGTTGAGGGGTCAACCCCTCGGCCATATACAGTTGATAAATCCGCTCGGCTTCACGCACCGCTTTTTGAAGTTCTTTTTGGAGAGTTTCTAATTGTGCGGATTTGTCGCCGATGATCGCGTTGGCATCGCTGAGGTATTTTCCAACCTTCTCGGGGGAGAGGAGGTAGCTTTTCAACTCGTCGAGAAAAATGCCTTCCAAGTCGATTTCCGGGATTTTGTTCCGGCAGGCGGTGCAGATGTATTTGGGCGAATTGCTGGGCACATACATTTTGGTGCCACATTCGCAAAAGGTGAGACCGGCAAACAAATGCGCCACGCGCCTGGTCGGTCGTTGCTGGGTCGTCCTCCGTGATTCCAGGAGGCTGTTGCATTTTTCCCAAAGCTCGGCGGAAATGATCGGCTCAATATCTGAGAGCACCCAATCATGTTCGGGCTTCAAAGCCCACGGTTTGTTGTGCCCGACACGGCGGGTAAAATTGGCTCGAAGGACACCTTTGGCGGTGGTGTCCCGGATCAAGCGATCAACGCTGGTATCCGTAAAACGCGAACCGCCACGGGTGCGATAACCACGTTCATTCAACAACCGGGCAACCGTCTTCTTGCGCTGATGTTCGGAAAAAAGTTCATACATGAGCTTCCGCACCGGGCCTTCCTCCAGATGCGGTTGGAGTTTCTTGTCTTTCCAGACGTAGCCGAAAGGAGCTTTTCCGTTCAGAGGCTTTCCAAGTTTCGCCCGGATTGCCACCGATGCCTTTACCCGGTCGCTGATCTCTTCGCGTTCCCATTGGGCCATGACAGCAACCATGTTGTAGAAAAGACGTCCCGACGGAGTACTGGTGTCGATGTTTTCCTGTAGCGAAACAAGGTCGGCATTGTGCTGACGGAAAAAATCCGAAAAATCCATCAACTCGCGAGCGTTGCGGGTCAACCGGGCAATCTGAGCATGCCAGCACTTTTTACAACACTTTTGTAAAATCGAAGTCTTTAATATCTTTAATAAGAGGATCGCTTTTTAAGCTTTCAAATAAATCTTTGTCATTATACCAAATAAACCGCATAATACGAATCCGTTCAGCTTTATCGCTTGCAGACATCAAGCAACTCTTAAGATATTCTCTCGATTGAAGGTTATTCATTTTTGCCAAGGCATCAAGTGAAGCGCTTTGCATTTTTAACTTCTCAAAATCAATTAGGCCTGTAGGTTCATTCACGGCACTATTTTTGTAGAGATATATAGCGAGTTCTGTTACCTTAGCGCTCAATGTAGAATCTTTAAATTGTGGAAGCACCGAAACGGCTGCAATCCGAATCGCCTCATCCTCATTGCTTAACATTGAATTAATCAACTGGAACTCACCCTCAGTGCCATGATATTTAATGCCAGTCAATAAATGGCTAATATGATCTTTGTTTTTTGCATTAGCAAAAAGAGCGTTGAGTATGCTAATATCACCGCTTTGATTGTAAGCTTGTATTATCGGCAGGGCATTTTCTTTACTTAAGCCGTTTTTGCTAATCACCTCGAATCTTTCTCGTAGCGCTTTATTTGAGTCCAATAAATGTTCAAATCGCTTCTTAGAATCTAATCTGGCCTTAGCCATTTCATCTTGACTAAGTGCTGGGATAGTGGGCTCCGCAATAGATGTTTTATCAATTGCTGCTTTTCCCTCGCTTTTTGTGTAGTTTTGTTGTGCATTCACGAAACTACTCAATATTGGAATACATGCGAGAATTAGATTTAATATAGAGGGCCGAAATATTATTTTCATTTTCAGATGTTTAAAGTTAGTCTAGTATTTATTCAGTAGAGCACCATGTTGCGGAGTGAATCCAAAGATAGTAATCTATTCTCTCTGATATCTCTTCAAGATCAACTGCGGAAATACAAGTCACTGCGGCATCAAGTTGATTGCTCCAAGCCTCTAGTTCTAGTGAGCTGAAAGTACATCCAAACCCAAATGTCGACCCACCCCAAGTGTCCCCCGGTGCAATTAAGAGACCGCCTGTGGCGACCCAACCATCAAAATCCACAATATAAGCAGCGCGAAGCCAAAAGCCTTGATCTACGTGAGTGCCTTCATGAATAATTACAGAATGGACCCATTGCTCTCCTGCGGTAAGAGCTCGATCACCCACGGAAATAATGCCGGACAGGCTTGTGTTTGCATACTCATTCGACGCAATATTTCCAAATTGAACTGAATATCGGGAAAGGCTGTACTTGTCCGCAACATAATTAACGCACTCGTTTTTCATTCCTGAAAAAATCAGAGTATTAAACTTGCTTTGTATAAATGCACCAATTTGCTTCGTGTTAAGGATTACCCCGGTGGAGGATTTTACATCTCCTTTAAAATACAGCGCAATTGACTTTAAGACATCGTCATCTGAGCATTTATTGCTAGAAGTCTCAGTTCTGGGTTCAAAAGTAATTGTATATATTCCCCCACCCTCGTTTGTCGCATTCCCGTCAGAGTTTTCTAAAAAGCTTCCCTTGGGTCCTTGATTATTAGCTGGATCACAATGGTCAATTGCAAAGACAACGGACACTGGTGCATCAGCAGGACAAACTGTTGCTTTAAGTTTTATATTGTTATTTGTTGTGGATTGGACTGTTGTGTGATTTGGAAATACTGTGCTAGACATGTAATAGGTAGTGCTCTCTTTAGAGAGGGTAATTGAGGGGACAGTAACTATTACTGACGCCGTGCCAGAATTTCCCGATCCGTCCCTTACTGTGAGCGTAACAGTAGTTTTGTTCCCTTCCACCTGTTGTCCGAACTGTACTCCTGTCGCCACTTTTTGAAACTTGGCTCCTGCGGGCGCAGTCCCACTCCCGAAATCCCACTCGTAGGTGTAATTGCCTGCTCCATTCGTCGGCTCATTGGCCGTAAAGGTTGTCGCCTCATCTTTCTTCACAACCGCCGGATCGCTTGGCGAGGCAATGGACACATCGAGATTGCCTCGCACTTCCACTGTCTTTGTCACTGTTCCATAGTTTTCGATTGTGGCGGTGACCGTTTTTTTCCCGTAGGTACTCCAGGAAACTTGGATGCTCGCTCCCAATCCGGTTTGGGTTCCTCCCGGTGTGTCCCAGCCGGTCACGTTTGGTACTGTCCCTCCACTGGCTGCCTTTACTTCAAGGGGGACCTGTTCGTTCTGCCCGGCATCAGATTCCCCATCGATGTAATAGTCAGAGACTGTGTAGGTCTTGGTCCAAGGGTTTCCCACGTCATCGACCGATTTCTCAGCCCCAGTAGCCTCGCACTTGTATTTGTAGGAAATATTCACACTCACTGTCTTTGTTCCCGGCGAGTAGGTGTCCAATTGGCCGCCGCTGACATCTCCGGTGGGGGGAGTCACCGTGTAACCTCCCGTAGCCTTCCAATTCACGGTCTGGCTACCATTACAACCGCATTTTTCTTCAATGTCCGGCGCGGGATCACCGGGCTCTGCCGATATGGTGATATTGGCTCCCACCGGAATGCTATCAGCGATCCAAGCGGTGGTTGCCTCTTGTGCGTGAAATGGGATATCCAATCGTTTACAAGGCAATTCCGGGCCTCGGCCATGCGGGTCATCCGAATGCCGCCGCACTTGGATTCGAGTTTTTCGAGTATACCCTCTCTCAAAAGAAGCTGGATGAGAGTTAAAAAAAATCAGCCATACATCCATCTGCCGCATCTTAGCAAGACGTCTATATGCATCCACCATTCTTCGGAGACATCATAAATCAGGAAGTATATCCAGCAGAAAAGAGCGGTTTGATTCCGAAAAACTATCGAACATCTCTTCCCACGAAGAGAATTGCTGAAATATGGGCGCGAGATAAATGATTTCAGTTCTAAGGTCTCCCACTCGCGGCCTGATCATCATATCCGTCGTTGCGGCGTGCTACGACATCTACGATCCGAAGCTGCCAATGCGGTCCGCCGCATGACGCTTACTTACCACCAGCAAATCTTGTGCTTCCTTTGAGTTTTGAAAGAGACTCTACGTAACATTTGATATATTTTTACTCAAAACAACAAAAGAGTAAAAGTTACTCAGTATGAGACATGTCTTTGATTGCTCCAAAGGGATGCTCCACGCCTCGATCAAGGGCGCTTACAACAAACTCTGCCAGAGATTTGCCAGCTTCTAGAGACACTTTTTCATAGCCCTTCGTTGATTCGTTAAAGGCAGATAAAGAGACAACGCATCGATTTCCTTGAATGCATAAAACATAACCTGTATTAGATTTTAATATTTCTGTTTGAATTCCAATATTAAATTGTGCAGGAATCGGGCCTCGCGAATACTCTTGGACCATTGCAGTGAATGCTTTCTTTGCCTTCTCCTCATCTGGTAACATTTCATAACGCAAGCGATAAGTTGAACCTGGATTCAGCAGTGAGTCAAAAAATACATACGACTCAGAATAACCCTTTTTAACTTTTGTAATTTTCAGCGAATATTTACTTAACATTGCGGTTTCCGCGATATCGTTAGACTGCTCTGATGGTAGGGCACTAGTAACGAACATTATTTCTAAAGCAATTATGGATGCAACAATGATTTTCATAAGAAATTATGGCGTTGGATTAATTGTAAAGTGGTCGTATGCAGCTCCATAATCGTCGTGGCTACCACTTTGATGACTTGCATCACTCACGTGGCGAAGAAAAACTGGAAGATCCTCTAGTCCATATGATGGGTCATATACCTTTCCATCACCCATTTCTATCATTGCATGATACCTGAAAGCTGGATGCGCTTCTACAGTCGGCACAACCGCAGGACGATCACATTGAAATGAGACCACTGATCCTCCGTCGAGCCAAAGCGCGACATCTGATGCAGATCTTCCAAACCAGTGCCATTTTACATCGATAGATGATATTCCAATAGAATTAGAAAGAAATTTCATGAGAAATGCTTTAGCCACACAATCCCGTCCTATGCTTCCGCCATCCAAACTTTCAAGCACAACACCACTGTCATCTCGGTAGCTTGCGGGGGAGGATAAATCTGGATTGTATCCATATGTTGCGAATACTCCATTATTCAATCTAAATAACGTATTTCCGGTAGAATAGGCATTAATGAAATAAAATGCCTTTTCAAGAGCCCTATCATAGAGATTCCAAACATTTTGATATGGATCAGCTTCAACAGAGTAGAATGGTATTGGTCCCACTGACCCGGCGGATTGCGTCGTGTTCTTGAATACGACCTCCCCCGTAAGTTCAAGACTGATTTTTTCAAGTGAGCTGGAAATAGCGACATTAAATTGCGTTGCAGAAAATGAAGCTTCATTATTCGTTATTTGTAAATTATCAACACTCACAACTTCTGTTCCATTCTGTTTCAGCTTTAGACTAACCGTCGTACCATTTGGAATAGAAGGAGAAACTGATATTTTACCAAATGCAGTGGGTTTTTCATTTGTTACGTATGCCACAGGATCTCCAGGATTCGACGTTTTCTTCCAGATTGGAGAGTTATCGGATGGATCGATCCAAGATTTATCTGACCATTTTCTTATTTTTTTATCATTTGCAAAGCCTATTTCGGTAACTTCAAAAGTGGGGATTATGACTTTCATTGACTTCTCCCCCGAATTCCCCGAACCGTCTCTGACAATAAGAGTCACTGTATTTTCTTTGCCAGCCGCCTCCTGACCAAACTTCACTCCCGTTGCCACTTGCAGAAATTTGGATCCCGCATCGGCCGTGCCGCTTCCAAAATCCCACTCATAGCTGTAATTTCCGTCTCCATTCGTCGGCTCATTGGCCGTAAAAGTGTTGGGTTGATCAAGTGCCACAACTGCCGGATCGCCCGGAGAAGCAATGGAGACGATGAGTTGATCTCCAATGACCTCCACGGTTTTTGTGAGCGTCACTCCGCCAACTACAGCCGTGATCGTTTTCTTCCCCTGTGTGCTCCACACTACTTGGATCCCTTCTTCCGAGCCGGTTTGATTTCCGCCATCTAAATCCCAGCTATCCACCGTGGGAGATGTTCCGTCTGCCGATTTCACTTGAAGTGTGATCTGCTCATTTATTTTGGTTCTTGATGGGCCATCAATAGAATAGTGCTCAAGCGAGTAGGTTTGTTGCCATAGATCATTCGATGGATCATCCACCCATTTTGTTTCGTCAGAAGTGGAGCACTTGTATTCGAAGGAGATATGAGCGAATACGATTTTTTGATTTGATGTTGGTGACGTATTAAGTTTGTAATGGTTCTCTTCACCAGTTACAGCACCGCTCAGTAGGGAGCGAAACTTTCCCGTGGGGGCCCAATCGCCAAGGTTCCCATTTACACACTTGCACTTTCCTTGATCCTTTGGTGCCGGATCTCCAGGGGTCGCGCTAATTGAAATATCTGCACCCTCTCGAACGGTGTCTCCACCGGAGGGAGACCAGACACAGCTTGTCGCGTGCAGTTGAATTGCGGCAAAACAGCTCAAAACTGAAATGCAGAGCGTTCCCCAGCGATTGATTGACCGCGTTGTTGTTGTCCTCATTTTGTGATAAGTGTTTTCAGCGATTCAAGCTTTTTCTGATCGATCTTTGATCATGTGGAGGTTTCGGCGTCTTCACCGAAATAAGGTTTCCTTCCGCAATCGAATGAAGTCGCTGCAGCGGGGCGCTTGCGCTCCGCAGATACGTGAGTCTCCAAGCTGCAAAAAGGTGAGATACACGGGCGAATAATCTACCAAGACACCGATCCTTGGCTCAACAATGCTCTTTGGGCTGACTTTGGGAGTGCCGACATGTTTTTTTGAATAAAGTCGTGGTAGTCTTTTTGATTTCCGATTATCAAAGAAATCGCGTTGGCGGACCGCTGTAAATTATCTTCGGAGGCCGATTTCATATATTCCAAAATCTGGGGTAATGCAAAGCCTCCAATTTTTCCTAATGCCCAGACTGCAGGCGTATAGTTTGTGCCTATTGCACCTCTATCGGACGGTTGAAATAATCCGAGTCTTATATATTCATCCCTGGTTGTTGGATGGTTTCCTGTACCAGGAGTTCTAGGGAGGCTGTAGTCAACAACCGCTAAGTTTTCTAGCAAAGTCCTAACTGCAGCCTCATCTCTGTATGAACTAAGCAGTAATAGAGCAGAAAAACGAACGCTTTTATCAATATTGTCGTCGGAAGCCAATTTACATAGCTTTGCTATTTCATCTGTTTTATTAAGCCCTATTAGATCATTCTTAAGTGACTCCGATATAGCCGATTGAGGTTGCACTTTATTTGTGTAATTCGGTTCAATTGCTTGAGAATGGCGCCCAAACAAATGCGGCATGACCATGACTACATAAAGAATAAGTTGACGGAAGTTCAGAGTTTTCATTAAGGAGTTGGCGATGTTTGATCGATAGTCTGTGATCCTTGATCGATAAAATTTCCGGATGAAGCTCGCGCCCAGCTTCCAGAATTGTCATAAAGCCAGAGCGCGGACTCCCAATTAAGAAGTCGAGAGCATTGTTTCCAACTTGAACCGAAATGTATTTCTGTATATGTCCAGAAATTCTGTCTTAAAACCACTTCTGATGTGTCTAAAGCCCCCCCGGGTGAACCATTATATCCTGGAGTATCTGGCATGTAGATGTGGTCATTTACTGGAGTTGTACGCTGATTATTTGGGATTTCATTTCCAAACTCATACGGCAAACCCCACCAAACACCATGGTCCCTTTGCCACAATCTCCCTTCAAGATCTTGGCTAAATCTGAATGTAACTCCCCAAGCTGACGCTTTCGCGCCAAAACCCGCCGGGAGAATCGTTCCCTCTATTAGAATGCCGTTATGGATACCTACAAGATTGGGACTAGGCCCAGAAGTTGCTCCATACTCCCATGGGCTTGGCGAAGTGCTTGAATCAGGCGGAGTCGGCGGTTTTGTGATTGGGTTTTGTGTAACATAAACAATCCAGACTTTTCCAGATCGAACTCCAGCATTTATACCATTAAAAGATGCCGAGACATCGTGCGTGCCGGCAGTCCCACGGCTGATGGTGGCTTGCGCGGAATTCCCAGAAACTTGTGTCGCGCCTCCCCAAGTTACAAGATCTCTAACAGCCTTAACGTCTGGCGCAATATTTGCGACAAGAGTAACATCTCCCTCTCCTTGAACACTGCCAATATTATCAATGTCATCCTCTACAGCGAAATAACGAGATTCGGAATCCGAGCTTGCGACATCAATTTTTGTAATCTTTGGCACAAGAACCTGCATCCAAGTCGTCCCCGAGTTCCCCGACCCATCTCTGACGGTAAGGGTCACAGTATTTTCATTTCCTTCCGCCTGCTGGCCAAACTTCACTCCCGTAGCCTCTTTTTGAAACCTTGCTCCTGCAGGCGCCGTGCCAATCCCAAAATCCCAATCGTAACTATAATCGCCATTACCATTCGTCGGCTCATCGGCCGTAAAAGTGATGGGGTGATCAAGGGCCACAACCGCCGGATCGCTTGGCGAGGTAATCGAGACGTCCAGATTGCCTCGCACCTCCACTGTCTTTGTCACTGTTCCATAGTTTTCGATTGTGGCGGTGACCGTTTTTTTCCCGTAGGTACTCCAGGAAACTTGGATGCTCGCTCCCAATCCGGTTTGGGTTCCTCCCGGTGTGTCCCAGCCGGTCACGTTTGGTACTGTCCCTCCACTGGCTGCCTTTACTTCAAGGGGGACCTGTTCGTTCTGCCCGGCATCAGATTCCCCATCGATGTAATAGTCAGAGACTGTGTAGGTCTTGGTCCAAGGGTTTCCCACGTCATCGACCGATTTCTCAGCCCCAGTAGCCTCGCACTTGTATTTGTAGGAAATATTCACACTCACTGTCTTTGTTCCCGGCGAGTAGGTGTCCAATTGGCCGCCGCTGACATCTCCGGTGGGGGGAGTCACCGTGTAACCTCCCGTAGCCTTCCAATTCACGGTCTGGCTACCATTACAACCGCATTTTTCTTCAATGTCCGGCGCGGGATCACCGGGCTCTGCCGATATGGTGATATTGGCTCCCACCGGAATGCTATCCCCGCCAGGAGGGGTCCATACACAACTCCCAGCTTTCACATGGGTTGAAACGCAGCAACTCAGAATTGCAATGAACTGGGAGAGCCATTGTTTGGTTATTCTGGACATGGTGTTTTTCTAGTTTTTGAAAAGGCTGGTCAGCGTTTGAAGTTCAGAAGGGCTGATTTGTGAAACGAGATTGATGGTGCTGGTTTTTACTCCCTGCGCGTCGGTGGCGATGGAACGCACGTAATCGATGGATTTCCCATTTCCCTTAAAGGTAATTTCTTTAACCACGTCCTGTCCGGCTCCTTCGAACACATAAAGCTCCGAGAGATATCCATTTCGGAATATCTTTTGTTTCCGGCCCAATTCGTCGTAATGAATTTTGAAAAATTCCCCTCTTGTGGTCGTGAATTCGGTGTTCCTCCCGCTACTGTCGAAGAGCCATCGGCGCACGACATTTCCGGACTGCGGGTCTTTTTGGAACCGGCGGTATGAGCCGTCGGGATGCCGTTCATACTCAAAAACAACATCGTCGTTCACTTCCCGCTGGAGACTTCCGTCTTTGCCATACTTCCGTTCCCAGACGACCTTGCCGTCGGAAGTGGTTTTCTTTTCCAACCGATCTTTGTCATCATACGAGAAGCTCATGAGCTTCTTCCCCTCATCGTCCACGATCTCCGACAACCGTTCCTTCTTGTCGTAAACATACGTGGATCCCTTGCCATTGTGAATTTCCCGAAGCAGGCGCCCCTGGTCGTCGTAGGACCACGACTTTGCGTCAATAAGCTTGCCGCCTTGAAACTGCTCCTGCTTTCTCCTGTTGTCGGACAAAATCCCTCGCGGAAATCGCGTGGTGACGGTCTTTATTCCATCGGCTGATACGACGGTATCCACCCGCTTGACCGTGTCTTCAAACCAGTATTCGTAGGCTCCCTTGCCGTCGTTCCGACTCATCTGGGCGTTGGAAGCCGGCGTTTCACCCGGTTTGATATCGTAATTCCATTTCCCATCCGAAACCACAAGCTGGGTCGCGGGGTCCCATGTCAGCAGGTGACCCCCGATTTTCAGGGTGGGCTGCATGGCCTTGTTGACTCCAAACTCGTAGGTTTTCGTTGGACTGGCATTTGAGCGGATCTTGCTCAGACTTTTGTCCAACCCGCCCACGACGGCCAGTCCCGCTACGCTCTCGACCCTCGGTTTGTCGCCCAGTTCAAGATCCAGCCGCTTTTTCTCAAACTCCAGTGCCTTGACCTCTGTTCGCTCTTCGTTCCAGACGACCCGCAACTTTGCTGACCCTCCCTCACGGATTTCAATGATCGTGTTCCCGGAATATACAAAAGTGAAGGTGCGCCCTTCGATGGTCATGGACTGAATCTTGCCTTGATAGAAGACGAGCTTGTCCCCGCATTCGGCCCATGCGGTAATGGTGTCCCCATGGATTTCAGCTTGCCAGGTCCCCCCATTGAGGAGTGTCGGATATTTCTTTTCGCGATAAAACAAACGAAACCAGCCCCCTGGCTCTCACGTTTTTGTCGTGTGACAACCGCCATGATACGTTTTTCTTTCGTCTGGTAAATCAATCCGAGCGGATCATCCCTGAACTGATTTATGAAAAAACCGACACAAAATGAGGCGGTAGCCAGAATCCCGAAAAATGCCAGATCCTTCAGCAGATAATCAAACGAGCGGGCCATGGAATTCACTGGTCCTTGAGCAATCTTGCAGGCCAATCAGACACGAAATCCCCAACGCCGTTCAACTGCTTGGTTCCAGCAACGCCTGACCATGATTTTGCTTTCGACATTTCCGCAAACTCACCGCTGGACAAGGTCGCTTTCTTCAATTCCGAGCCCGTGAGGGAGAGATCCTCTGGCAGAATGAGTGGATTTACAAAAACCAAACTCTCCGCTGAACGCAATTTCTCAATTCCTTCCTTGGTTTTCCTCAATCCTCCATCACCCGTGAAGATCACTTTTCTCAGCTTTCCGATGGGGAGATCCCCTGGAGATTCCACCACGCCGACACAGTCGTTTCGATTGCTTTGAGTATACCCTCTGAGGGTTCGCCCATAATTTTCCCCCAGAACTTTTGGATCCCCTATCACCCAGACGCTTGGATTTTGCCCGCCAATCGTGATTCTCGGCCCATCCTTCCAAACCGTTGAGTGGTTTGCGGCGAGTGGCAGCACAGCCAAAGTCACACCAGCAGCCAAGGGCGGGAATGCCCATGCTTTCCAATTCGGCCATTGGCTGTATCGAATCCTCCAAATGACCATGCACAATAAAGCTCCTCCCGGAACAATCCACACCAATGGGGCTTCTGCCACCGAGCTAAAGAGAGGTGGCGCGAAAAGCGGAGCCAGCGGGAGCCGTTTTTTAGTTAGCTCGGAGAGGTCTCCATTGGGTTGGTTGTTGTTGTAGGTTGATTCTGTTCCA
>Ga0194053_10000585_pt1 | contig 26959 bp, 17 predicted proteins | sample SepL228m_MetaG_FD_161684 | JGI IMG/M metagenome (GOLD analysis project Ga0194053, IMG submission 161684) | Anoxic zone freshwater microbial communities from boreal shield lake in IISD Experimental Lakes Area, Ontario, Canada - Sep2016-L227-8m | ecosystem: Environmental > Aquatic > Freshwater >... | reverse complement strand
AACTTGTTGTTATTGTAGGATTTGGTCATTTTATTTGGCACTACATATTTTCATCTTTTCCGATCCATGTCCTCACAGGGGAAATGATCGTCTTGGGGACCTCAAGCAATTTGTAGAGTTCCCGGTGTTCAGCTTCGGGCGTACCGGCCTTTCGGATTGTCAGAACGCTTTATATCAAGGATTCGTTGGTGAGCACTGATAATGATAGCAGATAAATTAACTGCTCGATGTCACTCGTTTTATCAGCAGCAGGTTCCCTCCCCAGAATAAACCATCTCAAAGCCATGTGACTGAATGTCCCCAAGAAGAGATTGCGGAAGACTCTGGGGTTTACATCTTGCCGGAAACTACCCTCTGACTTTCCCTCTTCAATGACATCCTCAATCACTCGAAGGTAAGCCCGGAAGGTTTCATATCCGCGTGAAGTGTAGAATCGATCGCTCATCAGTATTTGAATGATAAAAACCTGCAGAAAGTTTCTATTGGTCAGGTATAAGGAGAAAAGATCACTGATCAATCTCTTGAGCTTGCTGATCGGCATTCTGATCTCAAAGGTTTCTTCAAGATCATCGAGATGGTCTCGGAATCTTTTCTCCGGAATAGATAACAACAGATCCTCTTTATTCTTATAGTACTCGTAAACAGTTCCTTCGGCTACTTTCGCAGCTTTGGCCACATCAGCTATGGTAGCTTTGACAAAACCCTTTTCGGCAAACACATGTTCTGCGGCCAGCATAATTCTACTTGCCTTGTCCATGGGGGTGCTATTCCCTTCATGTTGTTTCCTGATCATCGGAAGAATGAGGGCCATTATATGGTCCAGATCTGCTGACGGATCGCTCGTCTCGTGAGTAACCAAGAAATTCAGCCCCTCAAAATCGAGGGTCCCAAAGATTACATCTCTTGCCAAGCGCATATCGATATCGTTTCGGAAAACTCCTTCTCTCGTTCCCTCTTCGAGTATCTTCAACATCTTGCTTGCATATTCACGAATACCGACATAGCCGGTGCTATTATAGAAATCTTTGTTCGAGCGACATTCTAACAGGAGAACGCGTGCAAACTTTCGATCAATTTCGTTGCTGCGAAGATGAAACCAGATCATCTTGCTCAATCGACTCTCAGCGTCTCGAATACCTTGAAGACTTTCCTCGAGAAGGGCAAGTTGCCGCGGCATTCTTTCACCTGGAATTGAGAAAAGAAGGTCCTCTTTACCCTTAAAATATTGATAGATCACCGAGTCCGTGACTTTTGCCAAGCGCGCTATCTCTGCAACGCCGGCCCCCAGCAAACCTTTGCGGGAAAAGACTTCTTCAGCAGCATCCAGTATCCTGGCTCTCTTGTCTTGGCTTGCTAAAATTTCTGTCAATTGGCCAACCCCACTGCTTGTTTTTTTGAAAGCCTCTTCAATGTATTGGTTGTCGTTTTAGACCTGAGGGTCAGCGCGCATATCCGGATCTTGAATTTAACATCATGCCCGGTTTATTTTGAATAATATTCTGACAGTAATGTCAAGCCTGATTGTCAGTGCCACGGTCTCATGGTCATGATGCTCATCATAATCATTCATATTTTTGGATGCTTATCGAGGTCAAATTGTTTGGGGTCGAATCTTTCGTCTTGATATGGGCGACAGCCTGTCTGTGAAATACGATCAATTAAAAAACATATTGAATAATATTATTCAGTGTGTTAGCTTCCGTGCATCTGACCAGCTTAACGGGGTGCCACCTGTGGTCAAGTGGGGGGAAATGTAGAGGCTATTGGGAAGAGAGTATCCCTCGAGTGGGATTCTGGAAGTGAAAAATCCTCTGGTGATATTTGTATCTGTCAGGGCTCCGGTTGACGTTCGAGACCTTCAGAAGTCTTGTTATGGCCCATTTTTAGGCCACTTGGGGGAACTTGTCGGGGAGTTGCGAGTTGACTCGTTCACTGAAGCGAAAAAATGTGCGGGCTCAGGAAGGTTTTTCTTGTTTTCTCTGGCAATTTTGTGGATAAAGGAAAGAATGGCTGTGTTCCTTTGAATCAGTTAGCGTGCAAGAGTCGTCACCTAGATGTTCAGGTTCAAGAGATTCATAGCCATCCGCATCCCAAGGGACATTACCACTCCCTTTATACAAAATCGTTCTTGATACTTTGGAGCCTTAGCCAGAGCTTTGGTGGGAAAAGTTGTACGTTTCAGGCAGGTCTTGGCAATGTCAAGTGTCCTCAAGACGGGCTCTCCGAATGTGAGACGGTCCTTGGGGGAAATGGCGTTCTAGCAGATCGATTTCGCTGATTAACCTTCAGCGTCTATTAAAGTCAGAGTAGAGGAGGGTTTGATCATGGAGGAAGCTCCAAAATGGTATGACGTTCACCTTGCAGACTATCGGAAAGTTGCCTACATCAACAGTGTGGAGCAGTACAATGAGATGTACCGGCGTTCCATTGAGGACGTTGACAATTTCTGGGGGGAGCAAGCCAGAGAGTACCTTACCTGGTACAAGGAGTGGGATTTTGTGCTGCGTTACGATTTCGCAGAAACGGCAAAAATTGAATGGTTCGGGGGAGGGTTATTGAATGCTTGCTACAACTGTCTCGACCGCCATGTGGACAAGCTGAAGAACCGCATCGCCTATTACTGGGAAGGGGATGATCCTAAAAAATCCCGTAAGGTCACATACCTGGAACTGTACAGGGAAGTGAACAAGTTCGCGGCGGTTCTTAAGTCCAAGGGTGTCAAAAAGGGCGATCGAGTGATCGTTTATATGCCCATGATCATAGAACTGTCCGTCACCATGCTTGCCTGCGCAAGAATAGGCGCTGTGCACTGCGTAATATTCGGAGGTTTCAGCGCTGAATCTATTGTCAACCGAGTCCAGGATTGCGGCGCTAAAATAGTCGTCACGGTTGACGGGGGTTATCGAGGCGGAAAGACCCTCGCATTAAAGAAGACCGTTGACGAGGCACTTGCGCGTTGCCCTGACGTCGAGACGGTTATCGTTTACAACCATTGCGGCCTCGATCTGAAACTGGACGCGAAAAAGGAGGTATGGTGGCACGAGGCTATGGCGGATCCCTCTCTGCCTTCTTACGTGGAACCTGAGCGTATGGACGCGGAAGACCCCCTGTTTATCCTTTACACCAGCGGCAGCACTGGAAAACCCAAAGGAGTGCTCCACACGACCGGTGGTTATCTTCTCTTTGCAGCCATGACTACAAAGCTGGTTTTTGACATAAAAGAGGATGAGACTTTTTGGTGCACTGCAGACATCGGTTGGATCACCGGCCACACCTACACGGTTTATGGCCCGCTCACAGACGGCTTCACAACCGTAATGTTCGAGGGTATTCCTACTTATCCCGATTTTGGTCGATACTGGGAGATAGTTGCGAAACACCGCGTAGAAAAGTTTTACACGGCTCCGACGGTTATTCGATCTCTTGCTAAGGAAGGGGCCGAGTACGTGGAAAAACATGACGTCTCTTCACTCAAGCTGCTGGGCACGGTGGGCGAACCGATCAACCCGGAAGCATGGCGCTGGTACTTCCATAATGTCGGCCGTGATTGGTGTCCCATTGTAGACACCTGGTGGCAGACTGAAACCGGCGGCCACATGATGACCCCCCTTCCCGGCGTTGCACCCATAAAGCCCGGCTCATGTTCATCACCATTCTTTGGGATCGATCCGGTAATTCTGGATCCCGATACCGGCCAGGAGAGTAGTTTCCCAAGCCAGGAGGGCGCTCTGTTCATAAGACGCCCGTGGCCCGGCATTGCCCGCACGGTGTACGGTGATCACCAGCGTTTCATAGAAACGTATTTCAGTCGATACCCAGGCATGTATTTCACCGGTGACGGCGCGAAGAGGGACGAGGACGGTTACTTCTGGATCACCGGCCGGATTGATGATGTTATCAACGTTTCCGGTCACCGGATTGGAACTGCGGAAGTGGAGTCTGCTTTGGTGCTCCACCCTCAAGTGGCGGAAGCTGCGGTCGTGGGCTTTCCTCACGCGATCAAAGGGACGGGAATTTATGCCTTTGTTACGCTTAACACCGGGGTGACTAAGACTGACGCCCTCAAGAAGGAGTTGGTCAACCTGGTGCGAACCCAGATCGGTCCCATCGCCTCTCCTGACGCGATTCAATGGGCTGATGCCCTTCCCAAGACGCGTAGTGGCAAAATCATGCGGCGGGTGCTGCAAAAAATCGCCGCGGGAACGGTTGACAATCTTGGAGACACATCAACCCTAGCCGATCCAACCGTAGTAGGAAACCTTATAAAGGAGCGCGCAGGAATATAGGCCCTCGGGCCTGACATTTTGAGGCCGGCACCCCCCGACATGGGTTTACCCTGCATTTGGGTAGGTCATGCCTGAGTTGTGGTGTCGGCCTTTGTTTTTTTTTTTGGCCAAAAGGGGAGCGAATGTGACTCGTGGTTTGAGGTACCCCCACATTCCATAATTTCACCAGACCTCTGCTGCGTAGCTTGTTTTCAGCGTTCAGGCGAGGACAAACGGCTGGGAATAACAGCGCTAACAAGTCTAAAGAAACTTTTCCTAGGAGGACTCGATGACAGCACAGCCGGTCAAAGAACCGTTGAGAGCGTGGGTTGTGGTGTTTGCCGGTACAGCATGCAACCTTTGCTTAGGAATACTATATGCATGGAGCGTCTGGAAAAAGGCGCTTGTGGACAAAACCAAGGCCGACGCAGGCGTCATTATGGATGGGATTAACGCGGGCTGGCCCTATCTGACGGATGCGCAGGGTACTGTTGCCTATTTCCTGTGCGGACTCACATTTGCTGTGTTCATGATTCCGGGCGGCAAGCTTCAGGATAAGTACGGCCCTAAAGTCGGCGCAATCTTGGGAGGACTTTTCCTTGCGGCAGGATGCATCATCGCAGGATTGATGAAGAGTTTTCCAGGCTTAATAATAGGTTTTGGAATCTTGGGCGGAATCGGCATGGGTATGGGTTATGCCGCATCTACTCCTGCTGCCCTGAAATGGTTCGGGACTCATAGAAGGGGCTTGATTGCAGGACTAGTGGTGGGGGGCTATGGAGGAGCTGCATTGTACATTGCACCCCTCGGCCAATACCTTATTGACAACTATGGTATTTCGGGGAGCTTCATTGGTTTGGGGATAATTTTTGCCGTTGTCGTGATGATTGCAGGTCAGTTCTTGTCATGGCCGCCGGCGGACTATGTCCCACCCGGACCGAAACCGAAACCTGAATCCCCCAATAACAAATTAGGTATAACGTGGTGGGACCGGTTGCTGGCGAGGGCCCTGCGCCGCCACGTACCCTGGCGTGACCAAAAAAGAGCGGCCACTAAAATCACAATGGAGGATTGGCCCCCTTCGGAGATGCTAACAAGATGGCAGTACTACGCGCTGGTCCTCATGTTTATCGGCAGTGCCCAATCGGGGTTGTTGGTAATCGCCAACGCAGCCCCTATCCTGGCCAAAACGGCAGGTAAACTCGAGTTTTTTGCGCAGAATGCTTGGATAATAGCGGCTTTCGGCGGGTTGGTCAACGCTTCGGGTCGGGTTGGAACGGGTCTTTACTCCGATAAGATCGGCCGATCAAATGCATATTTGGCAAACGGCATCGTGTCGGCAGTGTTCTTATTGGCTACTCCTTTCATAATCATGATGGAGAGCGTGCCTCTATTGTTTCTGGCCACTGGTATCGCATACTGGCAGTACGGCGGAGGCCTTGCTTTGATGCCCAGTTTTACGGCCGATTTTTTCGGCTCCAAACACCTTGGAGCCAACTACGGCTTGGTTTTCCTTGGGTGGGGACTGGGCTTCCTTATGCCCCTAATGGCTGGTTACATCAAAGACATAACGGGCTCATATAACCTATCGTTTTACATTTCCGCGGCTGTTCTCGTAGCAGCGGTCATCCTCAGCCGCCCCACCAAGAGACCCTCCAAGACTGCAAAAGCTTAAAAGCATTTCTTGAAGTGAGAGGGAAGAGAGGGAAGGGTAGACCTTCCCTCTCATTTTTCGTTAATGTCCGATCACCGCTGCGACACCTACGCCGGTGTTCTGTCGAACGTAGAGTTCGTCGAAGGCGTCTTCCTCCTTTTTACTTGGGAATAACAGGGCAAACAAAACTGCAGCCAAGAAACCTAATGGAATACAAACGATCCCAGGATTCTTAAGCGGAAAGAGAGGCTTGTCCAAACCTAATATGAACGAGGTGCCATCCTTGTTCTTTTCGTATGTGGCCTTAGACTTTGCGAGGTCAGCCTTCTCTTTATCGTTCAGCATCGCTCCATCAGCCTGCTTTTTTTCAAGCGTGGTTACTATCTTTAGCTCACCCGCCGCAACGACTTTCGGGTAGATCATGTTGGGAGACACCAGGACCAGTCCTATGCTGGATATTACACCGACCATCAATCCAGCAACGATCCCGGCAGTGTTCATTTTTCTCCAGAAGAGGGAGAGTACTACTGTGGGAAGATTTCCCGCTGATGCCACTGCAAAAGCCAGGGCGACCAGGTGTGCAACGTTTTGTCCCTCTGCAGCGATGGCAATGCAAACCGCTGCAGTGCCCACGATGAAGGACGTGATCCTGGCGGCTCTGACCTGCTCACGTTGCCCCGCCTTACCGCCTTTGATCAAGCTCACGTAGATGTCGTGGGAGATAGCAGCCGCAGCGGCCAGCACCAATCCTGAAACCACTGCCAGGATCGTGGCGAACGCAACAGCACAGAGGAATGCCAACAATAAATCGCCCAGAAGAGGATAGATCTCATTTCCCAGCATCTGCGCGAGAAGCATGTTTGCCATGTTGCCCCCTTTATCCACTCCGGATATTATTTGAGGGCTGACATTGATGGCCGAACCGAATCCGAGAAGGGTTGTGAGGATATAGAAAGTGCCGATGATAAACATGGCTATGATAACCGATTTACGAGCCGCCTGCGCGGTAGGCACGGTAAAAAAACGCATAAGAATGTGGGGCATACCTGCGGTACCAAGGACGAGAGCCATGCCGAGAGAAATTTGGTCCCATACGTCCTTCAACAACAGCCCCGGTTCCAAAAACCTCTGGCCGTAATCAAACCCCGGCTTGGCAATGGCATCCTTCAAAAGCGACACACGAACCCATTCCTGAATCTGGGTGCTGGTAGCAATATCTGAAAAGAATTGAATCGGATTAAAACCGGCCTTAGCCAAGACCAATAAGCACAGGACCGTGGCGCCGCTCATGAGAAGACCGGCCTTAATTATTTGGACCCATGTTGTCGCAATCATTCCGCCCAAAACCACGTAGAATACCATGAGAGCGCCCACGCCGCTCACCGCATACCTGAACGGAATCCCCAAGAGAAGTTCCATCAGCTTGCCCGCGCCAACCATCTGGGCCGTAAGATAGAAGGTGGAGACAGCAAGCGTAGATATGGCTGCGGCTGCTCGAACCGGCTTTGGCGAGGAACGGAAGGCAAGGACATCTCCCATTGTGTACTTGCCGGCGTTTCGGCATGGCTCAGCCACTATCAGGAGGACTGTTACGTAAGCCACAAGCCATCCCACCGAGTACATGAACCCGTCATATCCATAAAGAGAGATAAGTCCTGCAATCCCCAGGAATGAGGCTGCAGACATGTAGTCTCCAGCAATGGCCCATCCATTCTGTGTTCCAGTGATAGCTCCCCGAGCAGCGTAAAAGTCCGCAGTCGTTTTCGTACGCTTGGCTGCCCAAAGAACGATGTACAGGGTGACACCGATAATAATCAAGAACATCGTTATGGTGATGGTCCGATTGGCCTCCACCTTTGTGGGAGCCGCTTTTTTCACCGGTTTTGCTGCTGTGTCCCCAGCCGCCGGGGCAGTCTGTTGTGCTTGAGCAATGACTATTTGGGGAGTTTGCTCCGGGCCGGCCGATGCCGGACTGGGAACTCCTACTGAGACTAAGCCCAGACAGAGGGCCAGAGTCACAACGATAAACACTTTTCTCATTAATTCGGTCCTCCTCATCTGAGTTTTAGTTCATCCAAGAGTTCGTTGGTTAGCCTGTCGGAAACCTTGTTCGCCCAGGATGCGTAATATAGCGCTATGGCCCAGGAGACTAAAAACTGTGATAGCGCAAACAAATATCCGAAATTGATGTTGCCTATCACCTTCCAACTATATAAACCCTGGGCACTTCCGGCGCCTATGGGAAGCAGGAAATAATAGACGCTGGAGAATATCCACCAACCGAAAAGGAAATAAGCTTTTCTGCGGTGGAGTTCGACAAACTTGGGATTCCTGGCTATTGCAGCCCAATCTTCCTGTTTTTCAGCCACGGTTCGTTACTCCTTCCTTTTTAATAGCTAAGTCAATGAAGCGGTTAGAATCTCAGAATTTATTCAAGAGTTCGACTTAATTTTGACCCGCCCCCACCGCTCCTTGGAGAAGGACGAGTTGCCTGTCAAAATCGAACGCCTCTTTTACACCGTTAGTATATGTCATCGGGCCGATGTCAATTAGCTGAGCACCTTGTTACCCCTTGAACGAACTTGAATGCGTGGTCGAGGTCACCAGGAAGATTTCAGCAAGGCGGTGACCTTCCGATGGCCCGCACAAAGAACGAGTTTCGGGGAAGAACATGGGATGGAACCGGCCGGGTTCTACATGGCACGGGCCTGGATTGCGAACTAAGCTCGGCAAGCTTCTCTGAGCCATGAATGATTCGTCTATCTGAAGGGATCGAACTTATATCAATTGAACTGGAGGCTAATAGAACCGATGCCCCAACAGTATGATGGGGTGTGCTGACTGTTGCAATTCCTGGAGCATCTCTTGCCTTCCTAAAAACAGGTCGTCGACAAAACCAAAGATGGCGATCAGCACGGCCTACCGGTTCAATTTGCGTCACAGCAGTGGTTATCCTTATCCGCAGCGGTCATTGCACCCATTAAAGCTTCTGATAATCCAAAGCTTGCTCGGAAAACCGTAAACACGTTTCATCGAAGAAGACGCCAATTATGACACCTGTCCGTCTGACGCCCCTACAACACCAACTGGTAATGGTAAGGTGATTCTGCCTCAGTTGTGGATTGGGAAAAATTCTTGACTCATTTGGTATAAAGAATGCGGAGTATCATGTCAATCTCTAATTTTTCAAGGCACCTATGCCTCTCTGACCAATTGAATCCTCTCCTGAACTGACACACTTTGTCGCTGTTCATGGAAACCCCTGTTCTTCAAGAATTTTAGTGTTAGAACCGTTGAAAAACGTGACCTTATAAATTCAGCCTGATGAATTAGTATGCACACCTAAAAAGCCAAATCCGAGTGCTCGCGCTGTACGGCAGGAGGCTGACAGTCATGGGATTTCTCCCTTGCCAGGGAAACGTTTTTTAAGACGTGCACTAAACAGTGCGCTAAACAGAACTTGCGACTTTCCACAAAAACTGCCATTATCGGTTGTCCCCCCAGTCGTTTAATAGCGACGCCAAGCACTGTTGCACAAATATACGAGTCACTCGACTTTCAGCCAATAGGGACTCGCGTTGTTACGCGAAAATCGTTTGCATCAAAGACTTTCGACCTGGCGGTGTTCGGGAAGAAAGAAAGCCCAAGAAAAACCTTTTAGCTGATTACGTGACCCATGAGACCGGCCAGGAGATCACTGTGGGTTGACCCTGGGGACCGACTCAGCTTCCGGATTGTACGAATCAATTTATTTGCGACGTTGAGCGTGCCGGGGAATACCGCCCATTCGGCATTCCACATCGTGCTTGACAAAAAGACCTCTTAGAGGCATGCCCAAAAAAATTAGACGGGCAATCCATTAATGTTTGGGGGCTATAATGAAGTATGAGGAAATTTTCAGAGAGTCGCTGGAGAGCCCAGAAACCTTCTGGGATCGAGTAGCCAAGGAAATCGTATGGGACCGTAAATGGGACCTTGTGCTGGATCGATCCAATCCACCTTTCTACAGATGGTTTTCCGGCGGCATGCTCAACACTTGTTTCAATGCGGTGGATTACCACGTTGAGCAGGGCCGTGGAGACCAAACGGCAGTAATCTACGATAGCCCCGTTACGGACTCGATTCGTAAGTTCACCTATTCGGAACTCAAGGACAGGGTGTCCAGGATTGCCGGGTTTTTGAAAAGCCTTGGGGTTCAAAAGGGTGACACAGTACTGATTTACATGCCCATGATTCCTGAGGCTCTGATGTCCATGCTGGCTTGTGCCAGGTTGGGAGCCGTACATTCAGTGGTCTTCGGGGGCTTTGCTCCCCGTGAGTTGGCCATACGAATAGACGATGCCAAACCCAAGGTGTTGCTCACCGCGTCCTGCGGAATTGAGGTTCAGCGTGTCATTCCTTACAAACCTTTGCTTGATGAGGCCATTGAAATTGCAGAACACAAGCCACAGAAGTGTGTAATTCTTCAACGCCCCCAAGCGAAAGCCGACTTGAAACCGGGGCGAGATCTGGACTGGGAGGAGTTAGAGTCCAAGGCCCAACCGGCTGATTGCGTATCGGTTGGAGCTACGGATCCCCTCTACATCTTATATACTTCCGGCACCACAGGAAAACCCAAAGGAGTTGTCAGAGATAACGGCGGTCACGCGGTAGCCTTGAAATGGTCTATGAAGCATATTTACAACATTAATCCTGGAGAAGTTTACTGGGCGGCGTCTGACGTCGGTTGGGTTGTGGGGCATTCCTACATCGTGTACGCTCCGTTATTCATAGGTGCAACCACAATTATTTACGAAGGGAAACCGGTGGGTACCCCCGATCCTGGAGCCTTCTGGCGCGTAATTTCTCAGCACGGCGTCAAGGCACTCTTCACTGCTCCAACGGCCATCCGGGCCATTAAGAGGGAAGATCCGTTGGGAAAATACCTCAAGAAATACGACCTTTCAAAGTTTGAAACCCTATTTCTGGCCGGTGAAAGGCTCGACCCGGACACGTATCACTGGGCAACCGACCTTTTGGGCAAGCCTGTGATCGATCACTGGTGGCAAACTGAGACAGCCTGGGCTATTTGCGGCAACTTCAGGGGACTGGAAGAGTTCCCCATAAAGCCTGGATCAGCCACGAAACCTATGCCAGGTTATAATGTTAAGATATTGGACCCAGGTACCGGCAAGGAACTTGGCCCGAACGAGAACGGTATCATCACCGTCAAACTACCCCTGCCACCAGCCAATTTACCTACCCTTTGGAACGATGACCAGAGATTCGTTGAGTCTTACATGAATCCATTTCCCGGATACTACCTTACGGGAGATGGCGGTTACATTGACGAAGATGGTTACGTTTTCGTAATGGGTCGCGTTGACGACGTAATTAATGTGGCGGGACACAGATTGTCGACTGGAGGCATGGAAGAGGTGTTGTCGCGCCATCCAGATGTGGCTGAATGCGCGGTGGTTGGGGCTGCCGACGATCTCAAGGGCCAGGTCCCGGTTGGCTTTGTGGTTCTCAAGGCCGGCGTTACTCGAACCAAAGACGAGATTGTCTCAGACGTTGTCCAGATGGTCCGTCACGACATAGGCCCCATTGCATCTTTCAAGAAGGCCGTGGTCGTCAACAGGCTACCCAAGACGAGATCGGGTAAAGTTCTGCGTGGTACTATGAGAAAAATAGCCGACGGAGAAGATTATTCTGTTCCTTCCACTATAGATGACCCAGCGGTTCTAGATGAGATCGGAGTCGCTTTGAAAGGGATCGGTTATGGCAAAAAGTAGTTATCAAAGGAGTTCTCGGGATGGGAAACGCTCCAAGATACTATGATACCCACCTCATAGAATTTCAAAAAACGGCTTACGTAAGAAGCATCGAGGAATACGAAGAGCTATACAAGAGGTCTCTCGAGGATATTGACGAGTTTTGGGCTGAGCAGGCCCGTCGGTACCTGACTTGGGACAAGGAATGGGAGTTTGTGCATCGCCATGATGTGGAAGAGGCAAAGATCGAGTGGTTTGGAGGGGGGGTTCTTAACGCCTCCTCTAACTGCCTGGACCGGCACCTTGGACGATTGGGTGATAAGGTGGTTTATCACTGGGAAGGAGATAATCCCGGCGAATCTCGATCTATAACGTATAGAGACCTCTACAAGTCGGTCAACAAGTTGGCGGTTTTCTTGAAGTCCAGAGGCGTTGAGAAAGGCGATAGGGTACTCATCTATGCGCCCATGACCATCGAACTTCCAACGGCAATGTTGGCCTGTGCGAGAATTGGAGCTGTTCACTGTGTTGTTTGTACGGGATTCGGTAGAGATATCATTGCTGACCGCATTCTCCGATGTAAGGCCAAAGTGGTTATCACTGCTGATGGAGCCTACACTGCCGGAAATTTGGTCCCTCTGAAACATAATGTGGACGAGGCCCTGAAGCAGTGCCCGGGTGTGGAAACGGTGATTGTATTGAACCGGTGCAAACTGGACATCCAGCTTGACACCAGTAAAGAGGTGTGGTGGCACGATGCGATAAATGATGAATTGCTTCCATCCTATGTGGCCCCGGAACCAATGGCAGCGGAGGATCCTTTGTTCATTCTCTTCGCCGGAGGAGCGATAGGAAAACCTTATCCTCTTGTACATTCACATGGTGGCTATCTCCTCTGGGCAGCCATGACCACAAGCCTCGTGTTCGACCTGAAGGAAAACGAAACTTTTTGGTGCACAAGTGATCCGGGCTGGATCACTGGCCACACTTTGTCGGTCTACGGACCTCTTATTAATGGGTTATCAGTGGTGTTGTTCGAGGGTGTGCCCACTTACCCGGATTGCGGGAGGTACTGGGAAATTGTTGATAAGTACCGGGTGGACAAGTTCTGTACCGGGCCGACTGCAATCCGCACGTTAGCCGCTGAAGGGCCCAGTCATATAGAAAAGCACGATATTTCATCCCTGAAACTTTTGGGTAGTGCGGATGAACTTCTCTCCCCAGAGGCCTGGACATGGTACTATCATTACGTCGGCAAAGACCGTTGTCCACTTATGGCAACATGGTGGCAAACGGAAAGCGGTGGTCCCATGATGACTCCTTTGCCCGGAGTGGGACCGCTTAAAGCGGGTTCCGTGTCATCGCCGTTTTTCGGTGTGGAACCGGTGATGCTGGACCTTGACACAGGAGAGAGGACAAGATTTCCGAACCAAGAAGGTGCGTTTTTTGTTGGAAGGCCATGGCCCGGAATAGCTCGCACCATATTCGGCGACCACGAACGCTTCAGAGAAGAGTATTTTGCACCTTTTCTCGGACTGTTTATCACCGGAGAGGGAGCAAAACGAGATGAAGATGGATTCTATTGGATGACGGGACGAATAGATGATGTCATTAATGTTTCCGGCCATCGTATTGGTGCCTGGGAGATTGAATCGGCTCTTGTAAGCCACCGAGATGTATCCGAGGCCACTGTGGTGGGCTTTCCCCATCCCATAAAGGGACAGGGACTCTATGCGTTCGTGACTCTCACGGGTGGTCAAGAAAAATCAGAGGCTCTCAAAGAACTTCTGGCCCGGTGGTTACTCGGTAAGATTGGGACAATAGCCATTCCCGATATCATTCAATGGGCAGAAGACCTTCCTAAGACCCGCAGCGGCAAGATTCTCAGACGCCTGCTACAAAAAATAGCTGAAGGGCAAGTTGAAGATCTTGGTGATATGTCCACAGTCGCAAACCCTGAGGTAATCGATGGCCTTATAAAAGATCGTATGGGCATCCCGGAGAAACAGCAGTTCCCTGGTCCGGGGTGAAAACTATAGCAAGCTTTGAGCGGTACGGCCGGCGAGAGAGAAGTCTTTCAACGTCTCATATCCTGCGGCACGGAGATTTTTCACAAGGAAAATAAAGAGGTAAGCAGTCTGTAGTGCGTCCTCCAGCGCATCATGTTGTTCGAAGATGGGCAACCCGTATTCAAGTGCTAGCTTGTTAAGATTGTATGACAACTCCGTTTTGGTTGCGGCACGATAATGCTTTTGCCTGTATTCGTGGAAAGTTTCCGCTAATCTGAGGGAATCCACCTGTGGATTGCATATAGTCCCCCCCATGTGTTTGAGCAGTGCCTTGTTGAGAAATGCCATGTCAAGCGCTACATAATGTCCCATCAGCAAAGCCCCATTGCAAAATTCTACAAATCCAGGAAGGACCATATCCGGCGGCGGCGCGTTTTTTATTTGTTCCGGAGTAATACGATGAATAAGCGTGCTATTCTTGGGAACATTTCTCGTCGGCTGTATATAAGAGAAGAAGTTGTCCCCAGCTACGATACGCAAATTCTTGATTCGAACAGCTCCTATTGATACGATTTCATCCCGACGGGGATTCAGACCTGTCAACTCAGTATCAAAGGAAACGAACTCGTAACTTTCTATAGGCTTCCCCGGGTTGAATCCTACAAAATGTTCTTCGTTCCTCTGAAGAAACGAATGTTTCGCAGATTGACGAGACCTCAGCCATGGCCAAAGACTTACCACGTAGACTCTCCTGCCTTATGAAAAAAGCCTATCTCCAGGTCATTCCACTACTCGGAATTGATCTTTGATGTAACCCTGAATCCGACCGACAACGGCGAATGCCTCCTTAAGAGTTTGTTTCTCCAACTCCGACAGTTCGGCGGGATCGATATAGTTATGAGGTGTGAGGCCGGATTCCATCATTCTCAACTGGTGGACCAAACGAAGCTGCATCTGGAATTCGTAGGCCTCGCTCGTTTCGCTGAAGAGTTCTTTGGAGATATGCTCTCCGTCTACCAAAATCTTTAACCGACCTAGAGTATTGGTCTCCTTAACACCGTGCCTCAAGGCCATCACACGTGCAAAATCTACAAAAGGAACGAGACCCCTGGTTTTGATATCCAAGCGATTCTTATGTTCGCCGTCCTTCTCTACGATGAAGTTGCGGAAGAAAGAGAGTGGCGGCTTGCCGGTTAGACAGTCCTTTGCGAGGTGCATCAAGAAAATTCCCTTTTGTGGGACATTTCTGGTGAGGTGATCTCTTAGACGTTGGCCAATTTCTGTATGACCATATCCTGGTCGGAAGTCAAAAAATATTGTGGCATTAAGCACCTCTTCCGGATTGGGAGCCCCGATCCATCGATCGAAATAGGCCTTCCATACGGAATAGGGCTTACGCCATTTAGGATTCGATGCCATCATTTGCCCTTTACACAAGGGATAGCCGCAGGCTTCCAGATGCTCTATCGCACGATTTCCAAAACGTCTAAAATAGAGCTTGGCGGCCTTTATGTGTTCCCAGTTCTCCTTAGGGGTCTCATAAATTAGAGCATTGTCCTGATCGGTCTTGAATGTCTGCTCTCTTCTTCCTTCGCTGCCCATCATCAACCAGCAAAATGATTCCGGTGCCGGCCCCATTTCCTCGTAGAGCAGGCTGAGAAGACGATCCAGAATGTGATCATTCAGCACTGAAATCATTCGAGTAATATTGTTGGCCTTTGCACCTTCTTCAATCAGAGTCCTCACGACAAGAGGAATTTTTCGAGAAAGCGTATAGAGTCCCTCGATCTTCCGCTGGGCCACAATCTCGCGGAAGAGGTACAGAGGCGATGTTCCCTGATGAACCATTATGTCATGGGCCGTCACCACTCCTACTATGTCTCCCTGTCTCTCAACGGCCAAATGATGGACCTGTTGGTTCATCATCTGGATAAGTGCATCGAAGCACACAGCGTGGGCTGATATCGTATGCACTGGAGACGCCATTATCGTTGCTACCGGTGTAGAATAATCCATTCCTTGCGCGACGACTTTGGAGCGGAGATCTTTGTCGGTAATGATCCCCACAAGACGGTCTGCCTGGTCTCGGACAAGGAGTGAACCAACTTTTAGGTCCGACATTTTCGCCGCAGCTAGTTGAATTGTTTCTCCACCTGCTATCGTTGCAAGGGATCGATTGATCACATCTTCGACTTCCACGCTGAAAAGATGAAATACTTCCTGGGTTTTTTCTCCTACTCTCGCACTGCGTAGCTCAGAATATGCCGTACTCACGACGTCTTCCGAAAATATTTTCAGATAGTACTGGGCTATCCGAGAATTGTTCCTCACCAGTTCTAGGAAAGGATCTCTTTCTAGGAGAAAACAAAATGTGTCTTCTATAGTTTCCACATTAAAACTGGCCTTGGAGTCTCGAATGATACTCAAAGCACCAAAATATCCGCCTTCACCGCGAAAATCCTTCAGGGTTACAGCTAGATTGGCGTCTGTAAGGTACACCTTTACCCCTCCTCTGAAAATGAGGTAAAGGTGCGTAACCTCCGTTACATCTTGTTGAAAGATAAGCGTGCCCTTTGGATAAAAATCTTCCGTGCACTTCTTGGCCACATCCCACAACACACCATCATCTAATTCGTTAAAAGGCAGAGTCTTGCGGAGGAATTCGAGCACCGCTGCTGGATCCGCAGTGTGGGCTTCATTATCTTGTACCATGACGCCTCCTGGCCTTGTATTAGTGCACTACGTGTTGCATCCGACGTAACAACCAGCGCCTCTCCCGTAGAGTTCCTCAGTGTGAGTACTCTATTTGTAACATAACTCTAAGCAAACGCAAGAAAACGGCCTAGATTGCAGTCATAAGCTCTTATTGAAATGGTGGATCGAAAACGAAATCCGCTCAAACCAGGAAAGGAAACTCGCGTTTAAGTAGCGCCAACATCTTGTTGACAACGGCAAATGTCTCTTTGAGGATCTTGCGTTCGAGTTCCGAAAGTTCCGCCGGACTTACATAGCTGTCGGGATCCATGCCTGCCTCTAAGAGATTTAACTGATGGACAAGATTCAGTTGTATCGCAAATTCATAGGCTTCTCGTGCATGGGCAAAGAGTTCCATTGAAATTCTTCCCATCTGGGACAAGATCTGCAATCTCGACAGCGTGTTCGTCTCTTCGATTCCATAACGTAAAGCCATCAATCGAGCGAAGTCTGAAAAAGGATCGAGGCAGCGAGTCTTAAGATCCAAGCGGTTTTTGCGATCGCCATTCTGTTCTACTATGAATTCTCCATAAAACGAAAGCGGGGGCGGATTCATCAGGCAGTCCGCTGCAAGGTGCGCCAGAAACACGTGCTGGCGCTGGCTTTTACTCGTACAGTGATTTCTTAGGGCTACTCCAAGAGACTCTTTGCCATAATTTGGACGAAAATCAAAAAAAATGGTCGCGGGAGAAACTTCTCGTGGATCCGGCGTGCAGATCCAATCGTCGAAATACTGCTGCCATATTTGGTAAGGTTTGCGCCAACGTGAGTTGGCTGCGACAATTTCTTTCTTAGACCTGGGGTATCCGCAGGCCTCAAGGTGGAAGATGGCCTGATCGGTAAAAGAATCAAAATAGGCCTCAGCAGCCTCATGTTGATACCTATCGTACGGATCTTGATACAAAAGTGCGTTGTCCTGGTCAATCTTGATAGTCTGTTCTCTGCGGCCATCACCACCCAAAGTCAGCCAGCAGAACGGCACCGGCGCCGGCCCCATCTCTTCCTGCAACAAATCGAGAAGACGAGTCAAAATGCTGTCATTGACCAGAGTGATCACGCGCGTGATGCTGTCTGCCCTTGCTCCCTGCTCAATAAGTGTCCGGACGGCCAAGGGAAACTTCTGTGACAAATCCCAAAGCCCTTCAATCTTTCTTTGAACTGCTATCTCACGAACGAGGTAAATGGGCCAGGTTCCCTGGTGGACCATGATGTCGCGCGCTGTTACCACACCAACAATCTGCTTGTGATCCTCCACGACCAGATGGTCCACACCAAGTTTCACAAACTCTAGAAGCGCTTCAAAACATAAGTCTTGTGCAGGAATGGTATAAACCGGGGTGGTCATAATTGTTTCCACTGGAGTTCCATAATCCATTCCTTGGGCAACCACTTTACTCCGAAGATCCTGATCGGTAACTATGCCGGAAATACCTCCTGCAGAATTCGTAACCAGGAGAGAGCCTATGCCGTGCTCCGCCATTCTGGCTCCCGCCTCCAAAACAGTCGTCGAGGGAGATATCATGACCGGAGGATTCTTGACCAAGGCCTGAACATTGGCGTTGAAAAGACGCAAAGCTCTCTGGTCTCTTAGTTTCAGCCTGTTGCTGCGTAGCTCCGAATAGACCAGTCCGGTGAAATCCTCGGAAAAATTTTGTAAATAAAATTGAGCGAAGCGTGAGTCACTCTCAACCAGTTCTAAGAAGGCATCTTTCTCCAGGAGAAAACAAAAAGTGTCTTCCAGGGCTTGCACGTTCACGTCTGCTTTATGCCCCCTGACCAGACTCAAGGCCCCGAGGGCGGCCCCTTCCCCGCACATTTCCTTCAATGTCTCTTCGGCATCCGATTTCGTCCGATATACCTTGACCCCGCCCTTCTGAATCAATAACAAGTGCGTTACCTCGGTAACGTCCTGTTCGAATATCATTGTTCCTTCAAGATAATAGTCTATGACACAACGATTGGAGAGATCGCCCAGTATCGCCCTATCCAGTTCTTTAAAGGGCAATGTCCGCGCTAAAAATTCTACGAGCACTTTCATGGCAACTCTAAGGCCCGTATTTTCCATGCGAAATCCTTAAGCGAAATGTGGGTATAATGAAAGGCTGACATACCTGGTCATGGACGAGAAACAGAATGTCTTCTCTTCACTATTATACATCGAAAATCAAAGAGTCGCGCCAATATGCAAAAATCTATTGGATGCGCAAAATTTTAATGGTACCATTTCAGATGCCCTCATTCAGGTGGGAATTTCCGGTCGGAAAATCGTCGGCAATCACTCTTGACACCCGGCCTCCTGCTGGTATGGAAAATCTTGGAGACATTACGACAAGTTGGGACTCTCCCATCTTTCCGTTGAACGATTCTTCGTCCCCCCAGTGCTTCGCTGCTACGGAGCCTGAGATAATTCCTGTTAAAGAATGTAAATGGTCATGACTTGTGGCGAAAAATCAACGGTAACGGACAAATTGGGCGACAAGGTTGAATTTGGTTATGGCACGCTTGAAGATCGGCAGGCCATTATAGACATGTACGACCGCTTCAGCCCTAAGGCCATTACTCAAGGACTGCCCCCCATTGAGGAGGAGGCCCGCGCTGCATGGATCGATAAGCTTATCGAAACCGGTGAAAATTTTCTGGCGTGGAAAGATGGTGAAGTGATCGGCCACTCTTCCTTGATTACCGATAAAAACAAAAGTGATGGAGAATACATCATATTTGTGAATCAGACTCGCCGAAATAGAGGCCTCGGCACGGAACTCACCTTGTTGACAGTGTCGAAAGCACGGGAACTTGGCATAAAGTCAATATGGCTCACCGTAGAGGCCCTTAACTTCAGGGCTATAAAGCTGTACAAGAAAGTCGGTTTTGTTTTTTGTGACGCCGGCGACCGAGAGCGCACTATGCTCTTGCGGCTGTGAGAGAATTATGGAACTCAAGGTGGGTATAGTCCGTGATGACAGATATATGCTTCACCAGACGGGTCTAGCTCATCCTGAACGCCCCGCGCGTCTAAAAGCAATCTATAGAATGGTGGACAAGGAGTTTACCGAAAGACTCATAAGCATTGAGCCGGACTTCGCTACTTTGGAACAACTCGAACTGGTTCACACCCCTGCTTACATAAAAAAGCTCTTGAAAACTGCAGAACGGGAATTCACCATTCTAGCACCTGACACGCCAACCGGCCCGCAGTCTCATGTGGCAGCCTGGTTAGCCGTGGGAGGTTGTATCAAGGCGTTTCACGCACTGCTTTCAGGCCGCTATGACGCCTGCTTCTGTCTGGTAAGGCCTCCAGGCCATCATGCTCAACGTGGCCGCGCTGGTGGTTTCTGTATCTTCAACAACTTGGGCATCACCGCCCGTTATGCAATTGAACGGCACGGCTTCCGGCGCATACTTGTTATTGACTGGGACATTCATCATGGGGACGGTATCCAAGACCTATTCTACGAACGAAGCGAGGTATTGTACATCTCTTCTCACTACAAGGGATGGTATCCTTACAGTGGCGACTGGGAAGAGGCTGGGAAAGGAGATGGCCTAGGATACACGGTGAATGTGCCAGTCCCTAAGGACCTCGATGATGCGGAATTAATATACATTTATTGGAAGTTGCTCGGTCCCATGATGAAACAATACAAACCTGAACTGATTCTAGTTGCAGCAGGGTTCGACGCCCACTGGCGCGATCCAATAGGCCGGACACAAGTTACCGAGAATGCTTTCCGGCATCTGACCGAAATGATAATCGAATTTAGAGACGCTGTACATAGTCCTCCTATACTTTTTGCCCTCGAAGGCGGTTATGATGCGTCAGCCGTTGCGAGCTGCGTGAGGGAGGTCCTGGATGTCTTGACCGTAAAAGGCCCCAGGAATAGAGTCCCCGTTTCAGTTGCGCCAAGAGGCATTGAACTGATTGAAAAAGCCATTAGTGTTCATAGAAAATACCGTGTATGGACAGATTGAAAATGGGATAATTTTTCTCGAGATCTCGTGTTGATTTTGATTGTTTTGAACAGCGGAAATCAATGCACAGGTACGACTGTGCCGACAGAATGGAACTGTTTCAGGAAGTACCATGATCAAGGCCTTAATCCCTCCGGAGAATAAGAACGCCAATCTGGTGTCGTATCAGGAAGCCTATCGAACATTCTCATCGAAAGACGTTGAAAAAGATTTCACCTGGCACAAAACCGGCGACATGAATATTGCCCACGAGGCAGTTGATCGCTGGGCCGGGGATCGGGACATTCGTGACCGCAAGGCACTGGTCTTTGAAAAGGGGGGCGCTGTAACAAATTTCTCTTATATGCAACTCCGAGATCTGTCCTGCCAATGGGCAAACCTTTTGATTGAATGTGGTTTTGCAGTAGGTGATCGCCTTTTCATATTTTTGCCCCCCTCCCCTGAAATCTATTTTGCAATGCTGGCGTGCGCCCGCCTGGGAATTATCTTTTCGCCTGTTTACCCTAATCTCGGCTTTGACGAACTTGAGATTCGTATAAAAAATGCCAAGCCCAGGGGCATAATTACTCATCCTGATCTGATAAATTTTCTACCTCGACAAGCAATGGAAAGCGTGGATAAGGTTATTGTCACAGAGGCTCCATTGCCTGACATCTTCCCTGGAAAGATTGTAGGAGCAGACAACATAGCAAGCCTTCCCGCCAGAAGCGTTACCAGATGGCTAAGAGCGGCTACTCCACTCTGTTTGATGTACACCTCAGGTTCTAATGGACCTCCAAAAGGGATTGTTCACGCTCATCAAGACATGTTGGGCTATCTTTTGACCGCGAGAAATGTTCTTAATATCACTGAGCGGTCCGTACTGTGGACCGATGCTGATCCCGGGTTGGTTACAGGAATGGTTTACGGCGCTTTTGCACCTTGGCTCTGCGGTGCCGTGTCGGTCGTACAGGGCGACACATTTGCTGCTTCAACCTGGTACAGAACTCTCGAGAGGCACCGGGTGTCAAACTGGTACACTACGCCACGAACAATTGCCCGCCTTCAGGACGCGGGAGACGATTTGCCCGGCAGGTACGATCTGTCAAGCTTGCAGCATATAGCAACTGTGGGGGAAAATTTGGCTCCGGAACAATTTTTCTGGACCAAAGAAGCATTGAAGCACTCTCCTCACGATACGTGGTGGATGACTGAAACCGGAATGATATGCTTGGCCAATTTCCCATCCATGGCTATAAAACCCGGCAGCATGGGTAAACCTGTTCCTGGAATCGAGGCTGAGGTTCTCGACGAGAACGGCGAACCTGTACCGGATTTGACTATGGGAGAGCTTGCATTGAGGCCCGGATGGCCCTCCATGATGACGGGAATATGGATGGATCCCCCACGCTATCAAGCTTATTTTCGTTATAGGGACTGGTTTCTTACTGGGGACATGGTCACAAAGGATGAAGATGGCTACTATTATCACCAGGGCCGCAACGACGATATCATTAAATTGGGAGACAGATGCGTCGGGCCATATGAAATCGAACAGGTTCTCTTGCTTCATCCGTCAGTGGCAGAGGCGGCGGCAATTTCTCTCCGTTCCATAGCCGGTAAGACGTATGTGAAGGTTTTTCTTACTCCGAAGAAAGGTTTGAGCGGTTCTGCGAGGCTAAACCAGGAGATCAAGGCATTTATGAAAGCCAACTTCTCACCGGAAATTCCCTTGAAAGAAGTTGTTTTCATGGAAGAGTTGCCGAAGACCAGATCAGGGAAGTTACTCCGAAGAGTACTGAGAGCGCATGAACACGGGCTCCCGAGTGGAGACCCCACTAAGCTTATGGAATGATTATAAATGGAACATGATAGTGCAGAGCCGGCTTTGCTTGGAGGTGAAGAGCGGTTCAGGCTGCTAGCCGAGGCTGCTCCATTCGGTCTTTCGGTCATGCAGAGAGACAGGACTTTTCAGTACTTGAATCCGAAGTTCACTGAAATATTCGGCTACACGAGGGAAGATGTTCCGGATAAGGACACCTGGTTCTCGAAGGCTTATCCTGATGAAACATACAGGCATAGGGTCATGTTGGCTTGGAATGAAGACACTATGGACGATGTTTCGCCGGGAGAGGTCAGCCCACGCATCTTTGTAGTCAGGTGCAAAGACGGCAGTGACAAAGTGATCCAGTTTCGGGCTGTGGTAATGGAAGAAGGATGGCAGATCCTGACTTATGAAGATGTAACGTTGCTGACAAAGAACCAGCAGGCTTTGCAGGAAAGCGAGACAAAATACCGCACTCTTTTTGAATCTGCCTATGATGCCATTTTCATTATGCAGGGTGAACGCTTTATTGACTGCAACGCCAGGGCCCAGGAAATGTTCGGCTGTTACGAAGACAAAATAATAGGACAGACAATCGTCGGTTTATCGCAGGAAAGACAGCAGGACGGAGGCATTTCCAGTGAGAGAGCCCTAAAATTTGTGAGCGCTGCATCAGAGGGGTACAATCAATTCTTCGAATGGCAATTTTACCGTTACAATGGCTCCCGATTCGACAGCGAGGTCAGCCTCAGTCGAATGGATCTTTCAGGAGAGACACTTCTGCTGGCAGTCGTGCGTGACATTACCGAGCGGCGCCGGGCGGATGAAGCTCTACGCGAGAAGGAGCAGATGCTGAGAAACATCCTCGCTGCGTCTCCCGTAGGAATATGCAGGGTGGAGGAGAGGAAATTCAGTTGGGTTAATGATGCCATGATCAAGATATTCGGCTACGATTCCCAGCAGGATTTCATCGGCAAGACAGCTCGAGAGATATATGCTTCCGATGAAGAATACGGCCGTGCGGGTGCAATACTGTACGAGGGTTTCAAGAGCGGGACCGAATCTGAGACCTACGCAAAATTCGTCCGCAAGGACGGCACTCTTTTTGATGGACACGTTAAGATAAGCGCTCCCGATGCTTCTAATCGAATGAAGGGGACGATAGCTGCATTTTCAGATATTTCCAGGATAAGAGAAGCCGAAAAGGCATTAGAAAAGTCGGAACGCCGGTACCGTACTCTTGTTGAACAGGTGCCTGATGTTATTTTTTCACTTGATTCAGAAGGCTACTTCACTTTCGTGAACTCACAAGCGGAAAAGTTTCTCGGATATCTCCCTGAACAGATGTTGGGTAAACCTTTATGGGACTATTGCGACCCAGAATGCAGGGCTGTAGCGCAATCAATCCTGAATGTATCACCCGAGGCCATCTGGGATGAAGAGATGGGGATACGCGATGCATCAGGTTTAAAGAAATGGGTCAGAATAAGGTGCAGTGCCGCAGTAGAGGATGAAGGAAAGTCAGTGGGATTCGAGGGTGTCCTGGTGGACACAACCGCAAAAAAGAAACTCGAAGAAAAACTCAGAGCTTCTCAAGAAGAATTGTTGGCAAAAATCAAGATTATTGACGAACTTTACGCACACATGATGCAATCTGAGAAATCCAAGGCCATAGCGGAACACACAGCCGAAGTGGCTCACGAATTGCGTCAGCCGTTAACAATCATAGGCGGTTTTGCTCGCAGGATGGCCAAGCATTTTGAGAATCCGGACATCCCGAGCACAGGAATCAATAAGGAGTGGTTCCAGATTATCATAACAGAAGTTCAGAGGTTGGAGAAAATCCTACGAGGGCTTATCGATTTCACAAGGCATGAAGATATCAGACTGGAGAAAGTCGACCCCAACAGACTCATCGAAGATGTCCTTACCATACATAAGGAGAGATTCAGGGAAAAGGACTTGGTGCTGGAAACCAATCTTGGGAATCAGGTGGGAGAAATCTTGGTAGATCCAAACCGATTTCAACAGGTGATCCGAAACCTCGTGTCAAATGCAATTGAAGCGTCCCGTCAAAATGGTGTCATAACAATCGATACCGACATATTTGTTCCCAGCGACAAAGAGCAAGAGACCGGAGAACTCAATGCTGAGAAGTATTTCGAAATGAAAATCCAGAATGGAGGAAGGATCATACCCCCAGATGAACTTCAGAAGTTTTTCGATCCCTTCTACACTACCAAGGAATATGGTATCGGAATCGGCTTAACCTTGGTCAAAAGAATCGTGGAGAACCACAACGGATCTATTTCGGTTAAATCCGATCCCTCTGGAACGGTTTTCACACTTTGGCTCCCTGTTAACCCTCTTGAAATAGAGCACGGCAGATCAGTTGCGCAAGGAAAGGTTCACTCCGAGTCTTAGAATGATCGTATCTCATTAGTTATGGACAGGTCCGCTTTGAAATCCATTTATATGATTTTGTCTTCGGCTGTTCAGCAATACTAAGCTGTCGATTTCACGGCCAAGATGGGTGGCGGCCACGGAGCACTTGACCTGGAACAGAAAGAAGATGTTTTTGTGAATTTCGTCCAGTGACTCATAATTGCCCTGCCCTTTTGATATTACCAGGTCGGCTTCCTGGAACCTGCATTGGAACGACTCCGAACACTCTTTTAAGATGGTTCCCGGAATATCCGATCCATTCGCGATAACCTCTACAATTCTGGAAATTCCCGATTGCTCTGCATCCAGAAACGTTACATCGTTTACAACGGGACTTCCTCTGACAACATACGTTATTTTTTCGGTCGGCAATACTTCTATAAACAGTCGGTCAAATACAATTTCCCCAGCATTGTCTCCGAGATAAAGTATTTTCTTCGAACGTTCAACGGCGTTACTAAATTCATCCAGGGTCTCGGGGGAAATCGGAGCCGCCAGAGATTCCTCCACGGCAGGAACAAGCTTGGTGCGGTCGGCATTGGGGTCTACGACAAAATCAATCACATTTCCGGCTATTGCAATTCTCAAAGCCGTCTCCACAGGATTGGAGGCCTGCCTTATTAATTTCTTTAATTCCGGATATAGTGCCAATGCACGATGGTTACAGATTTCCTTCGCCTCTTTGTAAGGGTCATCATTGCCGGTGACTTCGCGTATTATCCGATGTATCGTTGCGATCATTACTGGGGAAGGATCAGCAAGACTCACTTCTTTGACGGCTTGAATAGCTCTGAAAACAACCGTTTCCTGGACCGCTTCATCACTGGTAGCCTGTATGGCCCCCTGCAGCGACTGACGAACAATACACGGTAGGCATTCGAGATCGGTTCTCATGTTTGCTGAGGCTCTTCGAGGCAACTATTCGGGTGGTGTTTCCATGGCCAGGTGCAATTCAGAAACGGCAATGCGGACTCGCTTATTAAAGACGATGGCTATCGTGCCGCGCATCGAGACCTCTTGAGATCAGGCCCGAATTTGGGGTGAAACTGTTTCTAATCCCAACTCGATGAGTTTCTCCTCAGAGGGTATTCCATCCCTTGTGTAACCTAGATAATCGTAATACTCGTCGAGAAGACCATCCAGGTTTCTGACAAATTCTCCTGTGGCAGGTCCAGCAGCCGTAAGGGGTTCAGTTGTCATCCTTTCCGGTAACTTGTCGTCTTTCCTGGAGAAACCTTCCCTAACATTGAAACACCTCTCGAGACAAACTATCCTTTCCCCGATGAGTCTGAGATATCCTTTTTCCTGTAATTCTTGGAACCCTGTAGCGGCTACGAGAAGCCTCGCCAAAAGTTCACGCGTCATTCCGGAGTCGGCGAAGTTGCAAAGAATACCAGTTTCTTCAACCGCTTTGTCGATCTGGTTGTACGCAGCCACATCCCCAGTTCCTGAATCAGAAAATCTATCTATTGCCCTGGGATCAGGCTTACCCGATATCTCCTGTCTGGCATAGCCGTACATATGACTCCCCCCAATGTTCGAGGTAGCCATGCTGAGTCCGTGTACTTTTGCCGCGCGTGGATCGTACGCAGGAAATTCAAGGCCCTTTGAATGAATGGCATACTTTTCCGCCCCTCTCCCTATGGCTTCAGCAGCTCTCTTCGTTCCCTCTCCCAGAAGTCTTCCAAACCCTTCCCTCCTGGCTATTTTTGCGATCAACTCCAGCATTGCCCTGTGGTTTCCCCACTCAAGCTCCAACCCGTCGGTGTCGTCTTTCGTTATTATGCCTCGCTGGAAGAGTTCCATGGCAAACCCAATAGTGTTGCCGGTGCTTATGGTGTCAAGACCCAACAGATCGCACATGCGGTCGGCCTCAACCGTGGCCCCTGCATCAGTATTTCCCACCTGGGTTCCAAAAGCCCATATAGTCTCATATTCAGGGCCCTCGCTCATCGCACCCGCATACGGCCCTTCCTTGACCTGGTGAATCTGCCCGCAACGGGTCATACAGTTGTAGCACCCGTGGGTCCCTACTCTCATTCTCGAATATGCCTCCGTGAAAAGACCATCAATTCCGTCCAGATCGCCGGTCTGGAAATTCTTAACAGGCAATATTCCCATCTCCCTGGTCATTTGAGCGAGGAAGGTGGTCCCGAATGTATGCATTTTTACGCGTCTTTTATGCTCTCTTAATATTCCGCTATGCTCTTTTAACAGGGATCTGAATGTTTCCTTGTCGTAAGCCACAGGCACTCTGGGTCGCACTGCTATGGATACTGCCTTAAGGTTTTTTGCCCCCATTACAG
>Ga0194053_10000584_pt1 | contig 26993 bp, 10 predicted proteins | sample SepL228m_MetaG_FD_161684 | JGI IMG/M metagenome (GOLD analysis project Ga0194053, IMG submission 161684) | Anoxic zone freshwater microbial communities from boreal shield lake in IISD Experimental Lakes Area, Ontario, Canada - Sep2016-L227-8m | ecosystem: Environmental > Aquatic > Freshwater >... | reverse complement strand
GGATATGTCATTGGTACTATTGTAACTGATAATGGCTTAATTCATATTTATTCAAAAGAAATAACGAAAATAGATAAGTTCAATAATGCATTAATATGGCGAGTAGGAATAAATGACAATTATAGAAGAGAAGATTTTGCCATAGATTTACTTCCAGAAGCAAAGAAACAAGCCGAACAAGCGGTTGTTTATATGATAATTTTTCAAAGAGTAAAGCGAATCCAATTCATGTTATTTCACATTGATTTATTAGCTGGTGAAAATTACGCATGGGTTCAAGATAATGGATGCTGGAGTGTTCTTTCAGACAATAAGACATTTCCCAACGTAATAAGAGGCTGCTCATATTATTCACAGAGAAATTATCAACCTGCCATAGACCAGTTTTCTCAGGCATTAGCAATAACTCCCAATCTTACCAAGGTTTTAACATATCGTGGAATGTCATACTCGAAATTAAATGAATATGAAAAAGCCGCTAAAGATTTTAATGCCGCAATCGAAATAAGCAATGATGACAACCCTAATGCCAGTAATGATATTTATTTTACTCATTATGTACTTGGTCATTTATATGGTTTAGCTCGTGATGATAAAAAAAGTCTTGAAAATTTTAAAAGTTATATTGATGGAATCCCAGATGAAACGAAAGAAAATCAAATCAATATAGCGACAGCATATAATAATGCAGCCGGCTTTATGGCATCAAGTGATGATTCGTCTCTTTGGAATGGAAAAGAGGCGCTGGAATATATAAAGAAAGCCGAATCGTTTGATGAATCTGGGATGATGGCAAGTAATATTGCAGATACCCATGCGCCAGCAGAAGCGAGAGTTGGCAATTATAAAGATGCTGTAAAATATCAAGTTAAGGCTATAACATTAAACAAAGTTAAAAGCCGGGAAGTAGATATGAAAAAGCGTCTTAACCTGTACAAAAATAGAAAACCTTACACACAAGATAAATATGACAAATTATTTATGAAGAATAATAATGTATCTCCCTCTAAATTTCTCTAATTTTCACTAAACAGCATCAACATTACCCAATTGATTAACTAAAGCCACCTGTTTTTGCAGGAAATGCCTCACTACTGTTGAAAAGTAATACCCGTTTCACAATGCTAATTAATTCAATGAAACGTTTTTGGGAGATTTGGACTATGAATTGTAAGTTTAATAAACAACCGGACTGGGAGAACCCAGAGGTTTTACATCGTAATCGCCTGGCACCTGCCACTACCCTGATACCGTTTGCGGATGCTGACGCTGCATTGAATAGTGAGCGCGGTGCCAGTCCGTATTTGCGGTTGCTGAATGGCTGTTGGAAATTTTCTTATTCTACCGCGCCATTTGAAGTGCCGGAGAATTTTTACGCTGACCAGTATAATGATACCGAATGGGCTGATATGCAGGTTCCATCGGTCTGGCAATTAAACGGCTATGGCAATCCCAACTATACCAATGTTAACTTCCCCTACCCCAGCGACCCGCCATTTGTGCCGACAGAAAACCCGGTGGGCATTTACCGCCGTACCTTCAACGTGCCAGCAGCGTGGGATGGCAAAGATTTAATCCTGCATTTTGAAGGCGTTTGCAGCGCGTTTAATGTCTGGGTGAACGGCGAATTTGTCGGGTTCAGCAAAGGCAGCCATATCCCTGCGCAATTCAACATCACCAGTGTTGCCCGCCCCGGCGAGAACAATGTCACCGTCCAGGTATTTATGTGGTCGGACGCCAGCTATCTGGAAGACCAGGATATGTGGCGCTATAACGGCATTTTTCGCGACGTATTTTTAATTGCCCAGTCAAAGCTGCGGGTACAGGATATTTACGCCGTCACCGAGTTTGACGATACCTATACCGACGCTATTTTGCTGTTGCGTGTAAGAGTTGAAAATAACGACGTTCCCAGCGACGGAACCGCGAAGATTGAGCTGTTCAGCAAATGCGGATGCCCAATATGGCAGACCGAAACCACTCTGGAAGGTGCGGACGGATTGCAGGAACTGAACTTTGGCCCAATGATTGAAAAACCTGCCAAGTGGACAGCGGAAACCCCTAATTTATATACACTGGTTATCACCATCACCAACCCCGCCGGTGAAATTGTCGAAGTCGTCAGCCAGCGCATTGGGTTCCGCCAGGTTGAATTGAAAGATAAGCAGTTCTTCGTTAACGGCGTCGCCATTAAGTTTAAAGGTGTTAATCGTCACGACTCGCACCCGGATACCGGCTATGCCACATCTATGGAAACGATGATTAAAGATATCACCGTGATGAAACTGCATAACGTAAACAGTGTGCGCACATCACACTATACCCCGGACCCGCGTTTCCTTGACCTGTGCGATATCTACGGTTTATACATCATCGACGAAGCCGACCTGGAATGTCACGGATTTGAGCCATCGCATCGCTGGCAGACAAAGGAAAATAACTGGAACCCCACCGCCGAATTGCCGGAATGGAAAGCCGCTTTCGTCGACCGCGCCATCCGCATGGTAGAGCGCGACAAGAACCACCCCAGCGTTGTAATGTGGTCACTGGGCAACGAATCCGGCTATGGCGAAAACCATAACGCCATGGCGGAATGGATACATGACAACGACCCAACCCGTCCTGTGCATTACGAAGGAGCCACCGGTTGGGGCAATCCGGGACGTGAAGGCACCGAAGGCTTTATCGATGTCATCAGCACTATGTACCCGACAGTTGACGTGATTATTGAAGAGGGTCAGAAAGAAGATGACGACCGTCCGTATTTCATGTGCGAATATTCCCACGCCATGGGCCAGGGACCGGGCAATCTGCGCGAATACTGGAACGCCATTCGCAAATACCCGCGCCTGGTAGGCGGCTGCGTTTGGGAATGGACCGACCACGGCATTCGTCAATACACCGAAGATGGCGAGATGTGGTTTGCCTACGGCGGCGACTTTAAAGATTACCCGAACGACGGCAATTTTTGCATCGACGGACTGGTGTTCCCCGACCGTCAGCCGCATACCGGCCTGATTGAACTGAAGAAAGTGCTGGAGCCGCTGGATGTCACCGCGATAGACCTGCTGGCAGGAAAATTCCAGGTGGAAAACCGCAACCACTTCACCACCCTGGGTGACCTGCATATCCATTGGGAATTGTATTGCGATGATAAAATTAAATCGCAGGGAGATATAGCGCCATTGAATACCGCACCCGGCGCGACAGAAATACTCACCATACCATACTGCATTCCGAAAAAGATAATTGCCGGTGCTCAGTACCGGGTGAACACACAATTCAAACAGGCAAACAATACCTTGTGGGCAGCCGCCGGTTACGAAGTTGCCTTTGCGCAGTTTGAATTGCCGATTGCTGAACCCGCGAAGGTGCTAACCCTGGCAAGCATGGAGAAACTGCAGGTAATCGACTCCTGCCGCACGCTGAAGATTTTCGGCGACGGATTCAGTGTAATTGTCGACAAGGCTCTTGGCGTAATGTCCGGCTTTGAGTTCAACGGTGCGCAGCTCATCGAGAAAGGCCCGAAATTCAACGGATGGCGCGCATACACCGACAATGACGTTCACCACGCCAACAAATGGCGCGAAGTGGGACTTAACAAATTGCAGCATCGTATTGTGAAGACTGAATTAATAAGCGTCAGCGATGCTGCCGTGAAATTTGAAGTCGAATCAGTCATTGGCGCACCCGCGAAAATGCCGGTATTCAACTGCAAATATCAATATACAGTATACGGCAGCGGCGATGTAGTAATCGAAATGCTCACCTCGCCGCTGCGCGAATTGCCGCACCTTGCCCGCATCGGTATGCAATTATGGATGCCGGACGGATACAACAAAATGACATGGTATGGCAGAGGCCCACACGAAAGCTATCCTGACAAACACGAAAGCGCTCGAATAGGCCTGTTCAGCGGAACCGTTGATGAACAGTTCGAAAACTATGTGCGACCGCAGGAAAACGGCAATAAAATGGATGTCCGCTGGACAACTATAACCGACATCCGCGGCTTTGGCCTGATGGCAATGGGCATGCCAACCATGAATGTCAGCGCGCATCATTATTCAACCGAAGACTTGGACGCCGCTCAGCATACCTATGACCTGAAAAAACGTCCAAATACCATCCTCAACCTGGATTACCGGCAAGGCGGCATCGGCAGCAATAGCTGCGGACCCGGCGTATTGCCCCAGTACGAATTAAAAGCGGAAGTCACCACATTTAAAGTCCGTCTGCGCCCATTCAGCATAGACCTGATGCCGGCAATGGATATCTATAGGATGAAGATGGAAGAGTGAGGAGAGAAGAGTGAGGAGTGAAGAGTGAGGAATGGAAGAACGGAAACGTGGCGTCACCGTCTCGGTGACGAGTGAACTCCCCTCCTTCGGAGGGGTCGGGGGAGGTCGTGACGAAGTGAGTATAGAAATTGAGAATTTTCGACATTTTCCATTTTTAATTTCTAATTTTTAATTTAATATCCCTCCATGGAACTCTGTGTCTCCTCAGTATATCTTTGAGTAATAAATTTAAGGGGTTGCAATAATGAATCAGTCAGTTGCGGTTTATAATGATTGGTTAACACGCCGACGCAGTGACAAGATGTGGGTAGAAGATGACCCGGCACCGTTAGGGTTGGATGTGCGCGATCCACGATTTTCCTGGGTGGTTTCACTGCGAGGCCGCGATCGCTGGCAATCGGCATACCGGTTGTTAGTTGCCACCTCGCCGGAGTTGCTGCATGTTGGCAAAGCTGATATGTGGGACAGTGGTGTGGTCGAATCAAAAACATCCATTCAGGTTTATTATGCCGGCAAACCCCTTGCCAGCAACAGCACTTATTATTGGAAAGTGCGGGTATGCGACGAGTCCGGCAAATGGGGACGTTGGAGCAAGACCGCTGCTTTCGGCACAGCTTTGTACGATGAATCTGATTGGCAGGCGCAATGGATTGGCCGTGGCGACCCGGATGAAGTTGTGCCCGATGTCAGCAGATATATTCTTCGCAACCTTGATCCGCAGGTGCAGGCGATAGAGCCTGACCAGCGCGCGCCACTATTCCGCAAAGATTTCAAACTTAACAAGGCTGTAAAACGCTCCCGCGTTTATATCACCGGCATGGGGCTTTACGAACTGCATTTGAACGGACAAAAAGTCGGTGATGCTGTATTAACGCCAAACCGCACTGAATTTCGCAAGCGCATATTGTATGATACTTATGACATAACTGAAATGCTGAAACGCGGCGAAAATGCCGTCGGCATATTTCTCGGCAATGGCTGGTTTAATGGTCAGAAGAAATATTGGGGATGGCAATACCAGTGGTACGGTTCGGCGCGCGCGCTAATGCAAATGGAAGTTGAGTTCAACGATGGCACTATTACCCGGGTAGTGACCGATAACACCTGGAAATCGTCATGGTCACCGATAACATTTAATTGCATCTACGATGGTGAAGATTATGACGCGCGGTTGGAACAATCAGGATGGACTAAAGCGAAATTTTCTGATGCCGATTGGACTTCCGCAAATGTAGTGCCGTCACCATGTGGAAGGCTTGCCGCCAATATGGCACCTTCCAACCGCGTTATACAGGAATTTGCTCCTGTTAAAATGTGGGAACAGTCGCCAGGCGTATTCATATTCGATATGGGTGTCAATTTCACTGGATGGGTGCGCCTGAAAGTAAATGGGATGCGCGGCGAGACCGTGCAAATGCGATATGCCGAATGCCTGACGCCGGACGGAGCAATCGACACCAGCACTATCGGCAACGCCAGAGCAGCGTTGAAATATACCTTGTCCGGCAATGGCGAGGAAACCTATGAACCGCGGTTTACCTATTGCGGCTTTAAATATGTCGAGGTGACCGGCTACCCCGGCATCCCTACCCTAAATTCCCTCACCGGCTGTTTCGTCCATGCCGACGTTGCCCCCGCCGGCGAGTTTGGCTGTTCTGACCCGGGTATCATGCACGTCCACCGCTGCCTGGTACAATCGCAAAGGTGCAACATTCAGATGGGAGTACCCACTGATGATACACAGCGTGCGGAACGGTTGGGATGGGGGGCGGATGCCTGGGCATCGGCGCCACAGGCGATGAATAACTTTACCATGGCACGGCTTTACCGCAAATGGATTGGCGATTTTCAGGATTGTCAGTTGCCTTCCGGGGTGACTGATATGATAGTTCCCCGCGCCGGACTGGAGGAAGATTTGGTGTGGAGTGCTGCTTATTTATTTATACCATTATGGCAGTATGGCTTTACCGGCGATATGCGTATCCTTGAAGATCATTACGAATCATGGGAAAGATATCTCGCTTATCTGAAAACTCAGGGACACGCGACATTCCTGCAGCGTCCAATTGGCACCGACCCGCTGGGTTTTGTCGATGGCTGGGATGATTTACCCGCCGGTCATATCCAGCGTTCGCAGTGGGGAGACCACCTTGCTGTTGCGGAAGGACATGAAGGACGCAGCGGCTTGCCAAATTCTATTTCTACTGTTTTCTACATTATCATTGTACAAATGATGACAGAAATCAGCGTATTGCTTAATCATAATGAACGCGCAGAATATTATTATGATTTGGGTAAAGAGATTCGCGAAGCATATAACACAGAATTTTTTAATGGAAAACATTACGATAACGGCGAACAATCATCCCAGGCATGGGCGTTGCATTCCGGTGCTGTGCCAACAGAAGATAGGGAAAATATCATTCAACAATTGATAGAAAATCTCAAAGAACACAACTGGCATCCCACCAGTGGTTATCCGGGCTTGCCGTTTCTTCTTTTCACCCTTATGTCATACAACTTGCATCAAATTATCTGGAAAATGGCAAAATTAAAAGATTATCCCAGTTGGCAGTTCATTGTTAAGGACAGAACCACCATTCCAGAAGCATGGGACGGTACTGGCTCATGGAATCATCATGCTTTGGCGTCACCGCTGGATGTTTGGCTTTATAATTCACTGGCAGGAGTTTCTCCTGGTTCGGAGCCACCCGGTTATACACATGTGCTGATAACCCCATATACCCCAGAAGATTTAAAATGGGCACGCGCATCCATTGATACCCTTCACGGCAAAATAACATCGTATTGGCGCAGAAAAGGTGATAAAATTTATCTGACTGTATCCCTGCCGGCAAATACTCATGCCACGGTAACTCTGTGCAGCAAACCAAAAGGATATAACTCTAATATGTTTGAAATCGGCAATGGTAAGTATGAGTTTTGTTATAAGGAAGGAAAATATTATTCAATTGATATCTAAATATTCACCAGAATTCTTTCCATTGACACAACCGGTATAACAGTAATATTATCATCAAAATTAATGGCAGATTGATTTTGTGAGGTAGGGCTGTGTTTATTGATTATAACAGGCTGATGAAGCCGTTTATTTTATTGCTGGCTATTGCTTGTTTCATTACGGCTAATGCCGCGAAAAATCCTGTTTCTGTTGTTGTAGACAAACTCAGTGCTAACCAACCAATGACTGCGAATGCTGACGGGTTGCTGGCAATGGGGGATAGCGTTGTTATTAATTACTCCCTTTCCGCGCCGGCGGCCGTTGCTATTGGTATTTACAGTAATTTACCTTACGGCATCGGTGCGCGGTGGTATGCCCATCCTTCAACTAAAGTCGCAGAGTTCGTTGTGCCCGCCGGCAAGGCTGGGGATCAGGAATATACCTGCAAGCTTGGCGATATTCAGAAACCTGATGCGGCACTGCCGGGTGCGGAATTAAAAGTTAAAAAGCCTGTCGATAAGAAGATTCCCGGCGATTTGCCCGGGCAGTATGTTGTCGAGGTGAAGGCGGAAAAATCGCTGGCGCATGTCACGCTGAACCTGCAGCCTGCCGGCACGATAGCGGAACAAAGCCGTTTGATTCCGTATTTTCATGGCACGGTTCGCGACAGTCATGGCAACTACCTGGTATCCGACCGGATGGCGTGGCGTGGACGACGCTACTCGCCGACCTGGGTATTGGAAGAAACATACCCGAAAGGTTCATTGGGGCAGGCAAGCGACCCGGCGGAATGTTATGACGGAGCGGTAGACAGCAAAGATAATTTTTATGTCATGACCCGCAACGGTGCGTACAAGTTCGGTCCTGACGGCAACCCGGCGGTTTGGACAGATAACGCCGACTACCTGAAATGCCCTTACCCCAGCACTTATAAGAATCTGCTGGGAGTGCGAATGGATATGAGCGTTAAAGGCAAAAAACACTATGTATTCGGGCCGGGCGGTGGTGGTGCCGGAAGCAAAGATTATGATGCTGAGGAGATGGTGAAGCAGCCGGGTTTCGCTGCTAATTGGGGCGGGGTTGCCATAGATAATAAAGATAATATCTACCTTGGCCGCACTGAACCGACGCCGGAAATACAGGTTTTTGATTCTACTGGCAAATATCTGCGCACATTGCCAGTTCCCAAGAGAGTTCGTCCCGAGTTTTTGCGGTTTGGCAAAGACGGCGGGTTATGGGTGGGTGGAAATTGCCCACTGACCCGCATTAACGCGCAGACCGGCGACGTGGAAAAAGCAACTAACGCATGGGTGCGTTACTTGCATATCGCCCCTGACGGCACTATTTACGGCATAAGCGGCGTCTGGGTATGGCGACTGACACGAGATGGCGAACCGCTGCCATTTACCGCAAAAGCCCCTTACATGCGCGAAAATGGCATAAAGATGAACCTTAACCCGCGAGATGCTAAAAAGCCGGATAACGCACCCGGTTATGCCACTGATATCCGCGGAATTATGGTTGCAGAAAAAGACGACTTTTACCTTTCCTGCATTGGCGACCGCTTGCTGCATTTCGCGCAAGACGGCACATTTTTGCCTGACACCCCGGCGGTTGCGGTGCTGCCTTCTGAAACCGGGCATGTTTTTGTCGGCGCCCAATCGGCAAATGTCGATATACAACTGACTAATTTCAGGAATGAACCGGCACAGGTGAAATTGATTTCCACTGTGCGCAACCTGGCGGGTGAAATTGTTGCCAGCCATGAAGAACACCGCACAATAGCCGCACTCGCCAGCCAGTCGGCACCGTTGTCATTGGGAGATGCGAAAGATTTCGGATACTATACCATCGATATACAGACGAAACAGGATGAGAATGTCTTGATGGCAAAGCGGTTGTTCGGCGGCCGCGTCGCGTCGCGCGGTAATGATTTTCACCCTTATTCCGCTTTCGGGTCGGTGCGGATGGAGCGCAACCCCGAGTTGATTCGCCGCATAGGTGGCGGGTTGAACCGCAACCACAACCCGGTATATTGGAATGATGTTGAGCCAAAACCGGGCGAGTGGCACCTGCAGCCGGCAGATGCGTTGAACTTCTACACAGAACATGCCATGCCGGCGATGGTTATCCTTGGCTACGGCGAACCGTGGCTTAACGGCGGGTTCGCGCGCTGCCGCATTACCGGGTATGACAACTTCTTTAACTACCTCGCCACTGTTATCAACCAGTACAAAGGCACCGCTATGATGTGGCAATGCTGGAACGAGCCGAATTATTTCTGGCATGTGCCGGGTCCGTATCGGTATGAACAATACGTAATTGCCTTGCAGGGAGCATACAGCATAGCCAAGGCCTTAGACCCTGGTACTACGCTGATTTGCGATGGTTTCGCCGGGTCGGCGCGGGATATGGGTGAACTTGCCGACAAAGGCGCGGCAGGATTTACCGATGGCGTGCCCATTCATTATCCCGGCTCAACCATAATAAACTGGGACAACATGCCTGTAAACGGCGTGGTGGAAAGCAAAGCGGTGATGGTGAAGGAACTCGCGAATATCCGCGACCAGAAATATCCGGGACAACCGCTGTTGAATACTGAAGAAGGATTATGGGGGTTGGCAAACCGCACGCCGGAAGACGGGGCAAAACTGCTGCCGCGAATCTATGCCAGCCAGATGGCAGCCGGTCTTGACCGCCTTACCTGGTTTGAATGTTACAGTGATACCGACCCGTCTTACCTGTTGCGCGGCCAGCAGGAAGGGCCGTGGCCGGCTTATTTCGCCTATGCTGCTGCCAGCAAATTATTGGAAGACGCCTTTTATGTCGCTCCAATTTCTGATGGCATTGCCCAGACGCAGTTATTTGCGGTAAACGGCAAACCGGTCATCACCGCCTGGAGTATTGAAGGCGAGAAAGAAATCACCCTGACCGTTGACGCGAAAGTCGTCACTGTCACCGACTGGCAGGGAAACAGTAAACCTGTAACGACAAAAGATGGCAAAATCACCCTGAAGTTGGGACAATATATTCAATATGTCACCGGTGCAAACCAGGCAATCTTCGCTCCGGTGGTGAAGAAAAGATTGGCAGAAGCACCTGCGGAAATAAAAGCAGGATTGAATATTCTGCAAAATGGAACTGTAAAACAGCTTAATTTAAATACATTATTTCATGCAGCAAGATTGGCACAGGCAGTTGCGCTGGTTCCAGAGTTATGCAAAGAAAAAGCGGTTGATGCTGTCAGCCAAGTTATAATGTCGCTGCATCAGGCAGAATTGGCGTTGGCAATTCAGGAACAGGACGGCGCGTACCTGCGTAATTCTCACGCGGCATTGGCAATTGCAAAACAAACCGCGTATCACATGTCAAACAGTTCAAAAGAATTGCATTATGACCATCGAATAGCATCAGCGGTAAAATCGTTAACCGAACAAGCTGCCCGATATGCCAATTCCGAAAAGAAATGGTATCCGGGACTAATGCTGCGGGTTGCGCTTGATACCACAGCAATCCGCCAGAAAACGCCCGCCGACCAGCCACTGGACGAACTGTTTGACCCGCAGGTGAATAAAAAGCCGGGTGACACGGTAGAAGTAGAAATGACAGTTTATAATTGGACGAAAGAACCAATAACCGGCAATCTGTCGCCAGTATTACCAGCAGGATGGAAAGCAGAAAAGGAACAATTCGCCTACACAATTGAGCCAATGAAGTTCGCGCGCTTTACCACCATTGCCACAATTCCAACAGATTGTGCCGATGGAATCTATTCAATCGGCATTCAGTCAAAATATAAGGGAACAATACAGCGGGAATTGCATACTTACCGGGTGGCGGTGAAGAAGTAAAAAATTCTGCTACAATACAGATTCGTGTCTGTACCCGGCAAGTTCCGTTAATTTTAATCATACCTGCCATAATCTTTCCAGGCAGCGATCATTGCCCGGTAATTTTCAACCGGCACATCAGGCTGTACCGCATTGGATGCTCCCAGCACTAATCCACCGCCAGTTTTGCATTGCTGCAGCAATTCAGAGGTAGTAGTGTATACTTCATCAGGAGTCGCAGTAAGCAGTAATCCACAGTCAATATTGCCGCACAGGCAAAGTTGACCGGCGACAATATCTTTTGCTGTTCGCATAGACATGCCGGCAACCGGGTCTATAGCTTGTAGTGCGTGCAATCCACTGGCGGCAATATCCGGCAAGGCGCGGGTTAATTTTCCGTCAGAATGCATAATCGCGTACAATCCCATCTCGCGGACAGCATGCGACCATGTATAGAGCGCAGGGAGAATATATCGCTGCATCTGCTCTGGATTGTAGAATAGACCAGAATTATCGCCAATATCTGAAGCGGTAAATACAGCATCTGCGCCATAATCCTGCAATCTGCGCGCCTCGTTTATTCCATGATTTAGAACATTTCGCACCATTTCATCTATTTCTTCCGGTGCATCAAATAACAAGTATGAAAACTCTACATAATTTTCAGAACTTGGGATTCCTATAACACCACCACTGCCGGCAACCAGCATTAAATCAGCAGGCGCAAGCTCGCGTAAAATCTGTAATTGTCGATATCGCGCTTCACCCGGCAAGATATAATAAGCCAGTATACCGGGTGCCTGCTCCCAGTAATTATTGGGAACTGACAGCGCGGCATAATGGAATTCATCAGCGACAGTTAACAGAATCTCAGCATTATCATACAACGCTTTTTCCTGTTCATTTGGGGTGCAATTATCAAACTCTTTGCCTAAAACTACATGACGACCGGAAGCCTTATCCCAAGCCTGAAACTCAATTTCCCATATCGGCACAGAACCTGCAGGCTCACGACATTCAAGTGCCGCCATCATATCATCGCGTTTGCTCATATTGTTCCCCCAAAACTATAAATGTAATTTTCTTCATATAATTTATTTCACCTGTTTAATTTATGATATGGTTTTTGTGAAAGAAAATTATCTAATAACAGGACTTTCAGAGAGAAAGTCCTGTAATATCTATTAATATTTGTCAGTTTTTTAGATTAGATTTATTTAACAGTTGCATCATACAAAAACGGTGCGTGATGTATAAAAAACGTTGTAACATCACGCACCATTAATAAATTATCATAGAATGTAAGTTGAAAACATATAGTAAAATTTTAAAATATTATTCAGCCCCAGCATAACGTGCATTGCTGATTGTAGTGGGAACACCCCAGGTATTTGTTTCGATATACAACTTTCCAGTACTTGGTAGTGTAGAAGTATAAAATGTTTTACCATCCTTCTTATAAACTATTTTGCTATCAAGACGTTCTATGCGAAATATCGTTGTTTTATCGAAATATGGACTGGCGGTAGACCCGAGATTGCACGGATGAATGGCTACCCCACCACCGGAACCTCGTGACTCATAGACATCTATCTGACCTTTTGTATTATAATAATTAGCTGTCAATGAATACCAGTACCAACCATAGTTTGTAGTTGCAACTTGATTTAACGCAATCCAGGTACCATAGTCACTGTCAACACTAAATTCTACCCAGCCATCACCGGGTATAGTTAATATAGCAGAAGGTCCCGCGCCCCAACCACCATGTCCACCAACCATCTTTACACTGCTTCCAATTGCTATTGCATTGGATTGTACTACCTGGTAATTTGCTGATGCTGGTCCCCATACAACTGGACGCAATGCTGTAATAGGGGCTTTTACATTACTTGCTACATGTCCATCTGCATAACTTAAAATATACTGATTACTGTGACGACCTTCGTAATCAGCATATTTAACCGCAATATTTGCATATTGTGAACTGGTTGCGCTTAACCCATCGCCAGTGACTACTTGGATAGATGGGTCATTAATAGTACCTACAGTTGTACCACCCAGCCAACCATTAAAAACGTATCCGTTAGGTGTGCTTTTCCCCTTAGTAGGACATACCAGCATACCCGGGTCGACACTAATAGAACTCCATACCGAAGCAGTATCCGGATATTGCTCATCATGATCCTGAAGATACATTTGCAAAGTAGCAGCAATCTGGCGCTGATTGCTTGTACATGTAGTCTGCCGTGCCTTCTCACGCGCACGTGCAAATACCGGAAATAGAATAGCAGCAAGTATAGCTATAATAGCTATTACTACTAATAATTCAATTAAAGTAAAACCTTTTTTCATAATATTCTCCCACTTAATACTGATAACTGACTACTAACTTTTAGTTACCAGTTGTAATATTATACTTATACTGGTAAAATCTACAAGAGGTTGCAAAATCGCCAAAATCATGGAAACAAAATACGAACATATCAAACAGCAAATATTGCGCGAATTATATAAAGGTCGTTGGCAACCTGGAAATAAATTACCGGCATTGCCGGATTTAGCTATAGAGTTTAAATCGTCACAATGGGCGACAAATCGGGCATTAACATTACTTATCCAACAGGGAATTCTGGAACGTCACCCAAAACAAGGAACGTATGTAAGAATTAAGCCTTCGTCTGAAATATTTAACAGAATGCCTATAGTTGTGTTAGGATGGGGATTAGAAGGGTTTGATAATCCGTATGTAAATGGATTGTTTTCATCTTTAAAACAGCATATGCCACTACGCGACTGGGTTTTCCTTCATCATCGTTCGGCAGAAGAAGTTGCTTTAGCACTGCAAATGCTTGGTTCTACAAGTATTGTGGCTGTCACTCAAACATCTGATGATTTGCCTTCATTAGTTCAATACGCACGTGCTGGTCTTCAGGTACTGTGTTTGGGGGCACATATTCCAGGTAAACTACTACATTTTATCGCTACTGATAATGCTGCCGGGGTGTATGATGGTATGCGTTATCTATCACAATTAGGTCACCATCGTGTTGGATACTTAGGTTATTTCACCAATATGTTTGACCATATCGAACGTTTCAATGCTTTTAAGTCAGGAAGAACTCGTTTTAATATTGACCGTTCGCCTGAATTATTGGCATTTAAAAACAATCCAAATGGTCACATGGCACTTGTTAATGAGACACTTGATAAGTGGTTTTCTTCCCCTAATCCACCAACTGCAATTTTTTCTGCCGGCTGTGATATTACTTGGGCATTGTTGCCAGCATTAGAGAAACGTGGTATCCGATATCCGCAAGATATTTCATTACTAACATTCGATGATTTACCTTTAGTTGAACAATACTCAACTCCAATAACTGCTATTCAACAACGATTATTTAAAATGGGTAAATTGGCTTCAGAAGCTCTCAAACGTTTCACAGACGCCAGGCATCCACTGATACAAATTATATTGCCACCTAAACTGATAGTGCGGTCTTCTTGTCGAAAAATAACTTAGCAGACTCTAATACACTCTTGACTACACCACATCTTTAGTTCAATATTAACACCATCATGTCATGAATATTAGAAGGACTGTTTTATGCGTTTATTTTTGCTTTATTTTTGCCTGTTTTTGTTGTGTGCTGCCATATTGCCGCTCAGCGCGGCTAACTGGCCGGGGTGGCGGGGTGACGGGTCGGGGATTTCTGTTGAGAAGAATCTTCCGGTATCGTGGTCTGTCACGGAGAATGTGGTTTGGAAGTCAGTGCTGCCCGGGGAAGGCAATTCGTCGCCGGTTATCTGGGGTGATAAAATCATCTTGTCCGCTTCTTTGGATGGCGGTAAAAAGCGGGTGGTTATGATGCTGAACGCACTGGACGGCGCTATTGCCTGGCAAAAAGAGCTGGCGGCTGACCGGATACCCGCAACGGATACTAAAAATGGATATGCGTCGCCAACTCCGGTTACAGATGGAAAAAATATCTACGTATTTTTTGATTCCCCCGGCATGGTTGCGCTGGATATGGCAGGAAACCTGCTATGGACCCGCGACCTGGGGCCGTTTAAAAATTCATATAACCAGGCGAGTTCGCCGGTACTTTATAAAAACCTGGTGATTGAAAATTGCGATCAGGACGCAAACAGCTTTATTGTCGCGCTTGATACCGCTACCGGGGTAGAGAAATGGCGCACTCCGCGACAGGCACCACGTCAATTCGCTACACCGCTATTAATCACCGTTGGCGGACAAGACCAGGTAGTGGTGAATGGCGGCACGGTGATATCTTACGACCCGGCAACGGGAAAAGAGTTATGGCGATGCAAAGGGATGGTAACAAACTTGTCACCCAGCGCGGTATTTGCCAACGGGCTGGTATACGTTACTTCCGGGCGCAACGGGCCTTCACTGGCGATTGACCCAACTGGCCGCGGCGATATATCGGATACCAATATTCATCTGCGCGCCACTGTCGGCGGGCCGTATGTACCTTCGCCATTAGTCTATCCCTGTATGCTGCTGCCGGGTGATAACGGCGCGCTGCAGGCACTTACCGACACCGGGAAACTTCTGATTGAAACCAAAGTGCCCGGCCACTTCACCGCCTCGCCAATTGCTGGCGATGGCAAAATATATTGGCCCAGTGAAAAAGGCGACGTGTATGTGCTGGATGCCACCGGATTATCGAAAAGAGTTCCTGTATTTCCGATACTTGCAATTAACAGTATGGGGGAGAAATGCCTGGCATCACCCGCAATTGCCGATGGGAAATTATATATCCGCACCGAGAAAAGCCTATTTTGCATCGCTGGCAAAGGGAAAGCAAAACCAGTAAGCCTGACGACAACGGTAATAACATTTGAAGAATTGGAAAAGAACTTTAGAAGCCATCCCGCCGCATTGGGTGATGATGTTGATATACGCCTGGAAGTAGTAGAAGCGCTGGCGACGAATTCTGACCCGCGTGCATTGTCTTTACTATTGGAAGCAGCACAAAAAGACCCGCATTGGGATGTCAGTGAAGCGGCGGTGAAGTCGCTGGTGCAGCAAGGGAAACAGGCAATTCCGCAGATGCTGACGCTGATCAGCACCGGCGAGGCATGGCGTCCATACCTGAAAATTGCCCCGGCAATTGCGCTGGGAAAACTTGGACAGTCGGAAGCTATCCCTGTTTTGCAAAAAACTGCTTTGAGCGGCGACCCGATCGTACGCGCGGAATGTATCGCTGCCTTGGGTCGCATTATTGCCGTCAACACAAAAGAAATCCCTGTCTTGCAGCCGTCGATATTAAGCTGGATAAATGACAGAGAAAGCCTGGTTCGTGAAGCCGCGGTAAAAGCATTGACATCAATAGCCGGCAAGCCGGGAGTTGATAATGAGAAGATAACTCCCATGTTATTAGATGCCATCGCGGATAAAAACCCAATGGTGATAAATGCGACCCGCGAAGCGTTGGCAGCATACCATGTTACAAAAGAGGCAATAATGCAAGATGAATTACTTTATGGTGAGCAGCGCAAGTCGTCTGTAGTTCGCCATTTGAAAGCCGGACCTATCCATGTGAAGTTTCAGGATGGTGAATTGCGCTACCTGTATGTTGGCAAGACAGAAGTCCTGCGCCGAATATATTTTGCCGTTCGCGATTCGCGCTGGGATACCGTGATACCGGAGCTCAGCGTGGTGAATATCGACCAGCAGGAAAACAGTTTTACCATAAAGTTAACTGCCACCGCGAAAAATGATGTGGCTGACTACGACTGGACCGCAGATATTACCGGTACCGCAGATGGAAAAATTACCTTCAAGATAAACGGTAAAGCGAATATGGATTTCAGCACCCCCCGCATCGGGTTATGCATGCTGCTGGGTACCGAGGCACTGGCAGGCAAAGATTACGAATTGCTGGATGAGAAAGGCACTATGATACCGGGAATATTCCCGGTGAATGTCCATAACGATATGCTTGCCAATTTAAATAGTTTCCGAACCCTTCGCTACACAACTATTGATGGGATGAAGATAACCGCCAGCCTGATAGACGGGTCATTTGGCATGGAAGACCAGCGCAATTTTGGCGATTCGTCGTATAAGGCGATGAGCGGATTGCCGTATAAATACCCAAATGTAATGAAAAATGAAAAAGGCACTCAGACCTTTGTGTTGGAAGTAGCAAACCCGGTGGTAGAAATTGCACCAATACCAACGCGAATTGCCATTGGCGAACTAATGGCAGATATAAAATTGCCCAAATTGCTGCCGCTATTATCGCCAGCACCGAAAAACGGTTTTATGACTTATAACCGCGACGCGAAAAAGTTTGCCGATACCGGCCAGTTAGTCATGCCGTATTGCCCGGCACTGCACATGCCGGACGAAGATACCTACATGGAAAATATTCCGACCATTGTCGATTGGACCAGTTCGTTGCGGGCAGCCTTGCCAAAAGCTAATTTCCGCATTGACGCGATAACTATGAACTCGCCATATCTGCGACCGGGACCAGACGCGCGCAACAAAGGCGTATTTGGCGCCGCGTGGTCTGCCCGGGTAATAAAATACCTGGCAATGGCAGGGGTACAGGAAGCGTCATTCACCTCCAGCCAGGCATACGCCGGCATAATTCAAAGACGCCTCGGTTCGCTGGGTGGTGCGCAAATGCTGAATGTCGCCATTCAACAAAATTCGCCGGCAACAATAGACGCATTTGCGGCAAGGGTAAACGGCAAAAAACTCGTCTGGCTGATTAACCTGACCGACCAGCCGCAGCAAGTCACCATAACAAACCTAAAGTCAGCAGTATCAGCAACCAGCACCAGCATTAACGAAAAGACGAAACTCGGTGTAGCGCTGCCAATTGAAAAACTGCCAATAAACAAAGGCGAAATCACCATAAAATTAAGCGCGTTTGCAGTGGTGGAGTTGACAATTTGATAAATTGCAAATTGGAAATGGCAAATGGCAAATTATGAATTAAAAATGCTTTTGCAAAACCTTGTGATAACATGATGTGACAGACACCTTCCTGGCTTCGCCACTCGGTGTCAGTCACTGAAAGTAGGTCTTCCCCTCTCCAACCGGGGAGGGACTTTTAAGTTGTCAATCTATAATTTAGAAAAAACAGATTTTGCAAAAGTCTTTAAAAATGCAAAATTAAAAATTATCAGTGTGACAGCTTTCATGACTCCCTCTTGAGGAAGGTATCACGAAGTGATGGAGGGAGTTGATCGACTGGCACTCCCCCTGTCACTGCAGTGACATCCCCCTCAAGAGGGAGACATGAATCCTGTTAATCCCATTCACACCCACCCCATAAAATTGCCATATCAACAACAATAGTGTAAAATATCATTCACTATTTTATTGAATGATGGAACTTTTTGGGTTTTGTCACAGTCTTTAATTACAGTACGTTAAAAGGTTTCAGTAGGAGGTTTTTTGATGAATAAGTTTCTTCAGCTCCTGGTAATTTTGGTTTGCGCAACTGGCGCTACCATATTGTTTATCAGTCGTCCCCTGAATGGTGCGATTGTTAACACGCGGAATGAGGCGCAAGCCGCGTTGAGTAAAGGTAATTACAAGGATGCCTACAAGGTTTTTTCCGGGCTTGCGGTAAATCCTGCTGATGACGCAAAACAAGTCAGCGGAGATTTTAGTAATGCAATAAACTGCCTGCAATACCTGGGCAATAATGACGAAATTGACGCTTTTCGTGAGAAAGTTATATCTGCTCACGGCAAGAATTGGAAATTGTTATTCACCGCGGCGCAAAGCTACTTGAATATTGATCATAACGGCTATATGATTGCCGGGAAATTTTCCCGCGGTCAAAATCGTGGCGGCGGCGCATATTGCAACGCGTATGAACGCGACCGCGTACGCGCATTGCAGTTGATGGAAAAAGCAGCGGGACTGGTGACCACTTCCAAAGGCAGCGAAATTGGTGAATTTTATCTTTTCTATGCTGACACTTTCCTGGGCGGACGTGATAATCAAAATTCGTGGCTGCTGCAATCGCTGACCGATACCACCAAATTGCCGGATTATGAAAATACGTACTATAACAACTACGGTCGGGACATGAGTCGCGGCGCGCCAGTAGACGCGGCGGGCAACCCGATTGTATATTCCATACCAGCAAGTTGGAGCAAAGCGAAAAATGATGGCGAACGCTGGCGCTGGCTGCTGAAAAAAGCCGGTGACGCAGATGCGGCATCTGGCTATGAAGCTCTCTACAAGTTTGCAAATTTCGCCTATTCGCAATTTGATGTCCGTACCATGGCGACATATAGCTGGTTTAACCAGATGGGCGATGACGAAGCCAACACCACGAAAAATACCTATAACCTGCAGAATTTATCTGACAGTGAAACAATAGCGAAACTGGCAACCGGGGTAAAAAGATTTAAACTGCCGGTTGAATACAACTACATTAAATTATTCAACAATTTGGCAGATGGCATGGGCAAACACAAAAACGATTCCATTCAAATGCTTGCCAGTATTTACATGGATCGCCGCCAGTATGACCGCGCGGTAACATATTATAAACGAGTGGTAATGGAGCCATCTTATCAAACGGTTCCGCCAACTGCCGCTAAAGTTGGCGATGATGCCAACATCAAGCAAATCCTCGGCAACTGGGGTGATTTGGAATCTGCCAATACCCAGCCTTACGCCAAAAACACTGAAGTCGGCTATAAATTCCGCAATGGCAATAAGGTGCGCCTAACTGCCAACCCGATTGATGTCCAGCGATTGCTGTCGGATGTGAAAGCATATATCAGGACAAAGCCGGCGCAACTTGATTGGGACAAACTGCAAATTGAAAATATTGGCTACCAGTTGGTAAACCAGAACAAATCCAAATATCTCGGCAACCCGGTCGCTAATTGGGACGTCAGTTTATCACCGCGTCCCGGGCATTTTGACAGTCGTATTACCATAAAAACGCCATTAATGAATGCCGGCGCATATTTGCTGACCGCGCAGATGGCAAACGGCAATATCAGCCGCATTATAATATGGGTGGCGGACACCGCGATAGTCACCAAGCAGATGGAAAACGGCACTTATTTATATGTTGCTGATGCCGCGAATGGCAAAGCAATCCCTTACGCAGCGGTGTCGTGTTTTGGTTATATTAATCACTGGGTAAATGATAAAGACGGTGCCGGGCATAATGAAACCCTGGTATCTGACAAGCAGTTTACCACCGATGAAAACGGACAGTTATTAATACCGAATAATTCACGTGAAGACGGGTACAACTGGATAACCACCGTGCGCAGTGACAACCGGTTTGCTTATAATGGCTACAACAGCTACTGGGGAAGCGGCAGGCAATACGATGAGGAATATAACCAAATAAAAACATTCATCATCACTGACCGACCGGTATATCGTCCCGAAGGCAGCGTGAAGTTCAAGGCATGGGTAAATACTGCAAAGTATGACCAGGAAGGGAACAGTCCGTATGCCGGTCAAAATATGCGGGTGCTGGTATACAACCCGCGCAATGAAAAAGTATTCGACAAAAATATCACCGCTGATAAATACGGTGGGGTTGCCAGTGAAATGCCTTTAACTGCCGATGCTATGCTGGGTACTTACCGAATATCTATATATGCTCATAATTATGATGACAGCAACGGCACTTTCCGGGTGGAAGAATATAAAAAACCGGAGTTTGAAGTCACTGTGGAAGCACCGAAAGAACCGATAACATTGGGTGAAACCGCCACCGCAAAGATTACCGCAAAATATTATTTTGGCGCGCCGGTAACCGAGGCGAAGGTGAAATATAAAGTAACCCGCAGCAGTTATGAAAAGTCCTGGTATCCCGTTTATTACTGGGATTGGATGTATGGCAACGGTTATGGCTGGTACGGATACGATTACGACTGGTATCCGGGTTGGAGTGATTGGGGCTGCCGACGACCGGTATATTCATGGTGGAGCAGTTATCGACCAGAACCGCAGCCGGAGATAGTGGCAGAAGCGGAAGTGCCCATCGGTCCGGACGGCACCGTTGATGTGAATATCGACACCGCATTGGCGAAGGAAATGCAAGGCGATACCGACCACAGATATGAAATTACCGCGGAAGTCACCGACCAGTCGCGCCGTACCATCACCGGCAGCGGACAGGTGCTGGCAACCCGCAAGCCGTTCAAGGTGTATGCCTGGGTTGACCGCGGTTATTACCAGGTTGGCGACCCGATAATGGCAGATTTCACCGCACAGACACTGGACAACAAGCCGGTAAAAGGCGCGGGAATATTGAAAGTATATAAATTGTCATATCCAAATGGCACGCCGGTGGAAACCACTGTACATACCCTGACACTGGATACTGACGAAGAAGGCAAGAGCAATATACAACTGGAAGCGGGAGCCGCCGGGCAATACCGGTTATCCTACACCGTTGTTGATGGAAAGGGGCACAGCATTGAAGGCGGCTATGTCTTCACCGTTCGCGGCGAAGGCGCGGCACCGGCAGGTTTCCGCTTTAACGACCTGGAAATTATTCCCGATAAGCGCGAATACAAACCGGGCGAGAAAGTTAACCTGATGATAAACTCCAACATCCCGGATTCCACCGTATTGTTATTTATCCGTCCAACCAATGGCGTATATAAACAGCCGCAGGTTATCAAGATGGATGGGAAAACCTCTATACAGGATGTGCTGGTCTCTTTAAAAGATATGCCAAACTTCTTTGTCGAGGTAGTAACCGTGGGCCGAGGAAAAGTATTCACCGAGGCGCGCGAAATAGTATTGCCGCCGGTGAAAAAGTCGCTGGATGTGACAGTTATCCCCAACTCCGAGAAGTATAAACCGGGTGAAACCGCCACCGTGAAGCTGAAAGTGACCGACCCCAACGGGAACCCGGTACAGGGACAGGCGGTGGTGAGCGTATACGACAAGGCTGTTGAATATATCAGCGGCGGCAGCAACGTGCCGGACATCCGCGAGTTTTACTGGAAATGGCGCCGGAACCATAACCCTTCAACCGGCGACAACCTGTCGCAAAGCGAATACGCTATTTACAAAGATTATGAAACCAGAATGCAGCAACTGGGAATGTTTGGGAATACTGCTGATGAAAGTGGCTATAGTTATAGAAAAAGAGGAAAACCTATTATTTTAGGTTTAGATTCAAGTTATATGTCAACAGCAGAAAGTATTTCTAATTTTTCTATTTCTAATGCTGTTGAACTTGCACCTGCTTCTTCACCAGCACTATATATGCCTGCTTCGAAGGTTATAGCAGGAGCTAAATTAAAACCAGGTATCGATTTTCGTGGTGGTGGAAAGGCTGAATATTCCAATAAACCTAACAATAACGAGGTAGAACCGACAATCCGCAAGGAGTTTGCCGATACCGCGTTCTGGACCGGGGCAGTTGAAACCGGTGTTGACGGTACCGCGCAGATTACCTTTAAAATGCCGGAAAACCTGACTAATTGGAAGATGAAGAGTTGGGTGATGGGTGCGGGAACCGCCGTTGGCGAAGGCAGTGCCGAAGCCGTAACAACCAAGAATTTGCTGCTGCGAATGCAGGCACCGCGATTCTTCACCCAAAAAGACGAAGTCGTCCTTTCCGCCAATATTCACAATTACCTGGCGACTGACAAAAAGGTAAAGGCAGTGTTGGAATTGGACGGTCCGACCCTTGTCCCGCTGGATGAAAATGGAAAACCGACAGAAATAAGCGGCAAAAAGATGGCAATTGAATATGTTGACGTGCCCGCCAATGGCGAAAAGCGCGTTGATTTTCGCGTCCGCGCCGTCCAACCGGGACAGGCGATAATTCGCATGAAAGCCATCACCGATGAAGAATCTGACGCCATGGAGATGAAGTTCCCGGTACAGATTCACGGCATGTTGAAGACAGAAAGCTACAGCGGCGTGATACGCCCAACCGGCAAAGAAGCAAGCATACAGGTAACAGTTCCCGCAGAACGACTGCCAGAACAGAGCAGGCTGGAAGTACGCTGGTCGCCAACACTGGCAGGCGCGATGGTTGACGCGCTGCCATACATGGCGGATTACCCGTATGGCTGTACCGAACAGACGCTGAATAAGTTCCTGCCGACCCTTACCACCCAGAAAATCCTGAAGGGGATGGGCCTGAACCTGAAAGATATCGAAAACAAGCGAACCAATCTCAATGCCCAGGAAATCGGCAACGATGTGGAACGGGCAAAAGGCTGGAAACGCTTTGACGAAAACCCGGTATTTGATGAAGCCGAAGTCGCTAAGATGGTGACATTTGGAATAAACCGACTGGCGTCAATGCAATGCAGCGACGGCGGTTGGGGATGGTTCAGCGGTTACGGCGAACAGAGTTACCCGCATACCACCGCGGTGGTGGTGCATGGTCTGCAACGCGCGAAAGCGATTGGCACCGCTATACCGGCGAACATGCTGGAGCGCGGAGTAACCCGATTGAAACAGTTCCAGAATGAACAGTTGGGATATCTGAAAATGTGGCGTTCCGGCAACCATAATTGGCCGGCAAAAGAAAAGGCAGACGCCATGGACGCCTTCACCTATATGGTACTGACAGATAGCGGCATCGACAACAAGGATATGCGAAAGTATCTATACGAAGACCGGTTGAGCCTGCCGGTTTATGCCAAGTGCATGTTCGGCATCGCCCTTGATACCGTTAATGATATCGAGAAACGCGATATGCTGGTGAAAAATATCGACCAGTACCTGGTGACAGACAAAGAAAACCAGACCGCCTACCTGAAACTGCCAGCCGATAATTACTGGTGGTACTGGTACGGCAGTGAATACGAGGCACAGGCATATTTCCTGAAACTGCTGACCGTCACCGACCCGAAAGGGACCAGGGCAGCAGGACTGGTAAAATACCTGCTGAATAATCGCAAACACGCGACTTACTGGAACTCAACCCGCGACACCGCCTATGTCGTCGAGGCATTTGCCGACTACATGAAAGCCAGCGGAGAAGATAAACCCAATATGACATTGCAGGTATTCATCGACAATAAATTTGTTAAGACTGTAGATATCAATGCCGGCAACCTGTTCACCTTTGATAACAAACTGGTTCTGGAAGGCGCAGACCTTACCACCGGCGCTCACGAAGTGAAGATGGTTAAGACTGGCACTGGCCCGTTGTATTTCAACGCCTACATGACTAACTTTACCCTGGAAGATAATATCACCAAGGCCGGGTTGGAAATTAAGGTAAACCGGAAATACTACAAGCTGGTACGTGTAGACAAAACCGTAGCCGGTCAGGGCAGCCGCGGCCAGGTACTCGATCAGAAAGTTGAGAAATACGAGCGCGTATTAATCGACAGCAGCGCGAACCTGAAGAGCGGCGACCTGATTGAAGTAGAACTGGAAATTGATTCCAAGAACGACTACGAATACATCTTGTTTGAAGATATGAAACCAGCCGGTTTCGAAGCAGTAGAAGTTCAAAGCGGCTACACCAGCAACGAAATGGGAGCCTATGTGGAGTTTCGCGACAATAGAGTGGCAATGTTCGTAAGATCGCTGGCAAGAGGAAAACACAGCATGAGCTACCGAGTAAGAGCCGAAATCCCTGGCAAGTTCAGCGCACTGCCGACAAAGGCAAGCGCCATGTACGCGCCGGAGTTGAAGGCGAACAGCGATGAGTGGAAGGTTGGGATTAAGGATTAAATTAGTTGACAGTGGACAGTGGAAAGTTGATAGCGAAGGCGGACAGGGATGTCTGCCTTGGTGGGAGTTTTTTGGGAGGAATGGGAATTATGGGAGGAATGGGAAGAATGATTGATTTAGAGAAGTTGCGACGACCATTCCATTATTCCTGACTTCCGCATGATTTTCAAAAAATCGAGTATTTTTAAATAATTTACTCTCAAAAACAAGTATTTTTGTTTGAATTTAGGGCACTGAAAGTGTAAAAAACACTTTTATAAATGTTGTTATGACCTGAAATCTATTTATAAAAATAGAAAAAGAAAAAAATATATCGAAAATAGCTTATTCAAATTCGGAATTGGATGAGGACATTCTTTTTGTATCAAATAGTCATTTTAAAATATTTAAAATAATTAAGCACAATTAACAATTCTATCTCTCAATTTGGTATTATCAATCAGTGAAAACGATTTGTTTGTTGATTTTTTTAATAATAGCGCATATAGCCTGGACTGAGGAAGCTGGTTTTTATCCAATTGAGTTTGGCACTGCCGGTGTATCTGCGGTCGATAACGCTACTGCATCCGGCGAAAAACGCGTATTGGTTGTTTATGACAAAACAACTGAGAATGACTGGAAAGGCGGATTATTCGCCCGGCAACTGAGCAATTTACTATCACATTTTAATATCTATCCGGCAATTCACCCGGTAAGCGAATACCAGTCCGGCGAGATGAATAATTATGACTTCACCTTCTACCTTGGGGCAATATATGCCGCCGAAATACCGGAATCTTTTTTACATGACTTCATGACATCAGCGAAAACGGCAGTTTGGCTGGGGCAGAACTTGTGGGAAACCGCATATTTGCCAAAAACCCAGGATGATAGTCCTGATTTTGTTAATAAATTCGGTTTTAAATTCGTGGGCAATTCGCCGGGTGTCGGCGATATAAAATACAAAGATGTTAACCTTGGCTATGGTGCTAACCACCCCGGCTTTGCATTATTCAAGATAGTTGACGCTCAAAAAGCTATTGCGAAATCATCTTTCGTAAAAGACGATCGACCATACATCATAAATTCTGCAAATCGTTGGTTCGTTGCGGATTTATCGTTAGAATCTTCTGGCCGTGCTGAAAGAGGGATGATTTTCGCGGATTTGCTGCATGATATATTGGGCATTAACCATTTAGAAATAAGATATACCTTCATCAGGATAGAAGATGTTAACCCAATGACACCGCCAGAGCAATTATCAAAATTGCTGCAGGTATTTTATGACGAGAAGATACCATTTATTATAAGCTTGATTCCAGAATTTCATTGTTTTGCAGATGCTCTTAACACCGGTGAGAAGGATGTTGTTAAATTAACAGATAAACCGGAATTAATTGAAGTATTAAAAAAGGCGCAAAATAATGGCGGCAAGATATACCTGCATGGATATACCCACCAATATGATGCTGCCCCTAACCCGGTTGATGGTATGTCCGGGACAGATTATGAGTTTTTCCACGTCAAGACTGAAGATAACAAGTGGATAATGATGTCGCCATTGAAAGAAGACAACCTGGAATGGGTGACAAAAAGACTTGATGCGGCAGATGATATCGTTGAAAAATCAGGATTATCTGTTACCGGATGGGTAATGCCGCATTATATGGCATCACCACTGGACTATTCCATCATTGCCCGCCGTTACCGTATTGCCGCAGATGGCGCAATTACGTTTGTACGCGGTGCAAAAGGGATATACTACTCTCAACAATTCATGCCATATAAAATATCATCCGACCAGTTTGGTTTTTTGCGATTGCCGGAAAGTCTGGGAGCGATATCACCTGATGGTGAAGGTGGAGAAGGAAAAATGCTGCCCAAAGATTTGATTGAACGAGCGCAAAAATGCCGTGTGGTACGGGACGCAACTGTTGGCGCGTATGTTCATACTTTTATCGACCCCAACTATTTACGGGAATTAGTTGCAGGTTTAAAGAAAGAAAGTTATAATTTTATAGCAACAGAATCTGCTGATATAAAATAGGCAGAAAAAGGAAATACAGAATTATGCGTAAATTAATTACCATATCGCTATTATTATGCGCAGTCATTATCTATGCGGTGCCGCAATTACCTGGCAATGTTGGCATAAAAGTAATTGCGGAGAATTCTCCTGCGCCAAAAGGCAGCTTAACTTTTACAATTATGCCGGATAGCTACGTCGA
>Ga0194053_10000583_pt1 | contig 27058 bp, 12 predicted proteins | sample SepL228m_MetaG_FD_161684 | JGI IMG/M metagenome (GOLD analysis project Ga0194053, IMG submission 161684) | Anoxic zone freshwater microbial communities from boreal shield lake in IISD Experimental Lakes Area, Ontario, Canada - Sep2016-L227-8m | ecosystem: Environmental > Aquatic > Freshwater >... | reverse complement strand
GGCCACCACCTCGTCGGTCGTCACCTCAATCCTAGCGATGCTCGTCGCCAACGCGATCCTCACCGCCATTTTCTTCTTCTTATAAAATGTCCGGTTCCGTCATCGAAGTTCGTGATCTGGTCAGAAAATTCGGCCCGCGCACCGTGCTCAACGGTGTGAGTTTTTCCGTGGACAAAGGGGATACCGTGATCATCATGGGAGGCTCGGGATGCGGGAAAAGCACGCTCCTGCGCCACATCATCGGAGCGATGAAACCCACCTCGGGCTCGATCAAGATTTTTGGCGAGGAGATCACAACCATGCCGCAGCCGGACCTGGAAAAGCTGCGCCTCCGCTTCGGCATGAACTTCCAATTCGGTGCGCTCCTCCAATCGCTCACGGTCGGCGAAAACGTGGCGCTCCCCCTCGTTGAAAACAGCGCGGTCGACCCCGAGATCGTGGACCTCATCGTGAAGATGAAGCTCGAGCTGGTCGGTCTCACCGGATTCGAAAACCTCAAGCCTGCCGAGATCAGCGGCGGCATGCGCAAGCGAGTCGGCCTGGCCCGCGCGGTCGCGCTCGACCCCGAACTCCTCTTCAGCGACGAACCGACATCCGGGCTCGACCCCATCATGACCGCAGTCATCGACCGGCTCACCTTGGACCTGACCCGCAAGCTCGACATGACCGCCGTCGTCGTCTCCCACGATATGACCAGCGCGTTCCGCATCGGGACCAAGATGATCATGCTTGGTGCCGGGAAGCGCGCAGGAACGATTATCGCCCAGGGAACGCCGGACGAAATCCGCAACCACCCGGACCCGGAAGTCCAGCAGTTCATCAAGGGTGAACCCGACGGACCCGTGCCGCTGAAGCTCTCCTCCGGAGATTACATCGACCGCCTCCTCGGCCACCCGCGCCAGAAAGGCGTGGAGTATTGAAAGCTTTTGTAGCCCTTGTGCCAAGGACCTGTCGATTCAACAGGCGGCTGCGAGCGCGGGGACAGCATCGAGAGAATTTCTCAATCGCCGTTTTCGGGGTAAATCGACGGACGGCGAGCCATCCCTACCAAAAATCGGTAGCGGCGCATCGCCGAGATGCCCGACTTTTTGTGCGTTTGGTAGTCCGCTGAGAAAAACCGGTTTCTGGGAAACAAAAAAGCCCGGCTCTTTGCCGGGCTTTTTGCGGTTGAATGTGTTTGCGATCTTATCCTTTACGCCGACGGGCTATGAACCCAATAGCGAGTGCGCCGATGCCGAGCAGAGTGACTGTGCCGGGCTCGGGAATGGCGTAGAGGGCGACATCGTTTCCACCGGTGAAGGTGCCGCTGCCACCGCCAGTGTAGTTGGCCACGTAGCTGATGAACCACCGCTGGCCGCCGAGCGTAAATTCTTGGTTGATCGCAAAGTTGGCGTTGCTGAATGTTCCGGTTACCGCATCCGTGTTGTCGTTGTTGATAAGGAAGAACAAAGTTCCGTTGGTCGGAGTGTATCCGCCGCCAAGCGTCACGCTGAGTGCGCCCGCGAGGCCCACGGTTCCGGAAACGTTGACCTGATCGTATCCCGTGCCGACCGTGGCCGAGTTGATCTCCGCCGAGAGGGTGCCGCCCGAGAGAAGAGAAAGATTTCCCGTGGTAAGAATGCCGGCGCTGTTGCCAGGGGCGAGCGAACCCCCGCTGTTGACGGTCACCGCGCCAACTGTGCCTGTGCCCTGCAGGATGCCGCTGACCGAGATCGACCCGGCGGCTGTAGAGCTATTGTATTGCAAGGTCGCGCTGGACGAGATGGAGATCGAAGATCCCGAATTGATCGCCCCCGTGGAAGACACGATCAGCGTTCCAGACGAGACAGTCGTGGTGCCGGTATAGGTGTTGACCCCGGAGAACGTCGTTGTTCCAGAGCCAGAGACAGCCACCTTGCCGCCAGTGCCGTTAATGATGCCATTGATGGTGAAAGTGTTGCCGTTGTTGTCGAAAGTGGCCGTTGCACCGCTCGCGACGCTGATGTTGCGCGTGGCGTTCAAAGAAATGTTGTTGGAGGTGTCTTGCAGTGTGCCGCTTCCGGTGAACTGGATGTTGTTGTAGGCTCCGGCGGGAGCCAATCCCAAGCTTTGATCACCATAAATACCCAAGGTGCCGGCGTTGATCTGGGTGCCGTTGGAGTTCAGTGTGCTTGCGGTCGTCCCGGTATAGCTGTTGGACGTGCCTTGCAGGATAAGCGTGCCGGAACCTTCCTTCACCAGCAGTCCACCGGCCCCAAAAGAACTCGTCACCGCCTCGTTGATGATTGTGGTTCCTGCGCCGCTGACGGTGAGTTTGCGGATCTTGACGTCGATGGAACCACCCGTGAAGCTCAGCGTTCCGCCAGATGCGACCTGGGTTTTCAAATCCGAATCGAGATAGCTGGCTCCCGCCAATGTGTTTGTTCCGCTGGTGTTGAGCGAGTCAATGAGCAAGGCGTTTGACGTGTTGCCGGTGACTGTGTTGATGATGCTGGCAAAGCTTTGGCCGCCGGTGAGACTTGTAAGTTGCAGGGTGCCACCAAGGGTTTGGTTCTGGTTGCCCGTGGTTCCAAAGTCGCCTCCGAGCCGAAGTGCGCTGGTAGTGACGGTGCCGCCGCTGTTGAACTCTAACGTCCCGCCATTCATCACGTAGATATCTCCAGAGGTGAAACTTCCACCGACAGCCATGGTTGTCGTGGCTCCTGTCAAACCGAACCACTTGCCCGAGGCGCTCACCGTGTTGTTGAAGGTAGTGGTGTGGCTGGCGCCAAACATCTTGATGCCGTTGACGCTCGATCCATTCACGGTCAGCGTGCCGGTTCCGAAAGTGATGTTTCCGTTCACCGCGTTGATTTCGCCGAAGGGATTGGGAGGAGTGCCGTTGTTGGCCGCGAAAGTGATCGGCGCATTGATCGTCACGAGGCCGGAACTCTGATTCTCTATCTTGGACTGGACTCCACCATTGTCGTAAAGGCTCAGCGTCGTGCTGCCGTTCATGGTCCAAGAGCTGCTACCTGTCCAGAGCAACTCGCTCTGTGAAGTGATGCTGCTGTTGTTGCTTGTCGTGCCCTGTGTGCCGCCGGTGTTGAACGTAAGGGTGCCGTAACCGGGTGCGCTGCCGCCCCAGTTGTTATTATCGCCCCAGTTGATCGATCCACCGCCGCCGGTCCACGTGTTGCCGGCAAACGCCGGAAACGCAGCGGCCAAAACGAAAATCAAAATCGCAGCCAAACTGCGAAGGCTTTGGATTCTGGTGAGGGAACTCATTGTGTTCATAAGTTGATGTTTTTTAGGTTTAAGAGGGATTTTAGTTTCCGAGAAATTGGCCTCATGCGGTCCTGCGGGATTTCATGCGGCGGATGCCGAGAGCGGCGACACCGAGACCGATAAGAGCGAAGGTCGACGGTTCGGGGACGACGCTCAGGCTGTTGAAGTATTGGTTATTTGAAGCGCCGTTGCCGGCGTTGTAGTTAAAGATTCGAAACTGACTGATGTCGCTGGACCCGAGATACATTCCTGTATTGGTTGCATCGACATTATTGAAGGAAAGGCTGTAGGCATTCGAGGGCAGCAGGGTGAATTTGATTGTTTGCTTCGTGCTGTTGGACCAGGAGGAATAGCCCCACGTTGTGACGGGCCCGATAATATCTTCTTGGGCCCCGTCGTTGAGTTTCCAAGCATCTGTGCCACCTCCCACGTAGTAGCATTCAAAGCGATTGTTGCCACCGCTGTCCTGCAGGCCGAATCCAACAACGCTGCCCCCATCCATATTTCCCAAGGAGATGGTGATTGTTACCGAGCCACCGACAGCGAGATTTCCACCCAGGGGAAAAACCTCGCCAACCGTCGCGCTGCTATTTGCCCACAGACCCCAAGAAACATCTCCCCATATTCCGCTGGTATTGGTTACGGGCTGGTTGCCGAGGAAAGAACCAGCGAATGCTGCGTTGGTCGTTGTTTCTGTCCACCCGACGAAGCCGTTATGTCCGGCATCAACAGTAATATTCTGGGCATTTGCAGAGGCCGCGAGCCCGATAGCCAGCCCGGAAATGAGAAGGAATTTTTTCATGGGGGGTAAAAACGGGCGCTTAAAACTGCACATCGTGGTTTTTTCACTTTTGGGAGGTTTGTCAATCCCCGAAGCGGGGACGGGCGCGGTATCACCTGCAAAAACGCCAGCGAAAGCCGCACCAGCAAAGCATTGAACTATTCAACAACCTTCCCCGAACCACCCGGTCCCCGGCGATTGACGCGCGGCGTGTGAGGCGGGATAGTGCGGGCCTTCGGTCGAGCGACGAAAACAAACCATGACAAATATCCTCCCAGAAAATCAAGATGAGAATAGCAGGCGAGACGCCTGCTCCACGCCGTTGAAGCGGGCGACATTCTTCTGGGCCCTGTGCTGTTCAATTCTTTTGGTCCCCCAGCCCGCGCGGGCCGCGGCAGAGAATGTGCCCGGGTGGGCGAAGGAAGCGGTGTGGTATCAGATTTTTCCGGAGCGCTTCCGCGACGGGGATTCTTCCAACAATCCGGGGAGGTCGTCGCTGGAGTGGCCGGTGGTTCCCTCGGAGAAGTGGAAGATTTCGCGGTGGACGGCGGACTGGTATGCGCGGGACGACTGGGAGAAGGAGGAGGACCGGAAAGAGAGCCCGGATCCGGCGCCGGCGTTTTACAAAGCAGGGGTCCTGGACCGTCGCTATGGGGGAGACCTGCAAGGGGTGACTGACAAACTCGACTATCTTTCTGACTTGGGGATCAACGCGATTTATTTCAACCCTCTTTTCTACGCACGCTCGCTGCACAAGTATGACGGCAACAGCTACCACCACATCGATCCGTATTTCGGGCCGGACCCGAAAGGCGACTTTGCGATCATGGACAAGGAGACCTCAGACCCTGCGACGTGGCAGTGGACATCCGCCGACAAGATGTTCCTCGAACTGATCAAGAAAGCGCACGGGCGCGGGATCCGTGTGGTGATCGACGGGGTCTTCAACCACACCGGGCGGGACTTTTTCGCTTTCGAGGACCTGCGGAAAAACCAGGAGAAGTCGCCCTACACGGGATGGTATCAGGTCGACTCCTTCGACAATCCGGCGACGGCGCGCAACGAGTTCGAGTATCGCGGGTGGTGGGGCCACAAGACGCTCCCGATCTTCGCGGCGACCCCCGACAAGAAAGACATGGCGCCAGGGCCGAAGGAATATATTTTCAACGCCACGAAGCGCTGGATGGCTCCCAACGGGAATCCCTCGGACGGCATCGACGGCTGGCGGCTCGACGTGGCGGATGAACGCCCGGCGAAATTCTGGGCGGACTGGAACGCGCTCGTGCATTCGATCAACCCGGACGCCTACACGACGGCGGAGGTTTGGAGCAGCCCGATCGAGATGCTCGCGCACGGGAACTTTTCCGCGTGCATGAACTATTTCGGGTTTGCGATGCCGGTGAAGGGGTTTTTGGTGGACCGAGTTGTCCCGCCCTCGAAGTTTTCGCAATTGCTCGACGAGCGGCGCAACGCGATTTCGCCGGCGACCGCCTACGCGATGATGAACCTGATGGACTCGCACGACACCGACCGCCTCGCCTCGATGATCGTCAACGGCGAGGGCACGGTCTATCCGGATCCCAACCAAATCGAATTCAACTCCAACAACAACGCGAGGCTTTCGAAAACCTACAAAATCCGGAAGCCGGACGAGCGCGAGCGCGCGATCCAGCGGCTCGTCGCACTTTTCCAGGCCACCTACGTCGGGGCCCCGATGATCTACTACGGCGACGAGGCCGGGATGTGGGGGGGGAACGACCCGGACGAGCGGATGCCGATGGTCTGGGCGGACATGAAATTCGAACCGCAGGCGATCGACCCTCGCGGCGGCGAGCGCAAGCCCGACGAGGTGAAATTCGACGACGCTCTGTTCGCGTTCTACAAGTCTGCCGTCGCATTCCGGAAATCGAACCCCGTGCTGAGCCACGGCAGGTATCGCGCACTGGGAGCGTTCGACAAGGAGCAGACGTTTGTCTTTGTGCGGAGCCTCGATGGCAAGGCGCTCGTCGTCGCCTTGAACCGCAGCGACTCATCGCAAAGCGTTGAGGTGAAGCTCACGGCGGATGATGCGGCGATTCTCGCCGGCGCGGGGACAGTGTTCACGACGGGAAAAGATTCCAGCGGCGTCTCCTGCTCGGTCGCCGGCGACACGATGAAAATTTCGCTGCCCGCGTTGACGGGCGCGGTCTTTGGGGTGACTTCGGCACCAATTGGGAATGCGAAATGAGGAATGCGAAATGGGGAACGCTTGCCATCGAGATTCGTATTTCCAATTACTAATTTCTCATTTCTAATTTGAACCTCCTCCTATGAACAAACCGCGATTAAATTTTTGGGCCATTTGGAACATGAGCTTCGGGTTTTTCGGGATCCAGTTTGGATGGGGGCTCCAGATGGGGAACATGTCGTCCATCTACGAATACCTCGGCGCCAAGGAAAGCGAACTTCCGCTGCTCTGGCTCGCCGCGCCGCTCACAGGGCTGCTCGTCCAACCGATCATCGGGCACATGAGCGACCGCACGTGGTGCCGGATGGGGCGGCGGCGCCCGTATTTTCTTGTCGGGGCCATTCTGGCCTCGCTGGCGCTCCTCGCGATGCCTCATTCGTCCGCGCTCTGGATGGCGGCGGGATTGCTGTGGATCATGGACGCTTCGGTGAATGTGAGCATGGAGCCGTTCCGCGCTTTCGTTGCGGACCTGCTTCCGGAGGAGCAGCGCACGGTGGGGTTTGCGATGCAGTCAGTCTTCATCGGGGCCGGCGCGGTAATCGCCTCGAAACTTCCGCAGTGGCTGAACGACTACGCCGGGATCAGCCTTGCGACCGGGCCGACCCAGCCGATCCCCGCCACGGTCCACTGGGCGTTCACGATCGGCGCAGCGGTGTTTATCCTGGCGGTTCTGTGGACTGTTTTCACAACACGCGAGTACCCGCCCGATGACCTGGAGGCGCTGCGCCGGAGCAAGTCGGAAGGGCTCGGCGAAATCCTGACGGCGTTCCGCGAAATGCCCTCGCGCATGAAGCAGCTGGCGGCAGTCCAGTTCTTCACCTGGATGGGGCTTTTTTGCATGTGGATCTTTTTTTCCGTAGCGGTCGCCCGCAACGTGATGGGGGCGACAGACACGAATTCGGACCTCTACAAGCAGGGGATAGCCATCGCCAACAATTGTTTCGCGACATACAACTTCGTGGCGTTCCTGGCAGCGATGGCCTTCCTTTGGCTGGGCCGGAAAATGAGCGCCAAGTGGATTCACGTCATTTCGCTGGCTCTCGGCGGGCTCGGCCTGGCGTCGGTCGGAATCATCCGCGACCCGAACATGCTGATGCTGGCATTCGTGGGCGTCGGGATCGCGTGGGCTTCGATCCTCTCGATGCCCTACGCCATGCTGGCCAACGCGCTCCCGCCCGCGCGGATGGGAGTCTACATGGGGATCTTCAACTTTTTCATCGTGATCCCGCAAATCCTCGTCGCCATCCTGCTTAGCCGGGTGATGGAGGGGTTCCCGCAGGTCAACCGCCTGAGTGCCGTCGTCTTCGGAGGGATCTGCCTGCTCGTGGCTGCGGTGCTGACCCTGCGGGTCAAAGAGGCCGACGCGCCCCGCCTGTAGCCCCGGTGCCGCGCCGCGGTATCCGGTCCACCGTTCAACGGTTCAAATATAAACCTCGACTCGGGAGTTGTTACTTCCGGGTTCGGCGGATAGATTCAACTGCAGTTCCTTTTTTCCCCATGAAAAAAACACCGGGCTTCACTCTGATCGAGTTGTTGGTCGTGATCGCGATCATCGGGATTCTGATGTCGCTTCTGTTTCCGGCGGTGAACGGTGTGATGCAGGCGGCCCAGAAAGCCAAAGCCAAAAACGACGTGGTGCAGCTGGCGATCGCGGTCAAAGCCTACGAGACGGAATACGGGAAACTGCCGACCATGATAGTATCGGAGAATGAAAAATACTCAGCCACCGAAGGGTGGTTCCAAGGTCCGCAGACGGCAGCAGGCTCATCCCATTACAACAGCGAGATCGTGAGAGTTCTCACCGGCGAGGACTACAACGGGCTCAACCCGCGCAAGATTGTTTTTCTGGAGGGCCGCACGGCGAAGGGGACGCCCGAAAAACCGAAGGACGGGATTGCCGCCGACGGCATGTTTTATGATCCGTGGGGAACGCCTTACGCGATCAAGATGGACACGACTTACAGCGACGCCCTAGAATACTATGACCCGAACCAGAAAATCAACTTCCGGACCACGGTCATCGTGATCAGCTTCGGCCCGAACACGATCCAGCAGGACACCTCAAAGACGGTCGATTCCAGCGGCAGAAAGGTGGACGACATCGTCAGCTTCCAGTAGATTCCGCGCCTGCGGCGCGAATTGGAAATGCGCAATGTGGAATTTGAAATGAGCAGGCGTCCAGCGTGAATGCCGCTACAGTTTTTGAGGCTTTAAGCCTTTATGTCTGAGGTGCTGGCGGGACGGCCTTTTTGCACCGGGCGGGTTGCGCAGCGTGGAGCCCCTCACCCACTGGCTCTCGGTCATCATGCATTTCGGGCGGTCCGGGATCCCGGCTTCGTTGCGGTGGAGTTGGCTGATGACAAGATCCGCCGCGAAGGCGCCGACAACATCGTTGTTCTGGTTCATGCCGCTCCAGCCTTCGAGCTCGGGGGTGAGATCGAGGTGGGCGAGCCCGATATCCTGCGGGCATCTCAGGCCGAGCTTTGCGAGCCAGCCAGGGATTTCCGGGTGGGTGCAAACGATGACATCCGGGTGGAATTTCCCGATCCACTTCTCAAATGCGGTCGTGGCACCCGGGTGGAAATCGAAGGTCGGAATACAGCTCTTGAGTTTTTCCAGCGACTTTCCGGCGAAAAATCCCGCGCTGAACCGATGGTCGATATTTTCCTCGATCGAAGGTGCGATGACGAGTGCCGGCCGCGTGTAGCCGAGGCTTTCGAGCTCCCAGGCGGTGTGCATCGCGGTCGAGAACTGGTCGTTGCATGCAAAGTGGAGGGCGGGACGCTCGGGCCGGATCCCGACGACCGAGCAGGCGAGATCCTGCCACAGGACGTCGAATTCCGGCGGCAATTGCCGGTGCTCCAGCACGCCGGCGATGACGACCCCCCGGATGTTCCGGGCCTTGAGGATCTGCCGGAGTCGCTCCGGGCTGACGCCGGGGTCGTGGAGCCAAAAGTCGTCCGTCCCGTAGCCGAGCTCGCTGCAATGCCCGCGCAGGCCCGAGATCCAGGTGCGGAATGTGTTGTTCTCCTGCAGGCCGTCACGGGAATGGGAGGCATTCAGAATCCCGATGGTGGACTGGTATTTCGGGTTTCTGCTGGCACGGAGCTGCGCCATGAGATTCGAGACGACCGCATTCGCCCGATACCCCATCCGGCTCGCGATGCCCTGGATCCGTCGTCGGGTTTCGGGCTTCAGCCGCGGGTCGTTGCGCAGGGCAAGCGAGACGGTGGCTTTTCCGACGCCCGCCTCGCGGGCGATGGCTGACATGTTCGGTGTAGGCATCTGGACAGGGGATCTGTGAACAGTTGAACTGTATAATGACATTCGCTTTGTGCCAACCGGTAATCCGCGCTAAATTTCTGTAAATCAGGAAGCAGGGAGATTTTTTCGGCAAAGAGGTGCGGCGGCGAAACCGGCGACGTGTCTTTGCAGGAGAGGTTTAGCTGTTTCCGGATCCCCGGAACCCATGAACGCCCGAAACACAAACCGTTTGAAAGGAGCCCTCGCGGGCTTGCTGCTGATGCTTTGTTGCGGCCAGGCGCGTGCGGAAGCGATGCTGCAGTATTTCAACACGAGCTGGGCGGAGATCACGCGAAAGATGCCGGAGCTTGCGGAGGCCGGGTATACCTCGATGTGGCTTCCCCCACCGGCGAAGGGCAGTGGCGGCCTGTCGGTGGGGTATGATTTATGGGATCCATTTGATCTCGGAAGCAAGGACCAGAGAGGATCCGTGAGGACGCGTTACGGGACCGAAGCGGAGCTGTTGCAGCTGGTCGAGGTCGCGCACCGGTTCGGGATCCGCGTTTACTTCGACAACATCGTGAACCACCGGGCGTTCGATGTGCCCGGATACGACGAGAACACGCCGATCAACATTTACCCGGGAATGGTCCCGGAGGATTTTCATTTGCGCGTCACGGCGGACGGATTTTACCGCAAGTGGGATAACTGCCGCGACTGGAGCTCGCAGTGGCAGGTGCAGAACCTGGGTCTGGCGGACCTGATCGACATCGCGCAGGAGACTCCAAATGCGAATTTCGGGACAAGCGAGGGATCGACACACGCGAAATATTCCTTTGTCCGGCATCCGAACAATCCGGAGTATTACTGCTACAACAGCAGCGGAACCTATGTCGGGTTCGGCAACGTCACAGCGGCGGACATGGCGGCGAACCCGGATGCTTTCAAAGAAGATGTCGGCGCGTATCTCATCAGAAACGTGAGATGGATGATGGACCACACGAAGGCGGACGGGCTGCGGCTCGACGCGGTGAAGCATGTGCCTGATTACTTTTTTGGCCAGCAGAGCGGGAGCGGGAAAGATTCCAGCACGGCGGGTTACGTGGGTGGGATCCAGGATCAATTTCACAAGACGAGAGGGTTCAGCGACACGAACCTCCGGGATTCGCTGTTCGACACCGATCTGCCGCGCAACGACGCGATGGTTTTCGGCGAGCACCTTGGCTCTCCCCCTGCCTACTCCGGATATTGGGACGCGGGCATGCGGCTGGTGGACAACGATCTCAGGTCGAAGCTCAACGGCGTGCTCGGCAACCCCAGCGCCACGCTTTACGGGTTGGATTCTGCCGGTGGGGGCGGATTCAGCCCCTCGCTGGGGGTCATGCACGCGACGAGCCATGACAACGATTATGCGGCGCTGCGGCAGCTCCAGCACGCGATGTATTATACGCGGGAAGGGCTGGGTCTGATCTACACCGACGGCAACTATCACGCGGATGTTCTGGGCGAATCGGGAGGGGCATTCCCCCGCCATGCCAACACGGCCTTTCTGGGCCAATGGGCAGACTCCCGGATCCCGAATCTGGCCAGGATCAACGGGGACTTCGCGCGGGGCTACCAGGCGGGGCTCTGGGGCGACAATGACTATCTGGCCTACGAACGGCGGGACAACCGGAACCCGGATGGCACCACCACTACGCGCACCGCCGCTAACGATGTCACCATGGTCGTGATGCTCAACGACAACCTCGCTGCAGGACAGGCCCGGGGCATCTCCAGCAAGACCAGCTTCCCGTCCAACGCCTATCTCTACCAGTATGCCACCGGTCCCGACGGTTCGAGCCAGACCGGCTTCTACAAGTGGGGCTGGGAGCTTTCCTCGGTGGTCGTCCCACCGGGCGGATATTTTATTTTTAGCTACCGCACGCCGGAACTGTCCACGCTCTGGCCGGATTCCGCGATCATGCTTTACCAGAACGGGGGGGAAGTCCCGCGGATCACCGTGACCAGGAAGGACGGTCCTGACGGCGACACCACCTTCAACCCGAACGGCTTGCCGAACAGCGGCTATTCTGCTGGCGTCACCCCCACCCCCTACACCTACCAGACCACGATTCCGGTCGTGAAATCCGGGGCCACGCTCGACATCCTGGCCCGCGCGGACGGTTCGGCGGAAAACATCCTGCTCAAGCTCGACGGCGGCGTGGACCTCAACGGCACCGGCTATAGCTTCATGATCAACGGAGCCTCCGTTCCAGATGCGGCGAAGCGCGACCATCCGCCGGGCGTTTTCAGCGACGTTTATCTCGGCTACGAACAGCCGATCTTTCACGACCGCCAGTTCCCGGAACTTTTTGCGGCAAAAATTACTGGCGTCCGCGATATCACCGGATCGCCGGGAGCCGAGACATTCACGACCAGCGGTGTTCTCAACACCGGCAGTGGAACCCGCATCATTGACGCGAGCAATACGGCCCAGTTCATTTACCATGACCCGGCGGCGGTCGTGGACGGGCAGGCATTCAACCAATTCGACTCCTCCACGAAAAAGCTCTGGGCCAAAGTCAACTCGGTTGGCGGGGGCTACAAGATGTTTGTGTATTATACGACGGACGCCACCTATTTCCCGGAAGGGGCAGGCGGGGTCGGGGGCGGAAAAACGAAAGCAGTGGAGATGAACTACCAGGCGACCCAGAGCGGCTCCGGCTTTAACTGGTGGGCGAGCGCCACCATGCCGGACGATTTTGTTCCGGGCGTGAGCCGCTACAAGATAGGGGTTTTCAAAACCGGCGCGTCTTCATGGTGGCCCGGGGATTACGCGTCCGTGGTGTTCAAGAAGAACATGCTGACGACGTTCGGCGTGACGGGGTTCAATCCGGCCACGGTTCAATACCATCTCCACAACGACTACAACTCGCTGACGACCGGGCTGAAGGAAGGGTTTCACGTCCTGCGTGCGCGGGCGTTCCTGCCCACCGGCAAGGGAACCCGCGCCTTCGCCTCAGCCCCCCTCTACCAGACGTTCACCCAGACGTTTTACTACGATGCGGCCACTCCCGAGGCCACGCTCGTTTATCCCGCAGGCAACGGCGATACGGTGGGCGGCAATTCCTACGAGATGGTCATCCGCACCGACAGCACGGTGAACGAAGTCTGGGTGCATATCGAAGACTCCGATTCCAACAACGACGACAGCGTCACGAAATCCCCCAACGGCAACGGTGCCGGCGGCGAACCGTTTCTCGATGCCAACAAGAACGGCGCCTATGACGCGGGCGAAACCTTCACCGACCTCAATGGAAACGGCGTGTATGACGCGACTCTTCCCGGCGGTGCCTGGGCGCAGGCCACCCGGGTGACCCCGAGCCTCTCCATCACCAATTCTCTCCCGGTCGAATGGAGGTTCACCTATAAAAACATCCCCGCGACCGGCACCGCTACGATCAAGATCCGCACCGTGGAAGCTTCGTCTTCACGCGATCCCTCGCTCACCGCCGAGGCAGCCCATGTCACGGAAATCACCCGGACCGTCAACACCAGCGGCCCGCTGGAACGCGCGAACATCGCCTGGCCGCAAAGCGATGGAGATGTCGTGGACGACAGCTATGTCATGAAGGTTTACCTTTCCGCCGCACTCGCGGACGGCCTGACCGCTAATCAGATCATCTCCCGGGTCGTGTTCACCATCGCCAGCACCGCCGACGGAACCAACACGAACCCGGTCGCTCAGAACCTGGCAGCCGCCACAATGAGTTGGAGCCCGGTCGGTCCGAACGGTCTTTACCGCGAGCTGAGCATCCCGCTGCCGAACCTCTACAACGGCGATCCGAATTTCCGCCACTACCTGAGCGTCATCTACACCAAGCCCGATGGCAGCAAGGCTTCGGATTTCCGACTCGTCCGCGCCGCGCCGAGCACGAAGCCGTTCGTCTCGATCACGCAGCCCAGCGAGGTGGATTCGGACGGAAAAAAGACGGTCATCATCCTGCCGGATGTCCCGGGCCCGGATTCGCTTTACTACCATGTTCTCGTGCAGACCAGCGCCTCGGTCACTTCGGTCGCCCTCACTTCCGATCCCGCCATCACCGTGCTCAACGAAACCTACACCGACTCGAACGGCAACGGAAAATTTGACGCGCAGGAGCCGTTCACCGACTCCAACGGCAACGGCCACTACGATCTCGGCGAGCCGTTCACCGATCTCAACGGAAACAGCGTTTGGGACGCCAACGAGCAGCCGTCGCTCGTGGACACGAACAACAACGGCACGTGGGACGGCATTACCTGCGTCACCAACGGCACCACCAAAACATGGGACATCCCGTGGATCATCAACGCTGCCGGAACCTACCGCCTCACCGCCACCGCCACCGTTGACAGCACCACCACCGCCACCGACTCCAGGTCCGCAAAAGTGATTTTGCGGGAAATCGTCCCCGTGAGCACCACCTCCACGGACAGCGACGACGACGGGCTCATGGATATCGATGAGGTTACTCCCAAAGCTCTCCCGGCCACCAGCTCCGACACTTGGACCAACGACGATGTCCACGCCTACAACTCCATGGGCAGGACTTCGCCCGTCATGCCGGATTCCGATGGCGACGGGCTGCCCGACGCCTTGGAGCTCGGCTACCGCGTGGCTGGCGCCAGCACCAACCCCGCAACCGACACCAACGGCGACGGCTACCCGAATTTCATCGCCGACCTCGACCCACCGTTCTACGCCACCACCGACAACATCGGAAAAGTCCCAGGGGTCGGCTCCCTCAGCGCAGGCGACAACCGGTCGCGCCTCGCGGCCGGCTCGACTACCGACCCCAACAACCCCGACACCGACGGCGACGGCATCATGGACGGCGTCGAAGACGCCAACCGCAACGGCTGGGTGGACGGAGACGGAGAATCCATTCAAACGACCTGGGCCCCTTGGCTGACCCGCAAATGGCCGAACCACAAGATCGACGCCGGCGAAGTCTGGCAGGAAACCGACCCAAACAACCCCGATTCTGACGGGGACGGCCTGCTCGACGGCTACGGCGAGGACAAAAACGGCAACGGGCGAGTGGACATGCAACTCAAGGCTGCCGACGGAACGCTCACGGACTTCAACATCCAGGCACCCGAGAATTCCGCTTACCGCATCGGCGGCATCCACTCCCGCGCCATCAACTACACGGCGCTGCTCGCGGCCTACAAACCGGACGGAACCGGAACCGCTCAGACCGGCGGTTATCCCAAACTCCTCTGGCTGGAAACCGATCCGCTCAACGCGGACACCGATGGCGACGGCCTGCCGGATGGCTGGGAAGTCCAGCATGGCCTCGACCCTCTGGATGATGGGCATTGGAACTGGCGCACCGGCCAGCCCGGCAATCCGAACAACGGACCTGACGGGGACCCCGATGGCGACGGAAAAACCAACCTGCAGGAATATCTCGCAGGCACTGATCCGCAGGTCAACGATTCCAACATCGGCGGGGCCGGGGAAGGGTCGATCCAGATCGGAAAATTCACCGATTGGACGCCGGATGACCTGATCGCCCTCGATCCCTACAACGAGAATGGAAGCCAGGCAGCGGACGTTTATCGAACGAACGGCTACGACAGCTCCCGCGACATCGTGGCCTTTTCCTTCCGAGATGGCGGAGCGGCCGACGGCAAGGTCTATTTCCGCATCGATTTCATGGATCTCCAGCCCAACGCGGAGCAAGGCGAAGTGGATGCCTACGTCGTGATCAACACTGGCAACGTGGGTGCCGGCGAAGCGGTCATCCCGGATGAGGTCGACATCACCACCACCATGAAATGGCAGGCGGTCGCCGCCGTTTACGGCCAGAACTCCGCCACGCTTTACCTCGACACCAACCCGCTCAGCAACTCGACCACGGAAGGACAAAAGCCGTCCGACTTCGGCGTCGTCGGCTTCGGGGTTGGGCCGAATGGAATCATCGCCGCCGCCTGGAGCAGCAAATATGACGCGCTGGAATTTTCCGTCAGCCGCGCCGCCCTACAAACCGCCGGGTGGAACGGGGACCCGAACAAGTTGAACTTCCAGGTGTTCACCACCCGCGACGGCACGTGGAACACTCCGACCGCCGGACCCGGCGACATCGCCGGACGCAACGACATCCGCGACATCATCGGCGACGACTGGCTCGCGTCGGATTATTGGAAGGACCAAGCCAACATCGCGTTGAACGGGAAAATGACCAGCTACTTCGGTCGTGCGAGCACGAACGACCGCGGCAAATGCGCCAAGGTCATGCTGCTCGCCCACGGAAACCAGGCGATTCAGCCAGGCAGCACGATCCAGAACCTGGTGGATGACGGTGCAGCCAGCGGTGCCGCCGGCTACTTCCGTCTGCTCCAGACGCACGAGGCCTACAACGCGCCGCTCACCCTGCATGTCACTCCCACGCTCGCTTCCGCCTTGCAGTGGGCGAAAAATCCGAACCCCGGCACCTGGCCGAACAACGACGGCCCGACGTTCAACTCCCGCCTCACCAACCTCGTGGGAAGCGGAAAAGTGCAGATCCTCGGCTCGACGTTCGCCGACCACATTCCGAAATATTTCCCCCAGGTTTTCAACAACACGAACGAAGCGCTCGCCAACAAATTCCTTGACGCCATCTACGGCAACGGCTCGACCGCCGCCTCCCGGTCCGCGTTCTGGGCACCCGAGCGCGTGCTCGACGACCGGACGCTCTCGCTCATTTCCGGCATGGGATACAGCTACACGTTCGCCGACCAGATGAGGCATTTCTTCAAATGGTTCGGCCGCACGTCCGCCCTGGGCGCGGACGGATACCGGATCAACCAGGTCAACGGGGTCAGGCTCTTTCCGATTCACGATGAGACATCTGCGTATCTCGAGCAGACGCTGGACGAGGGGGCTTCCCTTTCTCTCCGACAGTTGCTCTCCCGCCGTGCGCGCAGCGATATCCAGGACCAAGTCATCGTCCTCTGGCGCGACATGAGCGACTTCGCCGACAACACGAAAGCCTCGGCCTACGACGCCAATGTCCGCTGGCTCGCTAGCCGCCCGTGGGTCCGCATCGTTACCCCGGACCAAATCATCAACGGCCAGGTGCCTTACCGGGGAACGGATGGCAACATCACCACAACCTGGGGCACAAAAGACCGCGGAACAGGGCAGACCCTTGTCCAGACCGCCAAGGATTGGGTCGATCACGCCACCCAGGAAAACTACGACAACTGGTATTTCGGATCCGCCAACGAGACAAGCCTCTTCGACAGCAATTTCGGTGCGACCACTCCGTTCGGGCAGATCGGAGTCGGCGGGCATTCCCACTCCGTCTGGTTCTCGCTCGCGAACGCCGCGCTCTCGCCGGGGCTCGGCGATCTCTCGAACACCGTCCTGCACGGGGCGATGTTCGAAACCGCTTTCCACAATACGGCCAACAACGACCTGACAAAGTTCAGCACAGGCGCTTATCTCAACCCGGACACCGGCACCGGACAGACGCTCACCGATTTCGCCCGCTACGCCCAATCCCAGGCCCGGTTCGCAGCGGTCTACACCCGCGTCCAGCAGTGGGCTTCGTCCGCCACCTCCTCCACCCTCGGCACCGAGACGTCGGATGTGGACCTCGACGGCTCGATGGAATTCCTCCTCTACAACAGCCGTGTCTTCGCGCTCTTCGAGGCCAAGGGCGGACGCATGACCGCCGCCTGGATGCGCGATCCCTCGAGCGGAAAACTCTGGCAGGTGGCGGGTAATTTCGCCTCCTACAGCGGCACGGACACCGAGGATGAAGGGGCCAGCAATTTCGTCGGCGCGACGACCGCACTTTCGGCCTACCGCACCAGCGGGTTCAAGGATTGGTGGACGGTGGACGGCTCGAACAACGGCAGCAACGCCGGAGTCAACGCCATCTACAATGTGGTGCCAGCCGCCACCGGCGTCGGCTGGACGTTCAGCAATGGAGGAGTTACGAAGACGATCCGGCTCTCGAATGCCCTCTCTGAGAAGATCGAAGCCACCTACGAACTCAGCGGGCTTTCGAAGGCCTATGTGCGCTTCGGTCTGTCCCCGAACCTTCTCGACCTCATGACCCGCGGACAGGCCGGCCTCGCCGAAGCCAGCCCCGCCACCACCCGCGTCAACCTCACGAACACCGGTCCAACCGACACCGTCCGCGCCTGGGTCCAGGGCCCGCAGATCAACACAGCTGCCACCGATGTCGCCGCCATCGGATTCACCACCGTCCTGCGCCGCAATCAGGCACAGACCAGCCAGGTCGAGGTTGAACTGGCCGGCGCTGGGCCGCATGTCCTCACGCTCGGCTTCGATCTCGGCACCGACCTCACCAACCCGGACACCGACAGCGATGGACTGCCGGATGCCTGGGAGATCGCAAATTTTGGGAACCTCGACCAAAACGGCTCGGGCGACTTCGACCATGACGGCCTGACCAACCTGCAGGAATACATCATCGGCTCGGACCCGACCAATGGCTCCAGCGGACAGCCTCTCACATCGATCTCATCAACCGCCGGCGGATTTGTCTTTTCGTTCCCAACCATTTCCACCCGAATCTACCAGCCGCAGGTCTCCACCAACCTCCTCACATGGTCTGCGCTCGGATCCCCGATCGCCGGCGATGGAACAACAAAATCCGTCACCGACCTCACCACCGGCCCCAAACGCTTCTACCGCCTGGTCATCTCCCTGCCATGAATATTTTCATCTCCAGAATTGGCGGTCTCGCCGCGATCACGCCCCGGCGCAGCGGGGCTACAACACCAGCGCGCCAGCGCCTCGTGCCAACCAGGGAAAGTCGAATGTGTAGGCGGAGAGCCAACCGAAGCGCCAGCGGAGCATCGGGTGCAGTGCGCGCCATCAACGGTCGGCATGTGGCCACGGTGCTGCATCGCCGCGTTGGACCTATTCCGCGCGAAGCGAGATTGCCAGGCATTTTCCGGAATTTCACCATGCTCGCGCTCGGCCTCTGCCTGTTCATGGCCATCGCTTCTGCCCAGGCGCAAATTGTCACCAACCTCTGGCATATTCCCTCAAACACGACGGATATTCCCGGTGGTATTTCGATGCGCTCGCCGGCGAGTCCGGAACCCGGTTCTTCCGCCTCTTTCTACGAAGGTGTTTGGCGGAACGGCGGGGCGAACAATCAGAACGGCGGAAATTTCTGCTATCGTTTTGGGACAAGCGGGCCCTGGCAGTCCATCCCGCTTTCCTTCGCCGCCAACAACGGCGACAACCAATTCTGGAATGCATCTGTTACCATGCCCGCGGCGGGTTTGGTCGTGCAGTATTATTTTGAGGTCGCCTTCTCGAACAAATCAACGACCTATCTCTTCAGTTCGGGGGGATCTAGTGCCCAATCGCTGAACGCGGGCGACGCGCAGGCCAACCCTTATAGCCTGACGATCGTCGGAATGACGGTTTCGACCGCCTCTACCGGTGCGCTTAACGCGGATTACACGACGACCAAGCTCTACATCGACGAGGTCGCCGGCGACTCGGTGCCCGTAACCGTGACGTTTTCCACAGGGGCTCTGGACACCACGGAAGCCGAGGTCTGGACCGACCTCAACAACCGCGACAGGGCGGCCGGCGACGCGAATGGCGACGGGATTGATGACGGCATCTTGCCTCCCGATCCACCGAGCGAAAAACCTTCCGGCTATACCTCGGGCCCCTACCCAGTGAACGGGTATTTCCAGGCCATTCCCATGTCCGGATCGAACGGCACCTACACCATCACCTTGAATGCCAACAAGACCGGTGCCTACCGCCTCACCGCGCGCTACCGCACATCCGGCAACACGACGTGGAACTGGTATTCCTCGGGCGGACGCCGCGACCACTGCATCACGGTTGCCCCAAAATTGTCGCGCAACCTCCGGATCTACGAACTCAACGTGTTGAACGTGGATGCGACAGGCCCGACGTTTGACCAGCGTTCAACATTCGAAAACCTCACCGGCAACACTCGCTGCAACCTCGACTACCTGAAAGCCATTGGGGCCAACACGATCTGGTTTCAGCCGATCCACCCGAACGGTATCGAGGGCCGGGAGACAAACCCGTCAACCGCCTCCCCCTACGATCCCGGCAGCCCCTACGCGGTCAAAAACTTTTTTCAGGTGATGGAGCAGATGAGCCAGGGGAACACGCGCGCCAGCTCGATGGCCGCATTTCAGAACTTTGTCGCCGCGGCGGATGCCAAGGGAGTTAACGTGATCCTCGACGCGCCATTCAACCACTCCGCCTACGATTGCGAGATCGACCAGATCGGGATCGATCTCCTAACTGCCGCAGGCTTCAACACCTCTGGTTGGGCCGCCACAGACAAAATCAAGGACCACGAGGCCAGGTTCTATTCCTCGAATGGCGGCGCCGGCACGGCGTATTCGGTCCCGGCGAATTCCGCCTCTGATGTGGCCAGCGCGCCCGATCGGAACGACTTTGGGAAATGGGCGGACGTGATCGATTTCTTCTTCGGCCGATACGCCACGCTCGTCACGGGGTTTCCCGATGCCACGAGCAGCCGCGCCACCGTAAACAACGAATCGGATTATTACGATTACTCGTCGCTGAGCGGCGCGCCCGGATCCACCGGGGCCGTCACCCGCACGGTCTGGAAATATTTCGCGAGCTACGTTCCCTACTGGCTCTCAAAAACCGGATGCCCGCAGGGAACTTCGCTGGCCGACCAGTCCTACAAAGGCATCGACGGCCTGCGGGCGGATTTCGGGCAGGGCATGCCACCGCAGTTTTGGGAATACGCGATCAACGTCGCCCGCAGCTCCAAGTGGAGCTTTGTTTTCATGACCGAGTCCCTCGACGGCGGCGCCGTGACCTACCGCTCGAACCGGCATTTCGAACTCCTCAACGAGAACCTCGTCAATGCGTTCCAGTCCGCATCAACCACGACAGACTATCGGTCCAGCTTTGAAAGCCGTCGCGCCTCCTACGGCCAGGGACTCGTCCTGCTGAACAACACCTCCCACGACGAGGTCGGCTACGCCGATCCCTGGCAGGCATTCATTCGCTATGCCGTGGGTGGCATGATTGATGGCGCCCCGATGATCATGTACGGGCAGGAAATCGGAACCGCGAACATCGGAAACTTTGATTACTACGAGACAAATTTTGGGAAAAGCATCCCCCACTTCAAACGCTACAACTCGATGCAGCCGCAATGGACGGCATGGGGGAACAACGTCTACGGCGTCAAAAACCTGATACCCGCCTACTCGGGCATCGGGCTTGCGAGAAAGTTCAGCCCCGCCCTCCCCTCCTCGAACCGCTGGTTCCTGAACCCCGTGAACACCACCACCGCCGACGCGAACATTTTTGCTGTCGCGAAATATGAATCACCCGGCGCTTCCCCGGCGACGAGCGATGTAGTCCTCGCATTCCAAAACCTCGACCGCTACAACCAAAAAATCAACACCTTCGGGATCCCATCAGCGCTCGCCGACAATATGGGATTGAAATCCGGCAGGCGCTACAACGCCCGCAACATCGCGGCCTACCTCGGGCCGAACAACGAGTATCCGACCCGCCGCGACACCCTGCAGTGGGGAACCTCCGGCTATACTCGCGACGATCTCGTCAACAACGGCCTCTACGTTGCGCTCAATCCGATTCCCGGGACGGATGCCGCGTGGTCATTCGCGCCGTTCGAGCCGCAGTATCTGAAGGTTTATGATGTGACCCCCCTTCCGACCCCGGCCGCTTCTCCTGCAGTTGCCGCCTATGCCCTCGATGGCTCGGTGACTTTCACATGGAACGCGGTGACCGACCCCGAAGGGCTCAAGCCTGTTTACCGTCTCGTGATCACCCAAAGCGACGGCACCATACTCACGCGAGATACCACATTCACCTCCTACACCCTCAGCGGCCTGCCCACAGGCGTCACAGCCACCGCTACGGTCACTTCTCTGAATCCGAACGACTACAATTCCGCCTCCTCACCGACCGCTCCGAGTTCCCAGACCCTCTCCTTGCTTTCGACGGCAGACAACGATGGCGACGGGGTGAGCAATGCGGCGGAAGTCGCGGCTGGCACCAACCCGCTCGACGCCACCTCGGTCTTCAAGATCACCTCCATTGCGCCCTCATCCGGAGGCGGAATCACGATCACATGGTCCACCGTCGCAGGAAAGACCTACTACGTGGAAGCTTCCTCCAGCCTGGCCGGAGGATCATGGACGACGATATCCCCTGCAATCACCGGCACCGGCACCTACACCGATTCAACCCCCGGCCCAGGCAGCAAATTTTACCGCGTCAAAACCGGCCCCTGATCGGGAAAATTGATCCGTTTAACAAAAAGGGCTTCGACAGGGTTTTGAGGGCGATTTATGTTGGCTTCCGTTTCCCACTGCTTATGAAAATTCCTACTCTCATTGTTTTGTCCGCCTTGGCCGGAGTCTGCGTGGCGCAATCTTCCGACCGAATCAATATCGCCGAAGACGAAGCCTCGCACAGCGCATACAACGGAGGATGGGAGTCCGGAAAAAATTCCGGAGCCGGGTTCGGGGCGTGGATTTTTCGGACAGCCGGCGGGGTTCAGGGCGACAGCCATTGCGGATTTTTTATCGCGAATGCCAGCACGCAACACGACCTGGACAATGCCGCTCCCGCAGGCAAAGCATTTGGGTTGTTCGCAAACGGGGTGGATTACGAGGTCGCCTGCGCCTTCCGGACTTTTGACGCACCGCTCACCGTCGGCGATTCGTTCTCGCTCCTGATGGAATGCGGCGAATTCGTGAAGAAGTTCGCGACAGATTCCTCCCGTCCCGGCGTGGTCGGCTTTTCGCTGCGCTCGGATTCTGCTGCTGAGGGATGGGAAGATTGTGCGCTCGGGGCGCGCTTCCAGTTCGGTTTTTACAAGGGCGAGGAAAATTACCAGGTCTACGATGGCGAGGAGAACCACGACACAGGCGTCCCGTTCAGCGACAAAGGAGTCTCCGTGACCGTGACGCTTGTATCCCCCGACACCTATAATTTGGAAATCACCCAGCTCGACACCAAGGAAACAAAGAAACTGGAAGGCCGCAAACTTGGCGGCGACCAAGGCAAACCCATTGAGAGCTTTGCCATCTACAATCAGAACGGGGAAACCAGCGATGCCTACTTCAACGGATTCCAGGTTTCCCGTGTCGCCGCGTCCATACCCCGTTAATAGACACCGACAACCAGCTCCCGACATGCCCCCGTTCGTCTGGAAAGGGTTGGACTGCTCACCGTTTGTTGGTGCCCGGCTTCGGCGGCTTCTGAAACTCGCAATGGCTCTGGAGCATCTGGCAGCACTCGGGTTGTTACGTATGGGCGAGGTGCCGATGCCACGGCATGTTTTTCGCGCATTAGTTTTTTTGGCGCTTATTCTGCCAGACCTTTCCTCCTTTGCGGATTCCCCCCCGGTCCAACAGCCGGTGGAAAAGGCCCGTATCTACCAGTTTCTTCCCCGGATCTTCGGGAACACGAACGAGACCCGGAAACAGAACGGCTCGATCGAGGAAAACGGCTCAGGGAAATTTTCGGACATCAACGAGACATCGCTCACGGCGATCAAGGCGATGGGCTTCACCCACGTCTGGCCAACCGGCGTACTGAAGCAGGCGACGGCGACCGACTATTCCTCCATCGACGAGCCTGCGGACGATCCCGATCTGCTCAAAGGCCTCGCCGGAAGCCCGTATGCGATCAAGGACTACTTCGACGTCTGCCCGGACTACGCGGACGATCCGGCGCACCGCCTCGACGAGTTCAGGGCGATGATCGACCGGGTCCACAAGGCCGGTTTAAAGGTCATTATGGACTTCGTCCCGAACCACGTTGCACGCAGCTGCCATTCAACGATCCGACCGGAACTCAGCTTCGGGGCCAAGGATGACAAAATAAAGTTTTTCAGCGCGGACAACAATTTCTACTGGCTCACGCCGGAGGCGAAGCCCGCCGGCAAAGGCCCGCCGCTTCGGCTGCCCACGGTGGATGCGCGGGGGAACCCGACCAGCCCGACCTGCAAGGTGGCGAAGGCACCGAGCGACGGGCTCTATCCCCCCGAAAGCGAATACGGACGCGTCACCGGCAACAACCTCGTGAGTTGGGAACCCGACGCGGGCAGTTGGTATGAGACCGTCAAGCTGAACTACGGATACGATTTCACCGACCCTCACAAAAACACCCGTGCCTACCCGCACGGCGACAAGCAAGACATCCCGATCCCGGACACCTGGCGGAAGATGGACGAGATCATCGCCTACTGGCAGGGGTTCGGGGTGGACGGGTTTCGCGTGGACATGGCGCACATGGTCCCGCCGGAATTCTGGCGATGGATGATCGCCCGTGCGCACGGACGCAACCCGCAGGTCTTCTTCGCGGCCGAGGCCTACAACGATGACCCAGCGAAAGTGCCGGCCGGAGATTCCAGCAGCACCGGCAACGTGCTGGCCGACCTGCTCAACGCGGGATTCGACGCCGTCTATGACGACGCGACCTACGACAAGCTCAAGGGGATTTATGAAGGCGGAGCCTGGGCGAACGACCTCGACCGGCTCAACTCGATCCCGCGGGTCTTCGACAATTCGCTGCGCTACGCGGAAAACCACGACGAGGCACGGCTCGCGGGAAAAGGCCAGTGGGGCAATATCGGGATGGAGGTCGGCCGCCCGGTCACAGCCCTTCTCTTCGGTCTCTCACGCGGACCGGTGATGCTCTACAGCGGTCAGGAGGTCGGCGAACCGGCCGATGGCGCGGAAGGGTTCGGCGGGGACGATGCCCGCACGTCGATCTTCGATTACTGGTCTATGCCGGAATTCGTCAAGTGGGTGAACGGCAAAAAATTCGACGGTGGTCGCCTCTCGCCTGCGCAGGCCTCGCTCCGGGAGTTCTACTCCAAACTCCTCCATCTCGTTGGCGAGCCCGCGTTCCGGAACGGAGGCTTTTTTCCGCTCAACCCCTCCAACATCGAAAACCCGTCCTACGGCCGCGTGCCAGGCGAGCAGGCCAGCGGGCACTGGCTCTACAGCTTCCTGCGCCGTGACCCGGTTACAGACCAGAAGTTTCTCGCCGTAATCAACCTCCACCGAGACCGCCAGTTCGACGATGTCCGGATCGCTATCCCGCCCGCAGCCCGTGATTTTCTCAACCTCAAGACCTCCTCCAAAATCAAGCTCTCGGGAAAACTCGGCACATCTGCAGAAATCGAATCCCCCGCCTCCGCGCTATCCGTCGGCTCGATCCCTCCTCTGACCGCATGCTTTTTCGAAATCACTGAATTGTGATGTTCCTCCCGCTCGACGCCCATTCCGCGCATCGGAATTTGACAAACTCCCGATTCACCCAAATGCTTCCGCTTTGCCTGTGCTTGGCGTTGATCGCCCTGCAACCTCTGCGGGCGGCCGACTCGGCGTCCGCAAAATCCTGCTTTCTCGGTTGGATTCCGGTCCAATACGTGCCGGCCGGCGGCGACATGGTGCTCGACATGCACCGTTTTTTTGAACCCGGGCCCGGGGATCGCATCAGCCTTCCCGCGCCTCGTTCCAAAGAATACCAGGCCTCCTTCGACTCAGATCGGTTTGAGTTGAAATTGTCCATCGGCAAAGACGCGAAGGGCATCCTGGACATCCCGATCGAGGTGGCTAACAGGGAGCACCCGACCGGGCGCACGGGCGTCCTTACGATCGTCGTGGGAGAGCCGGGCGTGCTTCCCTTGAGCCCGACGGTGTTCGCCGAATCGCAGCTTCCCGGGCTCATCACGTTCCGCATTTCGAGCGACTCTCCGATCACCCGCATATCAGCGGTTCTCGAACGGCCGGACGGATCGAGCAGCCTCACGCCTTTTGCTCTTTTGAACGGCGCGAGCGGCAGGGTTCCGACTTCCGAACTCGCTGATGGTTCATGGATCCGCGTTGTGGCCGCTGACGACCAAGGCCGCGTGAGCCGCGCCATCCGCGCCCAAGTGCGACCGAAGGAGGGGTTCCAATGGCAGGATGGCATCATCTATTACGCGTTCACGGATCGCTTTGTGAACGGCGATCACAGCAACGACAAGCCGGTGAAAGATCCGGCGGTACTTCCGCAGGCGAATTACTACGGCGGGGATTTCGAGGGGATCCAACAAAAGATCGAGGAGGGGTATTTCAAAAAGATCGGGGTCAACGTGATCTGGCTCGCGCCTTTGAACCGCAACCCGGACGGCGCCTGGAAAGAATTTCTGCCGCCCTATCGCTCCTACACCGGCTACCACGGCTACTGGCCGGTGTCCGAGACCGAGGTCGAGCCGCGATTCGGCGGCGAGGCTGGGCTGAAGGATCTGGTCGGCACGGCGCAACAAAACGGGATCAAAATCATCGCCGACCTCGTGCTCCGGCACGTCCACATCTAGAACCCCCTCTGGAAAGAACACCCGGATTGGTTCGGAAGCCTCACGCTTCCGGACGGGCGGAAAAACCTGCGGCTCTGGGACGAGCAGCAGTTCACGACATGGTTCGAGGAATTTCTTCCGGGGTTCGATTTCGACAAACCCGAACCAGTCGCGTTCCTGATTTCCAACGCGGAAACCTGGGCGGAAAAATTCGGTCTCGACGGCTACCGGCTCGATGCCGTGAAACACATCCGGTATTCGTTCTGGCCGAAATTCCGCTCGGCCATGCGCGGGATGGAGGAAGCGGACCGCAAGTCCCCGATGTATTTCGTCGGCGAAACATTCATGGACCGCAAGGGGATCATGTCATTCGTCGGCCCGAACATGCTCGACGGGCAATTCGACTTCCCGCTCTACGATTCGATCATGGATGTTTTCGCCAAGGGCCAAAAAGGTTTTGCAGATTTGGAAAAGTCACTTTCCGAGTCGGAGACGATCTACGGCAAGGAAACCCTCATGTCTCCTCTGATCGGAAATCACGACAAATCCCGCTACATGGCTTTTGCCGACGGGGATCTTCCCGATCCGAAAATCGCCAAGGAGGAGGAGGTCGGCTGGACGAAGCCCCCGCGCGTGGACAATCCCGCTTCGTATGAAAAACTCAAACTCGCCATCAGTTTCCTCCTCTCGATCGACGGAGTCCCGATGGTTTACTACGGCGACGAAGTCGGCCTCACCGGAGCCGGCGATCCTGACAACCGCAAGATGATGCCGCTCGAATCCGAACTCGGCACGGAACAAAAGAGCGTCCGCGACCACTTCAGCAAAATGACGGCGCTACGCTCCTCTCACCCCGCGCTGCGCTACGGAAGCCGCCGGCTCCTCGTGGCGGATGACAACCGCTACGCCTTCGTCCGACGCCATTTTGACGACAAGGTGCTCGCCGTCTGGAACAAGGGAAACGAAACTGCCGGATTCGATCTTCAAGTCGGTCCTGAGATGCCGGACGGCCCATGCTCCGATGCCCTCGCCGGAGGAGGGACGATCCAGGTGAAATCCGGCAGAGCCAAATTCTCACTGGCCCCGATGAGGTCCGCTTTCTTCGTCCCGAAAGGTGGGTAAGAATCAGGCCAACCTGACCGCGGCTGCCTGGGCTTTGAGGCAGAGCTCGGCGGCTTTGAAGGCGTGTTCCTGGGT
>Ga0194053_10000581_pt1 | contig 27154 bp, 31 predicted proteins | sample SepL228m_MetaG_FD_161684 | JGI IMG/M metagenome (GOLD analysis project Ga0194053, IMG submission 161684) | Anoxic zone freshwater microbial communities from boreal shield lake in IISD Experimental Lakes Area, Ontario, Canada - Sep2016-L227-8m | ecosystem: Environmental > Aquatic > Freshwater >... | reverse complement strand
CTTGCGGACAAATTATTATCAAAAACTTTTTAGCTCAAATTTAATCTTCTCAAAAAGCTCTAAATATCTATTTTGATATTTTTGGTCTGTTTTTTAGTATTAATAACTTGACCTGATCGAATTTTTGTGCTATAAACTATTCAAGGGGAGGTGTACCATGCAAATTATCGAAGAAAAAGTCGAAGTACAAAAAGTTTTTCCTCAATTTCGAGGCAAAGACTTAAAGGATCACCCACAATTTAGAGAGGCTGACGGCTACTTCGGCTATAAACAATTCCAGGATGGTTCGTACATGGCTCACTGTAGTAATCGGAATTCAACTAACATAATGGTTCATTACTTCAGATTCATGACTGTTTCTGGCTCAAAAATCTTTGATTACCGGTGGCATGTCAACGATCAAGACCCACTCGAAATTCTTGCAAAGGAACTTGATGATGAATCGACGACCTTAGACAAATTCTGCGCCAATCATGAAGAAGAATGGCGCCGCTACTACAATGTAGCAAAGAAAAAATTGCCACCTGGCCGAAAAATGGCCGAAGGAAAAATTCATTTTCTTGATATCAGCAAAAATTAATTCTCATCAACCACCCGTAAAAAGGTGGTTTTATATTTTTCAAAACTTTGAAAAATTCCGCGGCGATGTACCATTTATAATATTTTAAACATCGCCCATAATTCGACCAAATTTCAAACCATTGACATTTTTATTTTTTAGGTTTAGTATTAAGCCAAATCTAAAAAAGATTCGTATGCCGAAAAGGAGGCAAGAAATGGAAAATAACGCCAAGGCAGAACTTTTAGAGCATTTAAAAAGTGAGTATGGGCCGCAAGAAGGCCAACGACTTTTTGATGAATTACAGGCCGCCACCAAAGCAGAGCTTTTGGAACAATATGTACGATCCTATGGACCAATAGTCGGCCAACAACTTTTCGATGAACTGGAAGCCGCCGATGGAGATATCAAAAAAGAACACGACGCTATCACTAAGGCAGAACAGACCATCAAGCGAAACGAAAATCATAGTCACCATTTTAACGAGGTAGACGAAATCTACTGCAATTAAGTTGACTACGTCACTCAACCGCCGTCACCGGCGGTTTTTTAAAAAAAACGGCGAATTTTGATTCGCCGTCTGGCATATTCCTAAAAAAATACTAAGGTTCTCTAATCATTTCGCCCTCGTGGGCACTTCGCCATTTTTCAACTACTATACCTTTTCCATCTGAAGATAAATGAAGCATGGTCGTTGAATAAGAGGTTGGGCAGCAAATCCACCACGATACTTTTTTGGGGTCTGGCGAATGGTATGTGGTTTGAAGGTAAGATTTGCCAACTTCCGCGTCATACTTAATCACTGTGTCATAATCACCACTGTAACATGTGAGTCTATGCGGTCCATCGCTCGTATAATACTCACAATATTGGTTAGAACGATTATATTGCACGAATTTGACGATAGTCCCATTCTGATTTTGAAGTGGCGTCATAATATCTTTTTTGATCGGCGTACCATATTCAATTGAAATCCTCATGGATAAACCAGACCATAATAGAAAAGCGACGACAAATGTTGGAGCCCATGTAAAACGGCTCATACCACGAGATATACCAAAGCGAACCGCGATAAATGCAATTATCGCAATAATAATTCCAAGCAACATACTTAGAACCCCCTTTTACAAGATTAATTAGTGTCAAACACCAATTAAATAAATAATAGCACTTTACATTGAGATAATCAAGAATATTACTGTGACTTACGGGGATGGTTTTATGTTTAGTTCATTCTTGATATAAAAGAAAAATTGAACTATAATAACCACAGATTAAGTTGCAAAAAACTTAAAGTATATTTCGATACGAAGGAGGCGCGAAAATGTCCGATGGAAAACCAGATACCAATCTACCCAAAGAAAAGATTATTGACCCCATCAAAAAATGTGAAAACAAAGACGAGGAACCAAAGACTAAACCATTTGGGAAATCGATTATTGATGCCATCAAAAGATGTAAAAACGAAGACGAAATTTTGCCTCTTTTGAAACTAATCGAAGAAACCCAAATTAAAAGCAATCACCTTGCGATTCTGAATGCGATTGATGAATTTTTTGCTTCCCACGAAAATACAAAATCCGCTGGTGCAATTGTCGCCGTCACAACATCAATTTTAACTCAAAGAGATTGGGTTAAAAGCGCACCAGAAAGAACCGCGAGAATAATGACAGACATTATTATGAAACTATAACAAAATTTTTCTAACCGCCGGCCCGGCGGTTTTTTATTATCCTATCTTGACAAATGGCAAAAAATACCTTAAAATAACCGCAGATTAAGTTTTAAAACTTAAAGCAAATTTTACGAAAAAGGAGGCATAAACATGCCTAATAAGAAACTGAATGTCAGACCGTTTCATGAAACAATTATTGATGCTCTCAAACGGTGTCAACTCAGCAGTGATTCTTGTTTCTTCAACTAATTGAAGAAACAAGAATCACTCAAGATCACGACAAAATTATCAAAGCTATTAACGATTCTGTTAATTCTTCATGCGGTATAAGATATGCTGCTCATTGCTCGGAGATCGTTAATAAGACTAAAGAATCGATTTTAGCCCAAAAGGCTCTGATCTTAACAGTGGAAGAGAAACATAAAAAACGTCTCTTGAAGGCATATACCAGAACGTATGGTGAAAAAATCGGCCAACAATTAGCTGAAGATATAGAAGCGGCCGGCGATGACCTAACCAAAAAACACGAAGCTGTGAAAAAAGCCGAAGCAGCCTTAAACAGACCGCTCAAAGAAGGTGTCGATCAACAAATCGACTCATCGAACCCAAGGAGAAAAAAACCATAAACCAAACCGCCGCCCTGGCGGTTTTTTAAAATCAAATAATATCTATTTTAGAGCGTGTTGACGAGCTTGCCATTAAGGTAGCTTTCGATATTATCGATCATGATATCGTAGGACTTGCGACAAGTCACATCGGTGCGAGCGGCAAGGTGAGGCGTGGCTAAAATCTTAGGGTGATTAGCCAAACGAATATAGTACGGATCAGTTGAATCGCCAACAATAATCGTGCCACAATCATCGGCGGCGCCAGCAATTCGACCGTTATCAATCTCGCGAATCAAAGCATCAACATCATAAAGAGTACTACTAGTAATGGTCACAAAATAACAACCTTTTTTAAGTGAAGCAAAAAACTTAGAGTCCAAAAGCCCAATGGTACCAGGGTTTTCACTCAAAGCATTTAAAACAAAATCAGCGTCCTTAATACTTTCTTTCAGATTTACACCGCGATCAAAATAATTAACATCCATCAAAAGCGCCTCGCAAATTTCGCCCACGCGACTACCAATATTACCTTTACCCAAAATAGTAACTTTTTTGCGAGCCAAACCGATTTTGTCACACCAATTGTCTTGAGTAACTTTTTTGGTATCAATAATATTTGGAAAATCGCGTGCCAAATCCATCATCATGCCGATCATCCATTCAGCGACCGCTTCCTTATTACAACCCGGCGAACAAGTTACTATCACATTTTTATCTTTTAATTTTTCTTTATCAATCCAACCGACCCCAACAAAAGGCAACGATAAAAAAATATTTTCAAGTTTGTAAATATTATCTTTAAGACCAAGTTTGCTTGTACAAACAACATCAAAACCCCGAGTTCGATCCATCCACTCGTTTGAATTTTTAGCAAAAGTATTGTGAAAAACTACTTGTCCAAGCTTTTTTAACCGCTCGATCTGATCCGGATACATATGCATAGGTTGCATAACAACGATTTTTTTCAAAATAGACCTTTCTGTTATTACAAGATAATCATATCATATCTAATAATAGTAATAAATAATATCTGGTTACCCACCGAGCCAACCGATTCGTTGTACTAAAAAAGACAAAGTGGGCGGTAGAGGATTCGAACCTCTGACATTCACAACGTCAATGTGACGCTCTACCAGCTGAGCTAACCGCCCACTTTGCCTTTTTTAAACTAAACCATACTTTTTTAACTATTTTATTTTACCAAATTTTCACAAACTTTTCAAGAGTGAATCACAGTCCCAATTTTTTTACCTTGGCAAACTTTCAAAATATTATCTTTTTCCATTAACTTAAAAACTAAAATCGGAATATGATTATCTTTACAAAGCGTAATCGCCGTACTATCCATAACTTTATAATCATTATTTATCACATCTAAATAGGTCAAAGTCTGAAACTTTTTCGCCGTTTTGTCCTTTTGCGGATCAGCATTATAAACACCATCAACCTTGGTAGCCTTAAGCACTACTTCACAGTCAAGCTCACAAGCTCTAACCGCGGCCGCCGTATCGGTCGAAAAATATGGGTGGCCAGAACCGGCCGCTACAATCACTACCCGACCTTTTTCCAAATGACGAATCGCGCGATTACGAATATATGACTCGCAAACTTTTGACATATCAAGCGCTGATTGAACCCTATTTTCAATTTCGATTTTAGTCAAAGCACTGCCTAACGCTAACGAATTCATCACAGTTGCCAACATACCAATATAATCCCCTGTCACCCGTTTCATACCATGTTTTTCAGCCGAAATTCCCCGAAAAATATTCCCGCCGCCAAAAACCACTACAACCTCGATTTTATTTTTGATCAACTGTTGAATTTCCTTAGCAATATACTCACAAACTAAAGGATCAATACCATATTCACGCTCACCCAATAAAGCTTCACCCGAAAGTTTTAACAGAACTCGTTGAAATTTTGGATCATTTTTTTTCACAATTTTTCCTCAATTAACCTTTTGACCATCTTAACATTTTTTCTAAATTTATCAAAAAAACCACCAAGATCTGGTGGTTTTATTTCTTATTGATAACTTTTATTTTAGTTAATTTTGGCTGCTCAGGCAAAACTTTCGGGATCGTAATAATTAAATTACCGTTTTGAACTTCAGCTTCAATATTATCTTTATCAATATTTTCTGGGAGCTTAATTTGCACCAACCAATCGCTTTCTCGTTCGCGCATTTCATTTAAAGATTCAGCTAAATCAGGCTCATCTAACAAAACAGGCTCTTCATTTGGCCTGACAATATCTTCAAGCGCAAGATTAAAAACTTCAGCAAAATGAATAGCTAGCGGTAAACTTGGCAAACATTTGCCTCGCTCAAGCGCAATAATCGACTGGCGAGAAACACCTAAAAGCTGAGCCAAATTTTCTTGGGTCATTTCACGCTCTTCGCGGAGATTACGTAAATTTTGAGAAAAAATTTCAATCTCGATTTGCATCTTTACTCACTTTAAACAATTGTAAAGCAAACTTTACATTTTGTCAACCCCACGCCCAAGACATTAAAATAACATTATCTATTGAGTTCTTTAATTTCTGGCCATTCAGCAATTAAAACCGATATAACTGCGGCTACTGGCACAGCAATGATCACACCCAAGAGTCCGAACAGTTTAGCCCCAGCCAATAACGAAAATATAATAATCACTGGTGATAAACCAACAGCTTTACCAATTATTTTTGGCGCAACTAAAGTTGACTCCAGTTGCTGAACCACCACAAAGGCAATCGCTACCAATAATGCCGTCAATGGAGAAATAGTAGAAGCAATAATCACCGCCGGGATTAAACCCAGCCATGGGCCAAGATAAGGTATAATTTCGACCAAACCACCCCAAATCGCCAAAATTAAAGCGTATGGCACGCCTAAAACTCCAAGCACAACACCGTCGAGTATACCAATGATTAACATTAACAACAAATGTCCACCAAGCCATTGGCCCATCTTATCGCTAATTTTTTTCATAATTAAAATGATTTTTTCTTTTTTTGCTGGCGGCAAAAGATTGTAAAAACCATCATTAATTTTGTCCTTATCCACTAACATATAAAAAGACAAAACAATAATCATAATGAAAGCGAAAACACCAGAAACAAATCCGATGGTTTTACTAAAAAGCCCGGTAGTTATATCACCTAATTGAGACGAAAGATTTAATAATGATTCTTGATAATTACCCATATAAGACTGGATATTATGATAAATCGGACCAAGTTTGGAAATAATAATCGGCAAATTAATAGCCAAAAGCTTTGTTTCTGAAACTAATGGCGGCGCCAACAAAAAACCTGTTCCGACCAAAAAACCAACGAATAATAAACAAATGCCAGCAACCACTAAAGTTCTCGGAACTTTTTTTGAAAGACGATCAACCAGCGGGGTCAAAGCGGCTACGATCACAAGAACCAAAAAGAACAACACGACAATATCACGAATTAAAAATAAAAGTACGACAACTAAAATTGACAAGATAATTTTAAAAATTGTAGCAGAAGAAACTTCGATAATTGTTTTTGTCGGTTCTGACATATTAACCTCCAATAATTAATGGTCGGGGTGGCGAGATTCGAACTCACGGCCTCGTCGTCCCGAACGACGCGCGCTACCAGACTGCGCTACACCCCGATAACTAAAAATTTCTTAATAATTCTAAAAAATTTCTGTAAGATAATTTATCGTCTTTATTATATCTGATAAGTATGATAAAATCTAGATGTTAATGCCTTTGTAGCTCAGCAGATAGAGCAGCTCCGTCCTAAGGAGTTGGTCGCAGGTGCAATTCCTGCCAAGGGCACCATTTAAATTTTATTAAAAAAAGACTCCATTATGGAGTCTTTTTTTGTATTTCAGATTATATAATTATTTAGCAAATTCGATATTTCGGAATACTGAAATTCCGCGAATGAGCCAAATGATTATTTGGCGAATTCGATCGCCCGAGTCTCACGAATCACATTAACCTTAATCGTGCCTGGGTACTGTAAATCGGCTTCTATCTTTTTCGCAATATCTTTCGAAAGTTTGAGCGCGGTTAAATCATCGATTTCTTCCGGTTTAACTAAAATTCGCACTTCGCGACCGGCCTGAATTGCATAAGTCTTGTCAACGCCTGGGAACGAATTAGCAATATTTTCCAACTCTTCTAAACGCTTGACGTAATTTTCCAAAGTTTCACGTCTGGCGCCTGGTCGACTCGAACTAATCGCATCAGCCGCACGAACAATAATCGCTTCAACGGTTTTGGCCTCAATATCGTCATGATGAGCACCAATAGCATGAACAATATCTTCACTCAAACCATATTTACGAGCAATGTCCATTGAAATATGATGATGAGCACCTGGCACATCATGATCAACGGCTTTACCCAAGTCATGTAAAAGCGCGGCTTTTTTAGAAAGATTTACGTCTGCACCAAGTTCAGCCGCTAACATACCTGCGATATAACAAGTTTCGATTGAATGCTGCAATACATTTTGACCATAAGAAGTCCTGAACTTTAATCGGCCCAAAATTTTAATTAAATCAGGATGAAGACCGGCCACACCAACTTCATAAGCAGCTTGTTCACCCGCTTCTTTAACCTGTTGATTAATTTCTTCCTTAGCCTTTTTCACTAATTCTTCAATTCTGGCCGGATGAATACGACCATCGGAAATCAATTTTTCCAATGCAATTTTGGCAATATGACGACGAATCGGATCAAAGGCTGAAATTACGACCGTATCAGGAGTATCATCGATAATTAAATCGACGCCAGTTTCTTTTTCAAAGATCTGAATATTTCTACCTTCACGACCAATAATTCGGCCTTTCATTTCGTCACTTGGTATATTAACAGAAGTTGTAGTGGTTTCAACCGTATGATCACTTGAAAGCCTCTGAACAGCGGTAGCTAAAATCTCTCTGGCGATATTTTGTGCTTCTTCACGAGCGATTTCTTTTTGTTCTTTAATCTTACGAATCAAATCGTCTTTATATTCTTTTTCTACATTGTTCAAAAGAATATCGCGAGCTTCTTCTTTTTTTAATTTAGAAATTTTCTCTAAACTTTCTTGTTGTTTTTTCTTGATATCACCGATTTGCTCTTTAATCGAATTGATTTCTTTTTCTTTATCAAGAATTTTCTTCTTTTCGTCTTCAACAGATTCCAAACGTCGATCAATCATTTCTTCTCGACGACGCAAACTTTTCTCCAATTCTTGGAGATCTTTTCTCAGTTTATCTTCTTCTCTTTTTGCTTCCTCTTTTATTTTAAGGGCTTCGTCTTTGGCTTGTAGTAAAATTTCTCGTTGTTTTTGTTCTAATTGATCATTCTGTTTTTTAGCAACATAAATTCTTACGGCATAACCAAGACCGGCTCCACCTGCCAAGGTGGCAACTAAATAAATAATTAAATTTGTCATTTTGTAACTCCAATTTTATAAGTCTCCGATTAATATCTGATACAAATAAGTATCTTACTACTATTAGTGTACTAAATCAGGGTTAACTTGTCAATTTGAAAGCACTAACATATTGCGCTTGCCTTGTTCGATCGTCTCAGCCGAACCAGCCCAATCGTGCCAGGCATTAGCAAAAATCTTTTCATTATAAATATAATGATCGCCGTTTCTAGTACCGACATCCTGAACAATCATATTTTTCTCATCATAACCAATCGCTACTACCATATGATAAATTGGCCCTGGCGCACGAAAGTTCGGATTGCCCAACAACCGACCGGCGGTCGGTACAATTACAGCGTGGTTTTGCGCGATTTCTTTTTTCAAATCCGTAATTGACGCATTATCAACTATTTTGCCCTTGAGACCAAAAAAATCCTTAGCTATCACTAGTGTTTCTTGCGTTGTTAAATCTTTTTGTTCAGTCTGACCGGTTTTTTCTTTCTGCCAGTCAACCATCTTTAAAATCTGTAAATTCATTTCGTCCGAGCTTAGATTTTTATGATTTAAAAAATAATCAACTAAAATTACACTCGCTTCTTCACAAGCTTCATCATGCAACTGATCCCAATTCGACAAAGGAGCTTGACTTTGAAAAGGAAAGTTTTCAATCAAATATGACAATGGCAAATTTTGATCATTTTTACTAGAAACTTCAGTTTCTGTTTCAGAAATCAAATTAGATTTGAAAAAATCTTCACCACTTGATATTATTTGAGAATTTAGATATGGTTTAGTCTCGTCATTTTTAACAAAAAATCGATAACAAAGCCCAACTAATAAAACCGCTATCAAAACAGCTATTAACAAAACGAATTTAATTTTTTTATTTTTTTTCATTTTAAACCTTGATACTATCTTAACTTTATTTTACAATGAAAACGTAACAAATTAAAAGAAAGAAAACATGATTATCAACAAAAAATATATTTTATCTTCACTTGCGACCATTTCAACCTTGACCACGACTTTTGTTCACGCTCAATGTCCGGTCTGTACAGTAGCCGTTATTGGCGGTGTTGGCCTAGCCCGTTGGCTTAAGATTGATGATTCAATTACTGGTCTCTGGATTGGTGGACTTTTGGTTTCAGTTTCGATCTGGACCATCAACTGGCTTAAAACCAAAAAATGGGATTTTCCATTTAGCTCCTTCCTTGTTCCAGCTTTGTATTACGCCGCCGCGATTATTCCACTATATATTTATAAAATTATCGGTCATCCTGCAAACGCACTTTGGGGTTTTGATAAAATCGTTTTAGGCACCATGATAGGCAGCGTTTTCTTTTATATGTCCACGCTTCGTTACGGTGAAATTAAAAAGAAAAATAAAGGTCATGCGCAATTTCCTTTTCAACATATAGTTATGTCTATTAGTACGCTTGTCGTGCTAAGCGGCATTATGTACTTAATTACGAGGCATTAATATTATGGCTAAAAATGAAATTCAAAAATTAGACGATTTTATTCAAAAAATTCAAAATTCCAAAAAAGATAATAAACTCGATCTTTCAACCGAAGAAGATTTAAGCGTCGCCATTATGAACCTCATTTCGATCGAAGAACACTTTTTCTTTACGGCCAAAAAAACCGGCGATGACAAATATTTTGATTTGCTCACCGAAGTCCGAGAAATGCGCAAAACTTTAATGAAAAAAATGATTAAAGATTACGAAGGCGAAGTTTGGTGTATTTCTAAACATTTACTAGCCAGCTCCATGCGCCTCATGGAAGTCGGAACAAAACTCTTAGGACGTGGCAAAAAAACCGAAGCCAAAGAAATGTTTACCAAGGCCTACGATTTATACAATTTATTTTGGGGTCTAAATTTAAATGTCATTGACTCTAAAAACATCAAGAAAATCGATGATGATAAATTAAATATGACCGACAAAACTAAAAACGGCGTTTTCGCCAAACTCGGCGTCATGGTCAAAAAAGCTATCGATTGCTGTATCGAATAATATTCATAATTTAATCTTACTTTAATTATTAAAACCCTCTTGCACTTCCAAGGTGCAAGAGGGTTTTTTAAAATAGACCACTTGACAAACGCATCCAACCTGGTATGATTAGTATGAAAAGTATGTCATAAGGTAAGCCTATCAAAAAAATAATAAAGTAAACTTCTCGACACGTCTCGAAATAAATAGAAATGGATATTAAATGAAAGATGAAAAATTTTTTGGCTCAAGTGTGATCGGTGAACGCGGACAAATCGTAGTTCCAGCTAAAGCTCGTGAGGAGCTCGATATCAAGGCTGGCGATGAATTTATATTCTTTGGTCATGGTCAGATGCTTCACATGATTAAGGCCAGTGAACTCAATACATTCTTAGACAAAATGACCGCAAAATTTTCGGAAATGCGTAAAAGTATCAAGAAAGAGGACTAATTGGAAAATATTATTGAAGTTAAAAATTTAACAAAAAAGTTTGCGGATTTTGTAGCAGTAGACAATATTAGTTTTGACGTGAAAAAGGGTGAAATTTTTGCTTTCTTAGGCCCAAATGGCGCCGGTAAATCTACCACAATCAAAATGCTTACCACCATGCTTCATTCGACAGATGGCGACATCAAGATAAACGGATTTGATACAAAAATAAATCAAGACGATGTTAGAAGATCTTTTGGTATAGTCTTTCAAGATCCAAGCCTAGACGATGAACTCACAGCTTATGAGAATATGGAACTTCATAGTGTTTTATATAATGTAGACAAGAAAAATCGTAAAAACAGAATTGAAGATCTCTTAAAGTTAGTTGAACTTTGGGAAAAACGCAAAGATTTAGTTAAAACTTTTTCAGGCGGCATGAAACGTCGATTGGAAATCGCCCGCGGACTACTTCATCACCCAAAGATCATTTTTCTTGATGAACCAACTCTTGGCCTAGATCCTCAAACTCGCAATTTAATGTGGGAATACTTGAAGAAAATGAATAAAGAGGAAAATATTACTGTTTTCTTTTCGACACATTATATGGAAGAGGCAGCAAAAATTGCCGATAGAGTTGCTATTATTGATCATGGAAAAATTATCACTATGGGCACAGTTGATGAGTTACAACAGAAAACCAAAACAGACTCCTTGGAAGAAGCATTTCTTAAATTAACTGGCAGCGCTATCAGAGAAGAACAGGCTGGAAATTTAGATCAAATGCGGGCTCGTAGCCGAATATGGAGAAAATAAAAAATTACGCGAATTTATGGAGACAAACAATGAATACAGTTTACATACTCTGGCTCAGACAATTAAAACGCTATTTACGTAGTCGCAGCAGAATTATTGGCGCACTAGGTCAACCTTTACTCTTTATTGTAGCGTTTGGGTTTGGTTTTGGCGCAATATTTGCTAGAGCAGGCGCCGGCAACTATATGAATTTTTTAATTCCCGGTATTATTGGCCAAAGTATTCTTTTTACCGCTATCAGTTCGGGTATCGATTTAATCTGGGATCGGCAGTTTGGCTTTTTAAAAGAAACACTGGCTGCACCAGTCTCAAGATTTGCTATCTTCTTCGGAAGAACATTAGGTGGAGCAACTGTAGCGACCATTCAAGGCATAATCGTCTTAGCCCTCTCGTTTATAGTTAAATTTCAACCATTTAGCCTAACATATACTTTGATTGCCATACTAGCTATGTTTTTAATTTCGCTACTATTTACTGCACTTGGCACCGCAATGGCCGCCAAAATGGAAGATTTTCATGGCTTTCAACTTATTATGAACTTTTTAGTTATGCCTCTATTTTTTCTTTCTGGCGCCTTATTCCCTCTTGATTCAATGCCGAAAGCTTTAAATATAATCGCCAAATTTAACCCGCTCACTTATGGCGTTGACCTACTCCGCGGACTACTTACTAATATCTGGCATTTCAACATGAGTCTAGATTTATTAATTTTAGCCGGATTAACCGCATTTTTACTCCTGTTGGGAAGTTTCTTATTTTCACAAATTGAAGTATGATTAATATGTATTTATTTAAATAATCAATGAGGTTTTATGACAAATCTTTTTTCTTTTATCAATCGCAATAAAGTTTATTTCATCATTATTTTGATCATCGCTGGGCTGATCGGTTTTTCCCTATGGAAAAAAGCTAACACGCCACCAAATTACATTACCGATACAGTTAAGCGTGACTCTATTTCTGATATAGTTAGCGAGTCAGGTAATTTAATCACGGAAGGCCAGGCCAATATTTCTTCTCCAATCGAAGGCGTAATTAGTAGTATTTTGGTCTCAAATGGCGAAAAAGTCAGCAAAGATCAACCATTATTTACTGTCAGTAGCGTTGCAACCGATCAAGATAAGGCCATTGCTAACGCCAATCTCTTAGCCGCTCAATCCAATACCGCTATATCTCATCAAACTGAAATTACTCTTGGCGCAGCCCTAGATACAGCTAAACAACAACTTTTCAACGCACAAAACACTTACAACACTGTTCACAAGGGTTACCGAGGCCGAACCACTAATCCTTCAACCGGGAAAACATATAAATATATCGAATTTCAAAGCGCCGAAGCTGCTCTTGCGGCCGCTAAAGAAAACCTTCAGGCTGCTCAACAAAAATATGACGATGTTAACAAAAGCATAGAGGCTTCGCAAGCCGCGGAAGCTTCAGCTCAAATGACCTATGACGGTAAAAATAATTTGATCGTTAAAGCACCAAGCGCCGGTACGGTTTACAACCTAAGCGTCAATATCGGTGACAAAGTTAGTTTAGCCAGCGGATCATCTACCTCTGCTCCAATTTTGATTATCACAAAATCGGAAAAATTAATTTTTAAAACTCAAATTAACGAGATTGATATTACAAAACTCCAAATCGATCAAGCTGCTACAATTAAAATCGACGCCATTAAAGATAAAACTTTTGATGCAAAAATTGATAAAATTGATAAAATTGGCACTAATACCCAAGGTGTTATTTCATATAACGTTTACTTCTCGATTACAAACCCTGATCCAAATATGAGATCATCAATGTCTGGCAGTGTTGATGTCGAAGTTGCGAAACATGAAAACGTGTTAACCGTTGCTAATTCAGCCATCAAGCCTTATCAAGGCGGAAAAGCGGTTCAAGTTGAAGAAACCAAGACGGTAAACGGTAAAACTAAAAAGACTCTTACCTATCTACCAGTTAAAATTGGGCTTAAAGGAATTGAACGTACGGAAATCTTAGAAGGAATTCAGGAAGGTCAAATTGTAATTCTCTCGACCGCTGCTAAAACGACCAGTAGTCCACTCGGAGGTAATTAATGAGCGCCGATTACCCTGTAATTTCATTGCAGGATATTAATAAAATTTATCCGATGGAAGACGAAGAAGGTTATCATGCGCTTAAAAATATTAACTTGGATATTAAAACTGGTGAATTTGTAGCAATTATGGGACCATCAGGTAGCGGCAAATCAACCTTAATGCACATCATGGGCGCACTCGACACACCGACTGCTGGCAAATATTTTTTAATGGGTAAAGAAATCAGTTCTTACACTGATGACCAATTAGCCGATATCAGAAATCAACAAATCGGTTTTGTTTTTCAATCGTTTAATTTATTAACCAGAACAACTGTTTTGGCCAATGTAGAGCGGCCTATGATGTACGCCGGCATTAAATCTGGTGAAAGAAATAAACGCGCAATCGAGGCGCTTGGAAGAGTTGGCATGCTTGAAAAAGCTAAAAATCTTTCTAATAAAATCTCTGGTGGACAGATTCAACGTGTGGCAATTGCCAGAGCCTTAGTTATGAATCCAGCCATCATTTTGGCAGATGAGCCAACTGGCAATCTCGACAGTAAAACATCTCACGAAATTATGAGTTTTTTTCAAGAAATTAATCGTCAAGGTCATACGATTGTTGTAATCACACATGAAAATGATATCGCAGCCTTTGCCCAAAGAATTATCCATATTCGAGACGGACAAATTATTTCTGATCAAGCAAACCAGCATGTAACTGGAGGTAGCCTATGAGCTTTCAAGAACTTTTCTCATTGGCAATTAAAGCCTTGCGTGCTAATCTAATGCGCACACTATTAACCATGTTGGGGATTGTTATTGGTATCGCCTCCGTTATTACTATTATTTCATTAGGTCAAGGCGCGACCAGATCTATTACGGATCAAATTTCTTCCTTTGGCACAAATTTACTTCAAGTAATACCTGGTAGCCAAAGTTTTAGCGGCAAATCAGCTACAGCTGGCACTAGAACCGATACCCTTACTATGGACGACGCTCAAGCTATCACTAAATTAGCCAATATCGATTTGGTTTCTCCGGCCATCGCTCAGAGCGTTCAAATTTCAGCTAATAATCAAAGCCAAATGGCCAACATACTTGGTGTACAAGAAAATTATTTCTCAATCAACACACTAGTTCCAAGTTACGGCGGTTTTTTCAATGATGATGACAATAATAGTATGTCCCGTGTTGCTTTTATTGGACCAGAAATTAGTAAAAATATGTTTGGTGAAAACACAAACCCAGTCGGACAAACACTCTCGATTAACAATAAAAATTTTAAAGTTGTAGGCGTAAGTCAACCTAAAGGTAGCATCGGCTTGTCCAACCCAGATAAAAATGTTTATATTCCTATCAAAACTGGTTCAAAATTAATTTTTGGTCGCGACTATTTGACCATTGCTTTAATCAGGATTAAGGACACTAATCTAATGCAAATCACAATGGACGATATCAAGCAAACCTTGCTTTCTCGGCACAAAATTACAGATGCAACTCAGGCAGATTTCACCATTTATAGCTCGAAAGATGCATTAAATATTCTGGGAACTGTCACAAATCTTTTAACAATAATGCTGGCTGGAATTGCTGGGATTTCCCTGTTAGTTGGCGGTATCGGCATTATGAATATTATGTTAGTGACCGTCACCGAAAGAACAAAAGAGATCGGTTTGTTAAAAGCGATCGGCGCTAAAAACAAGGCTATTTTAAGCCAAATCCTGGTTGAATCTTTAGTTCTAACTACCATGGGAGGTATAGTCGGAATCGTTATAGGCGTTAGCATGTCTTACCTTGTGTCCAAAATAGCAAATATTCCATTTGTCGTCTTGCCTTCTTCAATCTTTTTGGCTGTTGGGGTATCCAGTATTGTCGGTATTATTTTTGGCCTTTATCCGGCCAATCGCGCTGCCAAACTCAATCCAATTGATGCCCTAAAATACGAATAAAAAATAATCAAGGAATCTTTACCCATGAAAAAAAATAAAAAAATTATCCCGTTAATAATTATTATTATCATTTTGATGGCCGTCATCGGCCAAATGATTTGGAAGTCGATGAATTCTAAAATTTATATCGATCAAGCCCAGGTTTCAGCTTCTCAAATAAAATTAAATTCAAGTACTGGCGGTATCTTAAAAGAAACTTTTGCTCAAGAAGGCGACATTTTACCTGCTAATTCAATCGTTGCCAGAGTTAGCAATGAAATCATCAAAAACCGTACCTCTGGCCAATTAGTTAAATTAAATGACGGAATCGGCAGAAGTGTTTTACCGGGCGAGACAATTGCAACTATTATCAATCCTGAAGACCTAAAAATTCTAGCGCAAATCGCCGAAAATAAAGGCTTAGAATATGTTAAACCAGGTCAACAAGCTTATTTTACAATTGACGCCTTTGGTTCTAAAAAATTTTACGGCACCGTTACTGAAATTAGTCCAGCCTCAGATGAAGGTAGTTTGACATTCAAAATTTCCGACAAAAGGGAAACTAAAAATTTCGACATCAAAATCTCTTATGACCACAATACATACCCTGAACTCAAAAATGGTATGTCTGCCAAAGTTTGGATTATTAAATAAAGAAATTTATTAAATGGAAAACAAAATGAAAAAAAAGAAAATTGATCTTAAATGGATCGTTCTTTTAACGGTTATCATAGGAACATTTTTAGGACGACTCGATCAAACTATTGTCGGTCTAGCTTTGCCAAAAATTATTTCTGATTTCGGCATCACCGTCTCCTCAGCCGGATGGATTACTACTGCCTATATTATTGCGAATGCAGTTTTTGTACCGATTTGGGGCAAACTTGGTGACTTAATCGGTCGACGTAAAGTTTACGTCATCGGTTTTGTCGTCTTTATTATCGGATCAGTCCTAGCTGGATTTGCCTGGAACTTAACCTCAATGGTAGTTTTCAGAGTAATTCAGGCTATTGCCGGATCAGCTGACTATCCAACCGCTATGGCAATTCTGGTTTTTACATTTCACGACGAAAAAGAAAGAGCAGAAGCCTTGGGTATATGGTCGGCCGCTTTTGCTGCGGCTGCAGTTTTTGGACCACTCATTGGCGGACCGTTAATTGATAATTTTGGCTGGCCATCAGTTTTCTTATTAAATCTACCAGTCGGTATTGTTGGTTTAATTATGGCTTTAACCTTTATTAAAGAATCTAAATCAGAAAAGAAAGTTTCAAACTTTGATTGGTGGGGCGCCATCTTTCTGGGTATTGCCCTGGCCGCTTTAGTTTTGGTTTTAGAAAAAGGTGTTACCTGGGGTTGGACCTCTTTAAACAGTATCGTTACTTACGTAGTCACCATTATTAGCGGAGGACTCTTTATTCGAACAGAAAAACATCATCCTGAACCAATCGTTGACTTAAAATTTTTCCGTAAATTTGTTTTTATTAACACTTTGATTAATAATTTTATTACATTCATGGGCATGATGAGCGTAATTTTCGTTATTCCAATTTTTGTTCAAACTTTTATGGGACTTGGCGCCACTCAAACCGGCTTTATGTTTCTACCAATGGCCGCAGGCATGATGATGACTGCTCCATTTGGCGGACTAATTAAAGGTAAATTCCCGGCACGCTACATTATCATGGCAAGCTCACTCGTATCAGCAGTTGGTATTTTCATGTTTTCGTTTTTAGATCCTAAATCAGGACCACTGGATGTCATGCTACCACTCTTTATCATGGCCCTAGGTATGGGTTTTGGCATGGCTCCTCGAACCAATATTATCGCCTCAATGGTACCATCTCACGAAATAGGCAGTGCTTCATCAGTCCTAGCATTAACTCGCAATATTGCTGGCGCATTTGGCATCGCCTTAGCGGGAACAATTTTAAATAATTCAACAGCTAAATATATTTTTGATATTATGCACTCCAGTTTTACCCACGCCACCAACCCACTCGAAATTCAAAAATTCGCAATTTTAGTTAATTTAAAAGCTCAGGTTATGGCTTACCGAGATATTTTCTTATTTGGCGCGGTCATCACCATTATCGGCGCTATTTCTGCTTATTGGATTAAGGTTGAAAACGAAAAAAATGATATAGAAGTCATGGTTGAATAGTTTGATTCAAACTTATAGACTTAATTGCTATTTCATGATATAATTTAAACAGTAAAATATTAATAATGCGCCTATAATTTTTCGAAGAAAATTTCCACGCCAATATACCACGATTATTTAATATAATAATGTTGGCCATAATTTCGACGGAAATTTCGGCGATTACGCGCCTATATTTCAACGACGCGGCACACAAGCGCCTATAGCTCAGCGGATAGAGCGTCTGGCTTCGAACCAGAAGGTCGGGGGTTCAAGTCCCTCTGGGCGCACCAACCAAATTTATACTACGCTATATTTAAATAAAAACATGTTAGATATAAAATTTTCTTGCATTATCCCCGCTCGTAACGAAGCTGATTATTTACAAAAATGTTTAACCGCACTCGAAAAACAGGAATTAAAACCCCTGGAAATTATTGTAATCGATAATGGCAGTACCGATGAGACTAAAAAGGTTATACAAGAAAACAATGTTCGTTATATTTTTGAACCAAAAGTCGGTTTAACCCAAGCTCGTCAAGCCGGCTTTGAAAACTCAAAAGGTAATTGGCTTGTTTATATTGATGCCGACACTATTGTTCCAAAAAATTATTTAACCAAATTATCTGAATATATAAATAAACACCCACATACTATTGCCCTCAGTAATCCTTTCGGGTATTATGACGGCACTAAAGGTATAAATCTTTTCACTCAAGTATTTTTCAACTGTTTTAGTGTAATGGAAAAGCTTGGCTTATTTCGTTTTCTTTTTGGTGGAAATTTTGTTGTTAAAAAAAGTATCATCGAAGAGATTAATGGTTTTGATACCGATATTAAATTTTACGGCGAAGACACGAATCTTACTAAACGTGTTTGCGCGGTTGGCGAAATACACTTTTTACCAAAACTCAAAACTTTAACTTCAGCACGACGCTTTAAACAAATTGGATTTTGGGCAACTTTTTGGGCTTATGCCTCCAATTATTTATCTTTTTCTTTTGTCAACAAACCTTTTATTGTGTGGCAAAAAAAGATCATTATGACAACTTACCAATTCTTATCGACCACCCTAATTGTCTTCTTACTACTTTTTTTTGCTTATCAATTATCTAGTCCACAAGCTCATTTATTTGGTAAAGTTGAAAATAGAATTCCGGCCAGCAAATCCCAAAAAACCGTTGCCCTCACTTTTGACGACGGACCCAATGGTCAAACCACCGAGCAAGTTTTGTCTATCCTTGGAAAAGAAAACGTAAAAGCGACATTTTTTATGATTGGTGAAAATGTAAAAGTTTATCCTGATATTGCTAAAAAAGTTAGTGATCAAGGAAACGAAATTGGCAATCACAGTTATTATCATTCGTACTTTTTGCCGTTCGAAAACAAAAAACAGATCGATCAAGATTTAATTAAAACCAATCAAATCATCTATCAAGCCACAGGCCAAACCCCAAAACTTTTTCGTCCACCGCATGGCTGGCGCACGCCTTGGCTTATTTCAGATACTATTAAAACAGGCTTGACCCCAGTTGCCTGGAACGACATGACCTTCGATTATATTCAGAAAACATCATCTGGCTCAATTGAAAAAAACATTCTAAAACATGTAAAACCTGGCTCGATCATTGTTTTACATGACGGATTGAATGGTAATCACGGCATTAGTCGAACACAAATGCTTAAAGCTCTACCGATAATTATCGAGACTCTAAAAAAAGAAGGTTATACATTTGTTACTCTGTAAAAAGGTTGATTTTAGTCTAAAATTATGCTAGAATTTATATAGAAAGTTGCCTCTTCAATTTTTTTAGCGAGGGCCAGTAGCTCAGTGGTATGACAGACGCGTTGTGTCATAGACAACATTCTACATTATAAGAGTCGTGGTATGTTGTCGCGGAAATTTTCTTCGGAAAATTATAGAGCGTTGCCTCTTAAAAATTTCAATACAGTATGGAGGGCCGGTAGCTCAGTGGTAGAGCAGTTGCCTCTTAAGCAACTTGTCGTGGGTTCGATCCCCACCCGGCCCTCCATGGGGTTTTGAAATTTTCAGGTATAGTAATTTGTCGTGAGTTCGCCTTTTTGACCGAAGGTCTGTTATATGCAAGCTACTCACCTGACCCTTCAATATCTGGACAAATACATTAAAATATGATAAGATGGTATTATTGTGGCGCGGTCGTCTAGAGGCCTATAATTTTCACGGAGGTAAAAATTTCCGCGGACTCTAGAAAGAATTAGCTACAATTAATGACATGAAGTATGGCGCGGTCGTCTAGAGGCCTAGGATACCTGGTTTTCATCCAGGAGACCACGGGTTCGAATCCCGTCCGCGCTACCAAACGGGACATGATTTAACTGAATATCTAAAATACTGGTGTAGAACGGGCTAATTTGGGTGTTCGAATAACCATTTTCGCCCCATTGTAATCCAGAGGGGTATATCGAACACAGCAATACACGCTTCTCCTGTAACTCGGAATCGATATAGGTTTTTGAGATATTTATTAGCTTGTCTTTAACAAATTTTGCAATATCTTCCAAATTATATTTTTGTATCAACTCGTCGTTCTTAGCGATTTGAAGTGTTTTTATTTTCTCCTCGATAATTTTATTTTGTTCTTTAAAGATCTCATCGGAATAAATTCCGGCGACATTTTTTTCGATTAGTCCTTGTCGGAATTCATAGAGTTTAGCAAGCTCGCCGTCGGCATTGTCTCTTCTTTTTTGCCACGAAGAAATTCTTTCATAGTATTTTTTGCGCATCCAAGCGTTAAATAATACTACTGTTTGTTCGGTCAATTTAACATTTTCTAACTTCTCGATGGTTGCTGATTCAAGAGTATCAATAGCGACATTAGAAGCCGCTCCATTGCAACGATTACGGCAGAAATAATAACCATAGCGTTTTCTTTTGCCCTTGCTCCATCCGCCAGTAAAGGAAGTTCCGCATTTTACACATTTAACAATCCGGCGCAGTGGAAAATCGGGATTATCTTTGTTTCTTCTCATTAACGGTATCGAGATACTGTTGTTTCTGCCGTCCAAAATTGCCTGGACTTTATAATATTGTTCTTCCGTAATCATCGGTGTGTGCTGACCATTAACTTCTTCTCCATATCTCTGAGAAGTAATTTTTCCGGCATAAAATTTATTTCGGAAAAACCTGTTTACGGTTTGTGGTCTTAGCATAAATTCCTTGCCTTTTTCTTTCCGACCACCTCGTAAGCCATCTCTATTCATAACGACAGCCATCTCGCGCAAGGATTTTGTACCAGTAGCCATTAAGTCCCAAGCTGCTTTCATTTTGTCAAAAGATTCGGGGTCTTTAATGGCATAACCGTTTTGATTAAGATATCCAAGTGGAACATAACTATGGCTTAGCCCCGTTAAAAACCTAGCTCTTAGTCCGTTTTTGCTTCGCTCACTACGCACATCATTATCCATTTGGGCAAAGCCAGCCAACATTGTTTCCACAAACTTTTCAGTCGGACTGTTACCAGTTGGTTCGGTAGCTGAGATTAACTTTATTTCACATTCAGCTAATTTTTTCCTGATTACCAAATAATCTGATGTTTGGCGAGATATGCGGTCTAGCCGATAGACAATGACTGCGCCAATATCTTTTTTGTGCTTTCGACAAAATTCCAGCATCTTTATTAGTACTGGTCGTCCGGTGATAGTTTTTGCCGATCGTCCTTCTTCGCGAAAAACCTCCATAACTTCAAGCCCTCTTCGCTCTGCCTCCTTTCTACAGATGTCATTTTGAGTATCAAGAGAATAGTTCTCGACCTGTTCTTCAGTTGATACCCTGAGATAAATCAGAGCGCCCCCTGATTGTTGCTGAACCTTCCCAAATTGCTCCATCTAGCCCTCCTTTAACAATTGCTTAAGTGTTTTATTTTCAAAAAGTTGTTTTTCAAAATTATCCAACCATGAGTCCAGTAGGCTTTGAAATTCAGTAATATAAGTTTTTAGTTCTTCATCTGAAAGAGCAGAAACTGCCTCGCCCAATACTTTTCTGGCTAGTTGAATCTGGTTTTCTTCTTTACTCCCAATAAACAAATTATTCAGAGCTGATTCGAGAGTTGCTTTATTCTCGAAGAGTTCATTTATAACCGATTTCTTTTGTTGAACAACTTTTTGATCGGTTCGGATGTTAGTACTAATAAAAGCTGGGGCTATTAAGCCGTTAAAGCTAAAGAGTTGTGCTTGAGCTTGTGCCATTTTTCCCTCCAAACTATATTTATAATTATAGTATACTATAGTTATATTTATAGTGTCAAGAGGGTGTTTACAGATTAAAAGCTAGTCCTATATTGAATAATCATCATAGTCGAACACTACTTATGGCTCTCCAGCTAAAAAGACACGGGGATCAACCGGAATACCAAATACTCTAATTTCAAAATGCAGATGAGGGCCGGTTGACCAGCCGGTAGTTCCTCTTAAACCAATAATTGTGCCGGCATCAACCTGATCTCCTTCGGATACGCCAATGGCGTCAAGATGGCCGTAAACCGAAGTGACAAAATGACCATTATCAATTTTCACATGTTTGCCATAGCCATAAGATGTCTGACCGGCATAAGTCACAGTGCCTTTCATAAAAGACCTGACCGGATCGCCGACCCGATGGACTGTGCTGGCAATATCAATGCCAGTGTGAAAGGGCTGAAAAGGACTTTTCAGAGAGCCGAATTCAAGGCTTACAGGGCCGCTAACCGGCCACATGGTGGTTTGGTCGACATGATCGACAACTTCGTTAGTTCTCGGGTCATGAATATCGACTTGAGAGGTTTGAGGATTAAAACTTATCAGGCTACCTGAAACTATATTGATTCCGGCTTGAGTAATAATCAGCACCGCAAAAACAGGCAGTAAACAGATTACGCCCAAAGTAAAAAAGATCAGCTTAATTTCGCTTTTCATCGAAAAGATGGCCGCGATAAGCTTGATGGTTTGCGGGTTCATAACTTTTGAGTAAATATTTCTGCCGGGTCAGTCGTAATTAAAGGATGTTCGTCTTCCGAGGCCATAATTTTTACAGCTACATGGTGTTGATCTGCGATAATAAGCGCTTCACCGCGTTCGCAAGTTAATAGAAATCTTTGCTCGTATTCGCTTAAACGAAACTCTGAGGCTACGCCTTTAATAGTAGTGGTATCTTGTCGCATAAGAATTCTAAGGGCGCTTTGCGATGCAATTGCCCTGCCATAAACATTGCCAAGAAAATCGTTAGCTTGTTGGGAAATAATCGAAACGCCTAAGTAATATTTTCTGGCGCGCCTAACAAGTCCGGCAATAAAACGGGCGCTTTCTTCGTGTTCGAGCATCAGCCAAGCTTCATCAATCACTAGTATTCTTTTACATGGGTTACTTTTAACTTTATTTTGAACGAATTGAGCGATCACTAAATGCATGATTTGCCTTAGCGATTCCGGTAAATCTTTAGTGTCAAAAACAACCAAACGATTATCTAATTCAATGTTTGTTTGCGCGTTAAATACTTCCGAAAGCGAGCCGGTCGTATATTTCTCCAAACGACGGCAAAGTTTCATCTGCTTTAATGATTTAAGCGCAAGATACAAATCATATAAAAGCGGGTATGTTTTACTATCTCTTTTTCTGGTCTTTTTGGCCGACCAGCCGGCTTTTTGATATGTCTTTAGGATTGCTTTGTCGATGACTGATTTTTCTTCGGCAGATAAACCTTCCGCCATCAAAGAAACTATTTCGGTGAGCGATTGGACATGATCGGCAAAGCTGTCGCCCTCAGAAAAAGCATTAACAGACAAGTCGAAAGGATTAATCTTTTCTCTTGAACGGACGGATAGTTTAATATATGTTCCTTCAACAGATTGGGCTAACTGGCGGTATTCTCGTTCGGGATCGATTACGATTATTTCCGTGCCTTGCATGAGCTGGCGCAAGATTTCCACTTTAGCGGTGTAGCTTTTACCAGCACCGGATTGAGCGAATAAAATGCTGTTGGCATTGGGTAAAGCAAAGCGATCTAAAATTACCAGCGAGCTGTTAGATCGGTTAATGCCGTATAGTACGCCTGATTCCTGCACCAGCTCGGAAGATATAAAGGGAAAAGTTAAAGCCGCGGACGAGCTGTCCAAGTTTCTTTTTTGAGCTAACAAATTATCGCCGCGAGGTAATACCGACTGCAATCCTTCGATTTGCTGAAATATGGCCGGCTTAGTGTAGAAAAGTCTGGTAGCCAAGACTGTTTCTAAAAGTTTTCTAGTTTTTTCAAGTTCCGCCAAGGAATTAGCCGATAAGGTAATATAGAGCGAAACTTGAAAAAGATTTTCTTGACCTCGCTGGATTTTATCCCGAAGCTCCGTCGCCGAATCGAGCGGATCGAGTAGTTCGGCGCCGATAATCTTGCCGGCCTGCTCCATCGCTCTTTTGGTCGAGGTTAATTCGGTAATCTTGCGGTTTAGTTTCGGTAAGGCTAAGGTCGCTTCAACCGGCTCGATGTGATAGGAAATATCAACATTATGATTGAAGTTAATCAAATGGTTTAGCCAGCCGCTAGAAGCGGTATAGGGATAACCAGAAATATACATTGTTTTGATATAACGGCCGTCAATAACAATGTAATCAGTTTGTTCCTCTAAACCGGCGTAAGTAATGAAGTCGAGCTGATCTTGCTCGCCATAGTGAAAAGTTAGAGCTTTCAATTTCTCTTTGGCGTCGTTTTTCGGCTTAGCTTTCTTTAAATTGTTTTTAGAAAAAAGTTTTATCATTTGTATTCCTTGCGATCGCTTGAGCCAGCGGTTGAATCTTGGCCTGCTCTGGGCGATAAAAACTATAAAATAAATCAAGAATTTCCAAGCTGTTTAATGGGCGCGCTGTCATACCAAGCTTTTCTAAACCTTTGGCGATAATTTCTTGCTCCAAGAGGAGTTGCTGTCTGGCCAAATAGAAATCATTGGCCGATTTGCTGTCATATTCAATCACTAAATAAAATCGTCTGGAGAGAATTTTATTGCCGGCCACAAGTTTTCTGATAAAACTACTATAATTATCAAGCTGCGCTAGATAAATTTCCGACAGTTCGGAAGATCGGGCTGTTTTTAAATCCTCAAGGTATCGATCGATATCCAATTCTCTTACTCGAATTAGAATCTGAATCGGTTTAGTTAAACTGTTAAGAAAATTTTGGAAAGTGTCGACAATTACATCTTGCTCGGCAGCGCTTTGGAGTTCAAAGTTCAGCGAGGAAGTCGCCATAATAAGACGGTAGCGGTTGTCCGGTAAAACTAAAATGCCATCTCGGACTTCTTTAATACCGATTTGGGTTCTAGCCGAGCCTTTAATTTTTGTTTGGTTTGAGTGTGACATCGATACCGCCTTTCTTGGCAATCTTAAAAGAAAGCGTTAAGAGCGGATCTTTTAATAATTGTTCGACCTTAATCTTCTCACTTGTGTCTAAAATATCATTTGGTTTCACTTCTTTTATTTCCTCTTTTTCTTCAATAGTTGGCTCCGACTTTTCATTAAGACCTAAATAGCCGTTTCGGCATGATAAATCATTTTTAGTAAAAATATATCTTCTTGGTCTTGCCTTGTATCTTAAGTAAATTACGAGCCATTCAGCTAAGATCTTTCCTCTAAAACGAATTGCCAAGCCGTCGAAGAAAAGAAATTGCAGACCGATTAAAATTCCCTTGGTTGGGTTGAAGTGCATCTTAGTCGGCAAAAGAACATAAAGTGCCGTGCTTGTCAGAAGCGGAATAATCATCAAGACTATTTGCACAAAGGTTAGGTTGCCGGCAATTCTATCCTCGACAGTAGTAATTTGGGCCGGTACGACAGTTGTTCTCATGACGGCCTCCTTGTATGTGCTTGGCTCACGGCCGTATGCGTAGCAGATGATGAGCCCGAACTCATCACATTCATCACCTGTCCGGCAATCTTTTTAATTGCGCCCGAAGCTTGAGAAGTCAAAGCTATTTGCACACCGGTGGCCGTAGTTTTAAGCATTAAGGCAAGCATAGCAATGCCGATTAAAACGGAAATAATAGGATTGGTGCCGTCCTGCGTCGGAATAGTCAGAAAGGCGGAAGCCAGCTGGATAACGACCACATGAACAAATAAGGTAAAAATTGTGACCAAATAGACATTAATGCAGTTTTCGGCAAAATCGGTAAATCGCGGCACGAGCCACAAGAGACAGACAAGCGGCGAAACGACAGCGCCGAAAGCCAAGATCATTAAGCGACTGATATAGAAAAGTAATAGAACTACAGCCAAGACAACAAAAATAATCATAAATATTAGGGAAATAATCATAGTCGTGCCGGAAACAAGCGCGGCCGGATCAAAGGCATTTAGAATCCAGGCATTTCCCAGTCCGCCAGTGGCATGAATCACAGCAGTGACCATCACTTGGCAGAGTTGGATAATCCAGTCGATCAAAAAGATTGAGGTATTGGCCATTACAAAAGCCAGCGCGATTCTCGGGAGCATTTCTTTTAAGCTCATTTCTTCAAAGCCAAAAGTCGAAGCGCTCATAACGCGAAAACCCAAAAGTGCGATAACAATAGCAAATAAAGAATCTGTTATCCCCACGATTACCAACCAGAAATTGAAAACGACTGAATTAGTTGAAAGCGACGGCGTATTGGTAAAAAACCAAGTAATGCCGTCAATGATCGGTTTAGTAGCTGATTGAACAATGTTTTGCAAAAAGCCGGAAATTGCGTCAAGTAATATTTTAGCCAGAGAATTATCTTGCACAACCGGCTGGATTGGAGCTAAATTAAGAGCCGTACCCACACCGGTGGCACTCGGCTCAGTCATGGCTGAATTTAAGATTGAGGTTAAAACGCCGGCGCCAATCACAATAACCAAGCCGATTAGCGCGGCCTTGATTGTTCGTTTGGCTTCATCAAGCTTAGCAGGGTTACCGGTTGAAGTAATATAAAGATAGGCGCCGCGGATTAAGAAAAAAGTGGCGGCGATAGAAGCCAGCACAATAAGTGCTGTCAGTGTTTCGCTGGAAAAGTGGGCAACCTCGCTGTTGGAAGCGGCATATGCGGGATTTGGGATCAAGGCGACTATTCCAGCAAACCATATTAGTTTGGGAATAAGTTTTTTCGCCATATTAGTGTCCGAAAGCTGTTGTTGCCAATTGCGTTACGATATTACTCAAGACGAAAGCGGCGATAGCAATAGCCAAGCCGATGGCAGAGTAAATAATCGTCTTTTTTGCCCGATCAAGATGTTCCGGATTGCCGGAACTGGTGATGTAATTGATGCCGCCCATTACAAAAAAACCGGCTGCTAAGAGACCGGCCAGGACAGTGAGTACCTGTATAACATTGGTGGCGAAATTTTCGACCTTAGAAACATCAGGCGCATCGGCCAGCGCCGGACTGATTGAAGCGAACACTACGAGAAGTGTACCGCCCAAATAAACAATGAGGGATCGGAAACGACTCATACAAATCCTTTCTTCCCTCCAAGTTAAAATATATTTTACTTTATTTATATAAAGTTATTTTAATCTCAACAATTATGGC
>Ga0194053_10000579_pt1 | contig 27164 bp, 23 predicted proteins | sample SepL228m_MetaG_FD_161684 | JGI IMG/M metagenome (GOLD analysis project Ga0194053, IMG submission 161684) | Anoxic zone freshwater microbial communities from boreal shield lake in IISD Experimental Lakes Area, Ontario, Canada - Sep2016-L227-8m | ecosystem: Environmental > Aquatic > Freshwater >... | reverse complement strand
CTTCAAAACCGGATATTCTTTACAAAGAGGCATGGGCCACGACGCAATCAGGAGACAGGGATGGTGCCATTGAGTCTCTGACCCGATTCCTGGCAGCATATCCCCAGGATGAACGGGCGGCGACGGCTCTGGCTCAACGCGCTATTCTCAAGCAGCAAAAAACGGATCTTGGCGGGGCACTTGCCGATTTTACCCAGCTCGACCAGCAATATCCCAAATCCTCAGAAAGGGAGCTAGCCCTTCAGCAAAAGGCACTTCTGTTGGGTCAGCAGCAGGATAACAAGGGGATGGTTGATACCTTCACGATGCTTCTGCACGACTATCCGAAAAGTTCTGCGGCACCGCAGGCCCACTACTGGATCGGGTGGGTCGCCATGGAGCAAAAGGATTATACAAATGCCGTGACGGAACTTTCGCTGGCAAGGGTCTGTGATCCCAAGCAATTTGGCGAGCGGGCGGGAGTCCGCATCCTGCTTGCGGATTATTATCTTAATCAGGCCGCCGAAGCGACGCGGGAGGCCCTGGCACTCCCTCCCGCTCTGATTCCACCCGAAGTAGGCCGCTGGCTGGGTGTCAAGTCGATGGAATCTGGAAATGCATCAAAGGCGGAAAAGTTTCTTGCTCCGCTTGTCAAGGACGGGCTGCCCGGTGCCACTGATGCGGAGATTCAGGGAACTCTTGCCTCCTCACTGATTGCACAGGGAAAATTCAAGGAAGCGCAGACTCCGGCAACAGCATGCCTCAAGCTCTCACGCGATCCTGCCTCCCGTGCACAGGCCCTTCTTGTCTCAGCCTCGATCCAGCGCGCAATGAAAAACCTTCAGGAAGCCTCCTCACTGACAGATGAGGCCATGCTGCTGCAACCCGAGGGCCCTATCAATGCCCAGGCCCGGATTATGAGTGGAGACCTCATGTTTTCTCGACAGGATTATACAGGGGCGTCAAAAGCCTATGTCACTGTTGCCGTACTTTCTGATGATCCGGTGCAGGCTCCCAAGGCTCTCCTCAGGGCAATCGATGCCTACAGGCATGCCGGAAATGTTGCAGAAGCTGAAAAAACCATTACTGAATTACAGAAGCGTTTTCCCAACACTCCAATACCACCGAAACCAAAGGATACCCTGCGTTGAAGATGAAATCCTACCGACCGAATATTCTCCACCTGTTTTTGCTGCTCTCAGGCATCGCGCGGGCAACTGAAATCCAAACTCCGACCGGTTCCAATTCTGTCAGTACCAACCATCTTCCTTCTGGATCACCTGTCTCCAGACCGACTTTGCCTGCCGTTACACCACCGTCGCCCTCTGCACCTCCTGCGGTGACTTCGTCAAACCCATCCGTTTTACCGACCACCCCCCAACTGGTTGTTCAGCAACTGCCTGAAATTCACGCCTCAATCCTCCTTCCAAAGGACTGGACGCTGCTTCCCGGCAAACTTCTTCAGGGAGATGTCCTGCTGGCAACCCGTGAAAAAATCACCACCGACTCTGATCCCTGGACGACCGGACTGAGCATGACGATCGACCGCAACGGAGCCAAGGACTCCGGACAGAAAGCAAGTATCTACGCCTTGGGGCTTGCCCGGGAAGCCCATGAGAAGGCAGGGGATGAGGCATCCCCAATCAAGGAATCCCAGTCCGGCGAATTCCATGAGGTACGATTTGATTTTCCGGTGATCGGCGAACAACCGCTGTCTGTCACCGAAGTCCTCCGCGCCAATGACAAAACCGGCACCCTCGCCGTGATTCTCTGGCAATCCTCCAAGGAGGAAGCCTCAAAGTTGCATGAACTCAGGGAGCAGATCCTTGCGGGCATCAAACTAGATCCCGCTCAGTAGGCCGGCTCAATTTTTATGATGCGCCCGTATAAGCGAAGAGGAAATCTGCCTGGATTTTTATTCTTCCTTCTCCTGCTTTGCCTTGCTGTCGGAGCACTATTCTTCTGGCAGTTGATGCGCCCCCAGATCTCCCCTCCCCTCACCGTGGTGACGCGGGGAATCATGTCCTCTCCTCCTTTGGATCTGACAACCAACTCCTCCCTCCGTTCTCTTGAGAACATTGATTCGGAATTCACAACCCTCGTGGAACGGGTGATCCCATCAGTCGTCAGCATCACGACCACTGCCGCTCCTGATCGGGAGGCCTTGGTGCGTCAGTTTTTTGGCTTTGGGGGAGGAGGAGTCACCCAAGCAAGCAAGATGGGTTCCGGCATGATCGTCTCTCCTCAGGGTCACATTGTCACCAACTGGCATGTGGTGAATGGCTCTTCCGAGGTGTCCGTCCAACTCAGCGACGGAAGAACCCTCCCGGCAAGAGTTGCCGGAGTGGACCGGCGCTCCGATATTGCCGTTCTGAAGGTTGATGCCGAAGGGTTGATCCCGATCGCCTTCGGAGATTCCGAACATGTCCGCGTGGGACAGATGGTCTTTGCCGTGGGGAACCCCTTCGGCCTACAGGAAACAGTCACGCAAGGGATTATCAGTGCCAAGGGACGGCGCACAGCAAGCGAAGCCGCGAACGAATTTTTTCAAACGAGCACAACAATCAACCCCGGCAATTCGGGAGGACCTCTTATCGACATCCATGGCAAGGTGATCGGCATCAATAACTTCATCCTGAGCCGTAGCGGTGGATCGGAAGGCATCGGTTTTGCAATCCCATCAAATGTGGCAAGACGGGTTTATGAGGATATCGTCCAGCGCGGACGCGTGATTCACCCTTGGTTTGGGATGGTTTGGCAACCCCTAACTCCTACTCTCGCAAGGCAATTGGGACTTTCCCACACTCAGGGAGCACTCGTTGCCGCGACGCTTGAAAATTCCCCTGCGGAGCGTAGCGGACTTCAAAGGGGGGATTTGATCCTTACATTTAATGGTCATTCCATCCGCGATGGAAAGGATCTGCGCAACCGTGTCGCGGAGGCAGAGGTGGGCACACCGGCAAAGTTTTCCATTCTCCGTGATGGAAAAACACTTGAACTGAGCGTCGTCATGGAGGAAGAACCGGCGAACTAGAATGTTACATCTTCCTTCTCCCTGACCTTCCGGCACGAGAGACGCTTGCGATAGGAATCCACTAAGACTACATTCCAGCATCTGCATGGTAGAACACCCTCCATCTTTCCAACGACAACGCCTTAACACGACAGTAATTGTCGCGATCTGGATACTCGTTGTTATCGCCTTCCTAGAACTCATGTTCGCAAGCATTGCGTACGCTCCCCGCATCCTCACGGCGCTACGAAATGGAAATCAAGGTGCGATTCCGCAAGGAACACCGGCGATGCCAGCGGATACTCCCCAAGCCTCATCCATCACGCAGTCCATCCAGATGCCTGTTGCGAGACCACTTGAAAGATCTCCGATCAAGGAAATCACAAATCCCGACAGGGTTCCTTCCGAGGTGCCTTTCCAGCCCGCCACCCAGGAATCCGCACTGCAAGGCACGACCGCGCTTGGTATCGTGAGTGCAAAACTCGATGGAGTCGAAGGAGGATCCCGCAAGCTTTTGATTACAATCAAAGCAAACCCAAAGATCCCGATCGATGTTCCCCAGGTCAAAGTGCAGGTTTATTTTTATGATAACGATGGAGGCGAAATCATCCCCAGCAAGGCACAGGTGACCTCCATATGGACAAGTCCCCCCGTTGATTGGAAGGATGGAGAACCGGAGCTTCTTGAGGTGCGCTATCTGCCTGATTCTGCCGACTCAGAAATCAAATTCGCTGGATATGTCGTCGCCGTTTATTACAAGGGGGATTTGCAGGATTACCGCGCGGATCCCTCGCGACTCACTAAGCAGTTTCCGCTGAAATACTTCATCGGTACTGACGAGTAGAAATGATCGATAGGATGTCAATACCATCACCCCTGAGGCATTGCACCCTCTTCCTTGGAGCGTTTCTACTTCTCTTCATTGCAACTTCCGTAAACGCACAGGTTCTGGTGGATCTCTCCATCAAGCGCAATCTCTACATTGCCTACGAACCATTGCTGGCGACCGTCCGTATCACAAATCTGTCCGGCAATCGGTTATTGATGGCTGATGTCGAGGGAAAGAAATGGTTTGGTTTTCATATCGAGACTCTTGATGGAAGGCCCATTCCGCCAATAGATCCCGACTATGAAATCCCCCCCCTTCAGCTCGGATCCGGCGAGTCCATTTCCAGAACGGTCAATCTTACCCAACTCTACCCCCTGAGTGACTTTGGCAGCTATCGGATCAGAGCCAGCGTTTATGCCGCCGAGTTAAGCGGATATTTCAGCAGTCCTCCTCTTACTGTGGAAATCACGGAGGGGCGTCTCCTGTGGGAGCAGACTGTCGGGGTTCCAGGAGAGAGGGAGGTCTCCTCCAGAACGATCACTCTTCTCAGTCATCGATTACCGGAACGAACAGATCTCTATCTGCGTATTGCCGACAGAACATCGGGTATCGTTTATTGCACGCATCGCTTGGGGGATTTCATTGCCAATGGAAAGCCGGATATCGTTCTGGATTCGCAGAATACGATTCATGTGCTTCAGAACTCCGCACCCCGCGAATTTGTATATTCCAAGGTAGGGCTCGACGGGAAAATTCTTGAACGGACATCATTGCAGGCTCCCAAGGACCACCCGCGGCTCAATCGTGGTCCCGATGGGAGCGTGGCGGTCTTGGGTGGAATTCTCTACGATCCCCATGCCACTCCGACTCCGACAGTGATTCCAAAGCTCTCGGATCGTCCGCCAGCGTTACCTCTACCAAGTACCGCTCCTGAGACAACCAAGAATCGGCCGAAGGCTTCTCCGGCCCCCTCCCCCAAGTCCACCCCCTCAGTAATCAAGCATTCACCCACGCCACATCCGATACCGACACCCGTCAGGATCGATTAAAAATCTCCCTCTTGACTGACATGATGCCCAATCAATAAGTATAGATTTTATGACCGCCATTCCCACGAATCTCCCCAGCAATAAATACGCGAGTTTTTTCAGATTTTTGCCGGTCTTGACCGTTGTCCTGATGCTTTCAGCGTGTGCATCCTATGACAGTCGCCTGAACTCAACGGCAACCCAATACCTCGGCACCAACGGCTCAATCGTTACAAGGAACTCCACTGCGTCTGTAACCGACAGGGAGTCCTATTGGGAAGGGGATTCATCCAGTGGATCTCCCTCCATCGTCATTAACATCGGTGAACAGAAAGTCTACTACTATAAGAGCGGTAAGCTCGTGGGGGTTTCAGCCTGTTCAACTGGCAGGGAGGGGCATGCTTCCCCGGTCGGTAATTTTAAAGTCCAAATCAAGGACGAAAAGCATGCCTCCAACCTCTATGGGGATTTTGTCGATGCGAACAATGTGGTGGTGGTGAAAAATGTAGAATACAAAAAGGACATTCCACCTCCTGGCGCACACTTCCAAGGCTCATCCATGCCGTGGTTTATGGGATTCGCACCGGGTGTAGGGATGCACACCGGGTTCCTTCCTGGTGTGCCGGATTCCCATGGATGCATCCGTCTACCGGATAGAATGGCCCACATTTTCTTCCTTAATACCCCAAAAGGCACACCCGTTACGGTCAAGCCATGATCATGTGCCATCCGAGGCTAACGGTGAAACACTGATTAGGCCACGAGGCAGAAGCAAAAAAAGATCGGAGAGAATGATTGATAAGCCTCAGACTGTTTCTATCACCCTCAAGGAGGCTCCCTATGAGATCCTGATCGCCTCGGGGATTCTCCCAAATATCGGAGGCATCGCCAAATCCCATATCAGGCCTTGTCGGTGTGCTATTATTTCAGATGAGGTGGTCTCCCCTCTTTACGCCCAAACACTCATCAGGTCATTGGAAGAGGCGGGTTACTCACCCCTTCTCCTCACGCTGCCCGCTGGAGAGTCCACTAAATCGATGACACAGGCATCGACTCTCTGCGATCGCTTGATCGATTCAGGTCTTGATCGCAAGAGCGCAATTTTTGCCCTTGGTGGGGGTGTCATCGGGGACCTTGCAGGATTTGTGGCCTCCATCTATTTCAGGGGCATTCCCATCATCCATATTCCGACGACGGTGGTTGCCCAGGTTGACAGCTCCATCGGCGGTAAAACCGGGGTCAACAGCCTCCTTGGCAAGAATCTCATCGGTTCCTTCCACCAACCGAAACTTGTGATCACTGATCCCGCGACGCTGGACACCCTTCCCGATCACCTGTTTAACGAAGGCCTTGCCGAAGTCATCAAGCATGCCGTGATCGCGGATGCCTCGATGCTTGATCTGCTGCCTGCCATCAAAGGATCCAAAGATCTCTGTGCGCTCATCGCCCGTAATGTCGCCATCAAAGCGGCAATCGTCTCACGAGATGAATTTGAAACTACTGGCACCCGCGCCCTCCTTAACTTCGGACACACCATCGGCCATGCCGTTGAGTCAGTCGCAGGATATGGTACCTTCTCTCATGGCGAGGCTGTGGCCATTGGAATGACCGCAGCCCTTGATCTCTCTGTGAGACTTGCCGGGCTTCCCGAAGAATCATTCCATCGCGTCCTGAAAACAATCCGTGCCTGCGGGCTCCCTACTTCGATTGCCGCTGAACTGCCGACAGAGTCCCTGCTTACCACCCTCAGAAGAGATAAAAAATTCGATCAAGGAGCCATTCGATTTGTGCTTACCGAGAAGCTCGGCTCCGCCTTCGTCAGTAACGAAGTGACGATCGATGATGTCCTTGGGGCCATCGGGCGCTTGAGAAAATAAAAACCCCGGATCTCCATTGCTGGAAAATCAGGGGTTTGATTTTTAGAAATTTGCGTATCAAGCAGACCTGCGACTGCGAACGGCCTGTAAGAGGAGTACCCCGGCAAAGGCAAGACAGGCTGTCATTGGAGGGGCCGGTGCACCTGGAGCCGTGGTGATTGAAAAAGTAACCGGCCCACCAATTTCGAGACTATTGGCTGAGCTTGATGTGGTGGAGCGCCATTGAAGATCAACCACCTCATTGGGACGAGGTAGTTCACTGCCGGACAAAAGGAAACTGGCCGTACTCCAGATACCAGTATGAGTCGATGTCAGATCCGTCGGATTGATCAGGTACGAACCGCTGGTCACATCATAAAGGGAAAATGTGCCAGTATTGACACTCCCTCGATATCCATAATCAAAGCTGATTGCAGCTGATTGGAGACTAACAAAATAGGACGGCACCTGCACTTTGGTATCAACCATCCAGGTTCCCGGTCCCTTTCCATTGGCACCAATAGGATTGGGATCCGAGATGACTTCAAACCCACCGGCGCCACCCGGCAGTACCGACATGCCGCGAGCCGACATGTTGGCGGAAGTGCCATTGTATGTTTCCTGATCTGTTGGAGCATTTCCTGAAAGTCCGTTGACCGCCGACCATGTCCAAACAGAACCGTATCCTGAAGAGCCTACTGTTTTATCCTGCCAGACGGTTGCCCCTGCGTTGCCGGTGCCGTAACTACCATTTGCAAAGGTTTCGTCCAGAAGTGTCCTGGTTTCCGCATGAAGTGCAGGGGAAAAAACCGCCCATGCAGCAGCGGCCAAGAAACTCAATGCAGTTGATGGAAGAATTTGTGTTTTCATTGTTTTATGAAACACTATTCCGCGAACGCATCAAGGTCAATAATAATATTTCATTTTTTTTTGATATGAAATGTCGACCTTGTTTAGCAAGAGCCTTGCCACAGAATTACTCTGTAACTTCGTCTTCCTTTTGGGACACTACCGGCGCAATTCCCTGCAGTTTTTCACCATCGGGAAGGTTGATGAGTTTCACTCCCATGGTGTTGCGCCCAGCCTCCCGGATCTGAGCGACCGGAGTACGCACCATCTGACCTCCTGTGGTGATCAGCATGATTTCGTCCAAATCGGTTACGGAGAGAGCACCGACCACAGATCCTGTTTTATCACCGGTTTTCATCGTGATGACTCCTTTTCCACCCCGTGACTGCTTGCGATAATCCTCGAAAGGAGTTCTCTTCCCTATACCGTTCTCTCCGGCAACCAGTAGCGTGCAGTCATTGCGGACAAGACTGACCGAAACAACCTCGTCTCCCTTCTCGGGACGGATACCCCAAACGCCTACCGTGTTCCGGCCTTGGTCACGAAGTTCTTCCTCACTGAAACGGATGCTCATGCCATCTTTGGTGACAAGAACAACTTCATCTTGTCCATCCGTGAGCGATGCAGAGATCAGCACATCCCCTTCCTCGATATTGATGGCGATAATGCCCCCCTTGCGAATATTGGCAAAGTCACCGAGGTTCGATTTCTTGACGATACCGCTCCGAGTGGCAAAGAGAATATGTTTTTCAGGATTCCATGTCGTATCCACTCCCCCCGCACCCCCGCTTGACGAGGCCTCGATCCGAAGTGTGGCGGCAACCTGTTCTCCCGTCTGGAAGTTCAGGATATTGGCGATGGAACGGCCCTTGGCCGTACGACTCATTTCCGGAATCTCATGGACGCGTTCGACATAGCATCGACCAGTCTTCGTGAAGAAAACGAGATAATCGTGCGTGCTGGCAGTGAAGAGGTGCTCAACGAAATCCCCTTCCTCAGTCTCATTCTGAGCTTCACGGGTTGTCATGCCGATGACTCCCTTGCCACCACGTCGCTGCGAACGATAGGCACTCACGGCAGTCCGCTTGATAAAGCCCTTGTGCGTGACCGTGATGATACAGCCCTCATTGGCAATGAGATCCTCGATGGAAATCTCTCCTTCCTCTGGAATCAGTTCTGTCAGGCGAGGCCCGGCATGTTTGTCCCGGATTGCCTTGAGTTCGGCCTTGATGATCGTCATGACGCGCTCCTCGCTGCCGAGAATATCGACAAGGTCGGCGATCGTCTTGATCAGGGCAGCGTATTCAGCCGTGATTTTATCCCTTTCGAGTCCGGTAAGTTGGTAGAGGCGCAATTCCAGAATCGAGTCCGCTTGCGGCTCACTGAAACAGTATGTTCCTTTTTCACCCAGACGGGATTCGCTGCGCAGAAGGACTCCGAATTTGGCTATCTGATCTCTGGTAAATTCCAATGCAAGCAAGCGGACGCGGGCTTCATCACGATTCTGGGAATCACGGATGATACGGATGAATTCATCCATGTTGGCCAAGGCAATCAGGTAGCCCTCAAGCTTTTCAGCACGGGCCTCCGCCTCACGCAGAAGGAAACGGGTGCGGCGGAGGATCACTTCGCGGCGATGCTCAATGAAGCAGGCTATGGCCTCCTTGAGTGAGAGCAACTTGGGACGCCCACGATCAATGGCGAGCATCGAGACCGCAAACGAAGACTCCAGGGCTGTGTGCTTATAGAGATTGTTGATGACGACCTTGGGAATGGCGTCGCGTTTCAGCTCAATAACTACGCGGGTATTCTCATCGGATTCATCACGGATCGCACTGATGTCGGTGATGATCTTCTCGTTCACCAGCCCGGCAATACGCTCTACCAGCGTGGCCCGATTCACATTATAGGGAATCTCGGTGATGACGATCTGCTCGCGCCCCCCCTTGATCTCCTCGACTCCGGCACGGCCACGGACTTTTACAGATCCACGCCCTGTTTCGAAATATTGGCGGATGCCGCCGATGCCGCAGAGTTGGCAACCGGTTGGGAAATCAGGTCCCTTGATATGCAACATCAGCTCATCAAGGGAGATGTCTGGATTGTCAACCTGGGCACAGACCGCATCAATCGTCTCACCCAGATTGTGCGGCGGGATATTGGTGGCCATACCAACGGCGATACCAGTGCCACCATTGACAAGGAGATTCGGAATCGCTGCAGGGAAAACCGTGGGCTCCTCACGCGTGTCATCGTAATTCGGCACGAAGTTCACCGTGTCGTGATCCATGTCCTCCATGAGGATGGCACCGAGGGGACGAAGACGTGCCTCCGTGTATCGCATCGAGGCCGGAGGATCACCCTCCACGGAACCAAAATTTCCCTGACCCTCAATCAATGTCTCACGCATCGCCCATGTCTGAGCCATGTGGACAAGGGTCGGGTAGATGGCTTGATCGCCGTGCGGGTGGTAGTTGCCCATCGTCTCACCGACAATCTTGGCGCACTTGAGATGCTTGCGTGTCGGCATCACGCCCAACTCGCTCATGGCGAAGAGGATTCGGCGTTGTGAAGGCTTTAATCCGTCACGGGCGTCGGGGAGCGCGCGGGAAATAATGACCGACATCGAGTAATCGAGAAATGATCTTGAGATCTCTTCGGCGACATCAATGGGCTCTACTTTTTCGTTCTGATTATACAAGGGATTGGGCTTTGGAAGCGATTAGGGGTTGATTGACCACATCATAGAGGGAAGGGCAGAGGTGGGAAAGTACGAAAGTGGGAAAGTTCTAGGTTCTCAATACACTGCTTATTAAAGTATCCGTGGTTAGTGTTGCACCCAGTTGCCACCCAACTTATAGCAGGTTGATTTTGGTGGGGGTACATTCCCACTTTCCGACTTTTTACCTTTCCACCAATTTCTCCAACTCCTTGACCCGGTCGTACAACTTCCCGAGTTGGGAAATATAAAAATTATTTTGTTTCCACTCCTTGATCGGCTTGGCTGGGGCACCAATCACCATGCTGCCAGAGGGCACATTTTTGGACAGGCCCGACTGGGCACCAATGACTGCCTTGTCCCCGATTTCAATGTGACCGGCTAACCCCACCTGACCTGCCAGAGTCACATAGGAGCCGACCCGGGTACTGCCAGCAATCCCCACTTGAGCACACACGATGGAATGCATCCCGATCTGAACATTATGCGCTATCTGGACAAGATTATCGATTTTGGATCCCTCGCCGATCACTGTTCGTCCGAAACGGGCCCTGTCGATGGTCGTATTCGCCCCGACCTCCACATCATCTGCTATTTCAACAATCCCTGTCTGGGGAATTTTCTGATGGCGTCCCTCCTGAAGTTCATAGCCGAATCCGCAAGATCCTATGACCGCACCGGACTGCAGAATCACCCGATTGCCAAGGATGCAACGCTCACGGATAGTCACATTAGGATAAAGGTGACAGGAATCTCCCATACGGACTTCCTGTCCGATACAACTGCCGGCTTCAATCACGCATCCCTCTCCAATGACCGCCCCCGGTTCCACCACGACAAGCGCTCCGATGGATACTTTCTCTCCAATCTGAGCCTCGGGAGAGACGACGGCGGTAGGATGAATGCCCGGCTCCCGGATGATTTCAGATGGGGCAAAGGCTGCCACCACGGCGGCAAAGGCAGCGGATGGATTTGGCACGCGTAAGAGAATCGGCACCACCTGTTCCGCACAATCGATAGGAACGATCGCTGCGGAAGCGACGCTACCACGAAGTTGGGCGAGATATCGCGGGTTACCAAAAAAGGTTATATCGCCAAGGCGGGCCTCCTGCAGCGAAGCCACTCCGGTAATATCAAGATCCTGATCCTCTTCTCCGATTGATGCCCCGACAAGTTCCGCCAACTCACGCAGTCTCATGGAGCCTCTTGTAGTCAATCTCCCGGCTGAAATAGCGTGGAACTTACAGCTGGAATTTTACTTTTTAGCAGCAGCCGCAGGAGCGTTCTTGTTCAATGCGGTAATGACATCCTGGCTGAAATCCAGATCGTCACGAGAGTAGAGGACAACGGGAACAGCACCGGCACTCAGGCCAGACTTATCAAAAACAATGTCGTATGCCTTCGCCTTAACAAGGTCGTTCACCGTCTTCATGATATCATCCACAATGTCTTTGCGCATCCGAAGGAACTGATCCTGAAGCGTTTTCTGCTTGGCACTGCGGTATTCCGTGATTTCGCGATCCAGACTGCGGGCCGCAGCTACCTTGTTCTCGCGCTCCTTGAGCTTAGCATCCTTGGCTTCCTTGGTGAGCTCGGGTTTTTCAAGATCGGTATTGATTTGACTGATATCCTGCATGCTCTTTTTGAGCACATCGACACGGTCATTGAGATCTTTGTTTGCAGCAGCCTCCGCATCGGCATACTTGGTCTGCGCGTCCTTTGTTTTGTAGTACTCGCTGAAGACACGATTCATATCGACAGTACCGAACTTGACTTGGGCATTGGCCAAACCGGCCCCTCCCAGCGTTAACAGGGCTGCGATAAGCGTGGTGCGGATGATCGATTTCATAAAAAGGATATTTGTGGAGTGCTTCTATACCCCCACTTAGAAGGTATAGCCAACATTAAAGTTAAACTGGCCACTGGTTTTGTTGTAGGAATCACTCATGACGGGAACACCCCAGTCGATGCGAATCGGACCGATTGGGAGTTCGATCCGGGCACCGATGCCAATATCACCATTAAGTCCTCCCGACCCATAAAGGGCCTGTTGAGGTTGAAAAGCCAGAGTACCCGCATTCACATAACCCCAATCGGTAAAGAGAGCTCCCCGTAGTCGGGGAATGATCGGAAAGGTAATCTCGGCAGTTCCATAAACAGAGGTATTTCCCCCAACGGGGTTTCCATACTGATCCTTGGGACCCACCTGACGATAGGCAAACCCCCTCATGTCATTGGCTCCGCCAAGATAGAGTTCGTCAAAGATAGGCGGGGGATTACTCCCTCCACCCCAAGGTGCGACAATGGATATAGCCCCCTTGGTCAGGAAGATCATATCCCACGGAAGGGCAAAATATTTCTTTGCATCCAGGGAAATTCCGTAGTCCTGCACATTTCCACCCAGACCACCACCCGCAACAAATGCACTGAGACTGACAGCCTGGCCCTTACGGGTCAGAAAGAGGCTGTCACGATTATCAAAATCCAGGGCAGCGAGCAGGGAACTCTTGTTATAGGGAGAGTTATTTGCGGCATTTTGGATTACGCTGCCATAGCTTCCGGAGAGATTGTAAATCTGGATCTGCTCCGCACGGTACTCTCCTCGAAGTGCGGTGAACGGAGTCAATGCTTTACGAGCCTGAAGAGCACCTCCAAGATTCGACTGATTGTAAACGGAACTCAGGAATGAGGCGGCGTGATAATAAAGCTCGCCTCCCACGGAGACTTTGTAACCCATGAACCATGGCTCGGTGAGCGAAATCACGAAATCCTGTCTCTGGATACCATACTGCAGTCGCGTGCGGAACCTCTGCCCCGCACCCGTAAAGTTAGGCCAGTTGAATAGATCGAAGTTGGACTGCTGGATTTCGGCAAATCCCACCAGGCTGTCGATGGAACTAAACCCGGCACCAAAATTGAATGAACCGGTCTTTTTTTCCTCCACGATGACATCAAGATCCTTACGGCCAGGTACCAACGTATCTTGAGGAGCCATATCGACCTTGGAAAAGTAGTTCAGATTCATCAGACGGGATTTGCTGACATCGACCAGAGTGGTGTCGAAGACGCCTCCCGGTTGCACCGCCAACTCACGACGGATCACCTTATCCTTTGTCTTGGTATTGCCCTGAACATTAATCAGGTTAACATAAGATTGGACTCCCTCATCAACGCGGTAAATCAGATCGATCTGGCCGTCTCCAGCAGGAGTGATCTGTGGCTGTGCGACCATATCGACATAACCACGTGATCCGTAGAAATCGCGCAACTTCTTAAGATCGCCCCCCATTCCATCGGGTGTGTAAAGCGATCCTGTCTTCATTTTCAGCTGCCTTTCGAGATCTGCCGCAGGAATGATGGAAGCCCCTTCGATGGAGAGTTTATTGACTCGGTATTGAATCCCTTCTGAAATGGAAATCACCAGATCAACCCCGTTACCACTCGGCACGGGTTGGGTTTGCACATCGGTGACGCGGACATCCGCGAACCCCTTGTTCTGATAGAGAGTACGGATTGCCTCCTTGTCTTCATCCATTTGCGAAGGAACAAGGCGTCCGGCTTTGGTCAGGAATGAAAGAATGTTGGCCTTCTTGGTCTTCATCACCTTGATCAGCTCCTTGGGCAGGACCGAATCATTTCCCGTGAACGATATCTGACGGATGACCAGCTTGGGGCCTTCGTTGATTAAATAAGTCACACGCATGTGCTTGTCCTGCATCTCAATCGTTTTGGTATCGACCTTGACATCGGTATAATTACGATCCTCATAAAGTTTGATGATCTTCTGCCGATCCTCCGAGAGTCGTTCCTCACTCATTGGGTCACCCGGCTTGGTGGAGATCTCCTTTCTGATTTTTGCCGAGGGAATCACATCATTTCCCTCGATCAGAACCTCACCCACCGTTGAGCGCCCCTGAAGAAGCACCGTGACTTTCAGTCCTCCGGTGATCGGCTCCGCAAAAATTCTGGCATTGGACACATTGCCCGTGGCGTAGAGCGACTTGATATCCTCTTCGACAAGCCGGTCATTGTAGGGAAGCCCCACTTTTGTCGCCAGATTATCGAGAACCCTTTGCTTGCTGAGTGTCGTCGGCCCTACGAACTGCACATCAATCTGCTGGATGGTCGGTGCCGTTGAAGGAGGCTGCTGAGTGGTCTGCGCATAAATCCGGACGCTGGAACCAAGGATGAAACACACAACCAGAAGAAGCTGAACTATGGCTGGAACACGGATGCTGGTCATGAGGCTGGTGAGAAAATATCGAAAAGGTTCAAGGCAGGATTAAAAAACGCTCCCGACTAGATGAGTTGAGAGGAAGGCGGGGGTCAAGTCGCTATTTCCCCGCAGGACCTCCAAGCTGTTCCAACAGCGTCGGAATTTCATGGAGGGCGACGATGGTGAAGTCAGGAACCACCTCTGCATGCTCTTCAGAACCTGGCACACGGATCCATATGGAACGGATGCCGGCATTCCTTGCCCCCGCAATATCCCGCTCCAAACTATTGCCTACCATGACAGCCTCGTCCGAGGTCACTTCCAGTTCTGCAAGCAGACGCTCAAAAATCTCGGGTTTTGGTTTACCGACTCCATATTCGCCGGAGACAGCAATGGCTTTGAAAAACTCGCCAAGCCCGGTGGCCTCTATCTTCTCGCGCTGCAGATCGGGAGCACCGTTGGTCAGTAGAGCGATTTTGTAGTCGGTGGAAAGCTGGGCCACCATCTCACGGGCTCCGGGTAATAATCGCTGCCTCGCACGACGCGTCGAAGAAAACTCGCCGGCAAGGAACTCAGGGGCCTCGGCAGGATAAGAGTTCAGTTGCATTGCAAGCCCCCTTGCAAAAACCTCCCGGCGATACTCCAGAGCCCAAAGTCGCAACGCGGTGAGTTCTGGGGCCTCACCCGTGAATCCACCCCATAGACATTCAAAGGCGCTGATACCGATCGAGCGGCAATAAGGACGGCAGGGCCCCTCGCTCCAAAGATCCCGAGCAATCTGCATGGCATCGCGTGCAAATGGGGCAGGCGCAACCCCGAACCTGGACGATGCCACAGCGGCCACATGAGCAAAAGTTTCGTGTGAGACCGCCTCGTCGACTGCAAGGGTGTCATCCAAATCAAAGAGAAGAGCTCGAACAGGCATAAGGGTTAATCATGCATGGGAAAGTTCACCTCCCACGAGAAAAAACCATCCTATCCCAATACCAGTTTCGCCGTAACAAGATAACAACTCACCGTGAAGAGGTCGGCTGCTGCGAGCGTGATCGGTCCTGCGGCAATCTTGGGATCCCAATGCACAAGTCTTAACAGCGTGGGAACCAGCACTCCGATAAGTCCTGCCATGCAAACGGAAATCAGGACACTACCTCCAATGACGAGTGCGGAGAGTAGATCGCGCCAAAAGAGCGCAACCATCAGGGCTACGGAAGTTCCTGCAAGCAATCCGAGGAGCACAGTGGTGACCCCCTCGCGACGCAACTTCACCCGCAGCCATTTCCACCGGATACGCGATTGGGGGAGAGACTGCACCGTGAGAGCCAGCGACTGCGCTGCCACAGCTTCACCCAAACCAAGCACAAGAGCCATAAAGACCGCCAACACGACACGCTGCTGAAGTGTTGTAGCAAAGGCACCGGCCATCAAAGCGCAAAGCACACCGCCTGAAACCGTGGCAGCAAGCCATGGAAACCTTATGCCAAAGGCCTTCCATGGCGAGGCATGCAACACCTCCTGCACATGGATGCCGATCGACTGGAAAAGCTGGTCGGTCGAATTACCCTCCCCAAGTTCCATCACTTCGTCGGTGAAGAGACCCACATCGATGATGCCACGAAGCCGCTTTCCGGAATCGACCACCGGAATTGCCAAAAACTTATGGAGAATAAAGCATTCGCACGCCTCCATCAGTGTCGCACTCTCGGGCAAGGAAAGCACTCTTTTCATCATCACTTCGCCGATCAGGCTTTCCAGCGGCTCGGTCAGGAGCTTCCGAGCCGGAACCACACCCGACAATCTTCCCTCGGTATCGACGACATAGAAATAGAAGATGCGCTCTTCCAAGCCGGTCGCCCTGATCGCTTCCAACGCATGGCCGACTGTTTGGTCGAGCCGTAGAGGAGGAGGCCCCGGTCGCAGAAATTCATAGATCGGCCGATTCATATGCCCTTTCGGTGCATCTGATCCGGACGATGACGGGAGGGACATACGCCAGAAACCGGGGGGATTGACGATCCTCGCTATCCTATTCCTTGGCTGCCTCTTCCAATGTTTTGGAGGGAGGAGTGACTCCGGTGATCTTGAAAGAAAGTTTCTCCCCGTCACGCGTCACCGCGACCAGATCCCCTCCCTTGATCACGCCACGCAGCACATCTTCCGCCATCGGATCTTCAAGGTAACGCTCCACGGCACGACGCATCGGCCTCGCTCCATAGGTAGGGTCGTACCCTTTTTCAATGAGCAGTTCGTGAGCGGATGCATCAAGCGTCACAATGATCTCCTTGTCCTTGATCCGTGCAGCGACTTTGGAAACCTCGAGATCGACAATGCGCGTGAGCATCTCCTTAGTGAGGGAACGGAAGACGATGATATCGTCCAGACGGTTTAAAAATTCGGGTTTAAAAACACGCTTGCTCTCTTCAAGAATTTTATCACGCATCGTGTCATGACTGCCATCGAGCGTCGGGGCACCGAAGCCGAGTGTTGTCTGCTTCTTGATCAACTCGGCACCAACATTGGAGGTCATGATGATGATCGTGTTACGGAAATCAATCTTGCGTCCGAGACTGTCGGTCACTGTCCCTTCTTCCAGTATTTGGAGTAGCAGATGCATGACATCCGGATGGGCTTTTTCGATTTCGTCAAAAAGCACCACGGAATATGGCCTCCTGCGAACCGCTTCTGAAAGCTGACCTCCTTCCTCATGGCCGACATAGCCAGGAGGAGAACCTATCAGGCGGGATGAGGTGAACTTCTCCATGTATTCAGACATATCAATCTGAATGATGGCGTTGGGATCCCCAAACATGAATTCCGCCAGAGAGCGAGCCAGGAAGGTTTTTCCGACGCCTGTTGGCCCAAGGAAAATAAAGGAACCAATCGGTCGGCGGGGATCCTTGAGATCGGCACGCGAGCGCCGGAGTGCCTTGCTGATGGCCGTCACTGCCTCGTCCTGGCCAATGACACGCGCTTTGAGTTCGTCATCCATCGCCAGAAGTTTCTGGGTCTCCTTCTGTTCCATCCTATTCAACGGAACACCAGTCCACTTGGAGAGGACATGCATGATCTCCTCTTCCCCGACGACGACTTCGCGTTCGTCGCGGTCTTTTCTCCAGTTGGTGAGTGCCGTTTCCAGATCCTCCTTTGCCTTCTTTTCTGAATCGCGCAGAGCGGCGGCTTTTTCAAAGTCTTGGGCCTTGATCGCAGCCTCCTTGTCACCACGAATACGGTCGATCTCAGCCTCCAGATCCTTGGTGGCCGGAGGTCGGGTCATGGCCCCAATACGGGCGCGGGAACCTGCCTCATCCATGATATCGATCGCCTTGTCGGGAAGAAAGCGCCCCGTAAGATAACGGTCGGAAAGCTTGGCTGCCGCCTCGAGGGCAGCGTCGGTGATGACCGCCTTGTGATGAGCCTCATACTTGGGACGGAGTCCCTTGAGGATAAGAACCGTATCAGTCACCGAGGGAGCCTCGACCTTAACCGATTGGAAACGGCGCTCGAGCGCGGAGTCCTTTTCGATGTATTTGCGGTATTCGTTAAGCGTTGTGGCACCAATACACTGAAGCTCACCACGGCTGAGTGCCGGTTTAATGATATTGGAAGCGTCCATGGCCCCCTCCGCGGAGCCCGCGCCGACGATCGTGTGCAACTCGTCGATGAACAGGATGATGTTCTTGTTTTTGCGGATCTCATCCATGACAGCCTTGATGCGTTCCTCAAACTGTCCCCTGTATTTTGTTCCGGCGACCATGAGCGCGAGATCGAGAGTGATCACCTTCTTGTCCACCAGAAGTTCCGGGACATTTCCCGAGACGATCTCCTGGGCCAGTCCCTCGGCGATGGCTGTCTTGCCAACACCGGCCTCTCCGATGAGAACGGGGTTATTCTTGCTGCGGCGGCAGAGAATCTGAATGACACGCTCGATCTCCTCAGCACGGCCGATTACCGGATCAAGTTCCCCCTTTTGGGCAAGCTCGGTGAGATCACGGCCAAACGCCTTGAGTGCCGGAGTCTTGGCCTCCTTACGGGAAGCTCCACCGGAGGTCACTTCCTCGGCATCGGATCCCTCTTCATCCATCTCTTCGGGATTGAAGTTCGGATCAAGTTCCTTGAGCACTTCGTTGCGGGTACGATCAAGGTCGATTTCCAGTTTCTTGAGTACCTGTGCGGCTACCCCTTCCCCTTCTCGCAGCAAACCCAGCAGAATATGCTCCGTGCCGACATAGGAATGCTGAAGCGCTTTGGCCTCCTTGCCGGCAAGTGCGAGAACCTTCTTCACCCGTGGAGTGTAGGGGATGTTACCTGTCATCTGATTCTCCGGCCCGGATCCCACCAACTTCTCCACCTCATGCCGAACAGTCTCCAAATCCAGCCCCATTTTCTGCAGAACATTAACCGCGACCCCCTGTCCCAGCTTGATCAGTCCCAGAAGCAAATGCTCCGTGCCGACATAGTTATGATTGAACCGATCGGCTTCCTTGCGGGCAAGGGCAAGTACCTGCTGTGCGCGTGGCGTGAAGTTATTCATCATGATTCCTCGCTTGGTAGTGTTGTTGCCGAACCTGTCGGGATTTTCCCGATTTCGGGCTCAGGCATCTGCTTTAATTTTGCGCGGATTAACGCGGCACGCAAGGAATCGCGTTCTTCCGCCCCAAGTTTTGTTGTCTGAAGCCCTTTTTGCAGGTGGGCGGGCTGCGTTTCGATAAAGAGTTCGTCAACCTGGAGCCGGTTTTTTGCGGGGAAAAGCCCGAGATCGACTCCCATCTTGATAAAGGAGAGAAGGTTTAACGCCTCCTTGGAAGTCACAGAATGGGCGTGGCAGAGGATGCCATAGGCCCGACCGATCTGATCGAGAAGTGTCTCCGCACGCCTCTGAAGGAGAATCTGCCGGGCATTCTGCTCATGTTCCAGAATCTGCGAAATGACCTTGTTGAGCCGTCCAATGATTTCCTCCTCCGCCTCACCAAGAGTCGTCTGGTTGGAAACCTGAAACAGATTGCCCATTGCTTCGGTTCCCTCTCCGTGAAGTCCACGCACGGCAAGTCCAATCTTGTTCACCGAATTGATAATTTTGTTGACCTGCTCCGACATGACAAGCCCCGGCAGGTGGAGCATCGCGCTAGCACGCATTCCTGTGCCGACATTCGTGGGGCAGGCCGTGAGGTAACCAAGGTCGTCGTGAAAGGCAAAATCGAGCGATTCCTCCAACTCGCTGTCAGCCTGATTGATCATCGCAAACACCTCGTCGAGCTGCAAACCGGCTCGGATGGCCTGCATCCTCAGATGGTCCTCCTCATTGATCATGAAACTGAGGGTCTGAGCCGTGTTCATGACCACCGCACTGCCCGCACTTTTGGCGGCATGTTCGCGACTGATCAGGTGCCGCTCCACCAGCACCTGCTTCTCCAAAGGCGAGAGATCCTCAAGTTTTTCGGAAAAAGATTCCTCCATTTCCGGGAGTTGCTCCACGGCACCCCGGATTTCTTCCAGCACGGCCACCCGTTCCGATTTCTTGGCCCAACCGGGAAACGGCTTGCCCTTGAGATTTCTTGCGAGCCTCACACGGCTGCTGACAACGATTTGATCGTGGGGACCTGAACCACTGAGCCACTCACCTGTATTGGCAATGATGCGGGAGAGCTTCATGATTTTTTTCCGGCCTTCGATGCGGGTGATGCCGATGCCTCCATCTTGTCAGAGATTGCGGCCATCCTGTTCACTTCGTCTGGCACTGCTTTCTCAGTCGTGAGATGACGGATCTTATCCCTCAATCCGGCTGCCTCCTCAAAATGCTCGTCGGCTATTGCACGGGCAAGCCCTTCCTCCAGTCGTACCAGCTCCTGGGTTCGCCGACGCTCAACAGCCAGCTTGGCAGGCACCTTTCCCGCGTGGACGAGTCCGCGGTGCATGTTCTTCAACATTCCGGTAAGCCCCTCGGCAAAAGCATCGTAGCAGGCACTACAGCCCAAACGACCGGTTTTTTTGAAATCAACCTGAGAGAATCCGCACACAGGGCAACGCCCCCCTGCTGGGTTCTTGTCAATCTCCTGGGCTGCGCCAAGCCCAAGCAGCAGATCCGCCAATGCAAACCCGGTCGGATCGTTGACCCCTTTCTCCTTGGAGCAACTTTCGCAGAGATTCACCTTCTGCATTTTACCCTCGACGATCTGCGTCAGGAAAACAGTGGCCTCCTTGGTTTTGCAAACATCGCAGAACATTGGTCAAACAGTGGTTCCTTCCGTCCGGGTTACTTCGCGGAATCGTGTGATAAGACGGCGCGTGACGGGGCCTGGCTTGCCATTGCCGATAGGACGGCTGTCTAATTCGACGGCGGGAATAATCTCCGCGGCGGTGCCCGTCAGAAAGCATTCGTCGGCTGTGTATACATCATAGCGGGTGATCTGCGGTTCCGTGACCCCCATCCCAAACTCGCTGGCAATTTCGATCGCAACAGCCCTAGTCACTCCGGCCAGAGCACCTGAGGAAATCGGTGGAGTCGTGATGCGTCCACCGCTGACGAGAAAGATATTATCGCCGGTGCATTCCGCCACTAATCCCTGTTCATTGAGCATCAATCCCTCACCGGCACCGGCGTGGGAAGCCTCGATTTTTGCCATGATATTGTTGAGATAGTTCAGCGACTTCACCATGGGGCTGAGCGCCCCGTGCGCGATGCGGCGGGTTGAGCAGGTCACCACCTTGAGTCCCTTTTCATAGCTCTCCTCAGGATAGAGAGTGATCTTGGCTGCAATGATGATGACGGTGGGTTTCGGACAGTTCCATGGGCTGAGCCCCAGATCACCCCTGCCACGACTCACCACCAGACGGACATAACCGTCGGTAAGTTCATTACGGCGGATTGTCTCCAGTAGCGCCTCGGTGAGACTTTCAGGATCCATGGGGATCGTCAGGGAGATTGCTGCGGCAGACTTGTAGAGTCGCTCCCGGTGTTGCTCCCATCGGAAAACCTTGCCGTTATAAAACCGAATGCCCTCAAAAACCCCGTCTCCATAGAGCAGTCCATGGTCAAACACCGAGATTTTAGCCTCGGACTCCGGATAAAAACTGCCATCGATGTAAATCTGCATAATCAACATCCCACTATGATGTGTGAATTCCCTCCTGACAAGTGACTACAGGCTCATTCTGCATACATTCGCCGAATGAGTGCGTCATATTTTTCGGCAATGATGTGACGCTTGAGTTTAAAGGTCATTGTCAATTCATCTCCCACTTCAAAGGGGGACTCGAGGAGTTCGAACGCCCCGATACGCTCAAATGTCTTGAAACCACCGGAAGGTCCCACGAGTCGTTGGATCTCCAGTCGTAGCAGTTCCCGACATTCAGGCCGGTTATTCAACGCGGCGAGATCTGGTGAAGCGATCCCGCATGAGGCAAAACCAACCAATGAGGGAACCACAAGCAAACCAAGTTGTTTCTTGTCCTGCCCGACGACCATACACTGATCGATGAGTTGTGATTCCAGAAGAACCGATTCGATGGGCAACGGTTCCACATTCTCACCACCCAGCAGAACAATGGTCTCCTTGCAGCGACCCACGATTTTCAGGCAGTCATTGAAGGTCATCATTCCGAGATCTCCGGTGGCAAGCCAACCATCCAGCAACACTTTTGCAGTTCCTTCGGGATCTTTGTAATACCCTTTCATAATCTGAGGCCCCTTCGCATGAATTTCCCCTTTTCGTCCCCGTCCCAGATCCGATCGCTTGGAGTCTGGAAAGCGAATGATGCCGCTCACGGGATCGACAATGCGGATTTCGGTCTCAGGGAAGGGAGGGCCGACGGTTCCTATAACCAGACGCTTCCAGGTTCTCGCTGCAAGCACGGGGCAACTTTCCGTGAGTCCGTAACCCTCCAGAACAGGTATGCCGATGTCATTGAAAAATTCATCCACATGAGGAGGCAGTGCACCGCCACCGGATATCGTGCCGCGAAAACATCCTCCCACCACGGCACGGAGTTTTGTAAGAACGATCCGGTCAAGAATCATGAAGGGCCCGATCATCAGAATCCATGCAAGCGCATGACGAAGTCCCAGGATCCCTGAAACAAGCAAACCACGGCCCTTCAGATCAATCTCCTGCCCGGAAAAGAACGCCTGCGCACGCCGTACGGAATGAGCGGAAAATCGGGCCATGTGGAAAAGGAGTTGCGCTGGCAGCGAACAGGAAACCACGCGCGAGAGAATCTTCTTGTAAAGTCCCTCCCAGAGACGTGGCGCAGACACCATAATGGTGGGACGCACGCTCAAAAGATCATCTGCGAGATGGCGCAGGGAAGTGTAGTAGGTGCAGAGACCGCAGGAGATCGAAATAATTTTGAAGATCCTCTCGTAGCTGTGCCAGATCGGAAGTATCGAAAGGGCGCGATCGGTGGGGGACAACGCGATGGGAAGATTGCGAATCTGCGAGGCTATCGCGGAGTGAGTCAGTTGTACACCTTTGGGAATGCCCGTTGTTCCCGAGGTGTAGATGATCGTGAAGAGATCATCCGGTTTTATCGACGCGATGCGGCCCTCCGCTTCGCGATTCCCCTCAAGCCGCAGGGTTTCGCCTCGTATTTCGAGATCCCTGAGTCTGACGACTCCTTTGGGTAAATGCTTCCCGTCATCGTCATCGTTCTCAAAAAGAATGAGCAGGCGAAGCCTTGGGAGTTTTTCACGGACAGCAGCTATTTTGTTAAGAACAGCCACCGTCTCGACAAATGCCACCTCCACATCAGCATGATGGAGGATGTAAGCTATCTCCTGTTTGGTGACATCTGCGGCGCGGGGCACATCAGCGGCTCCGCAAAATTGGATGGCCGCATCCGCCAGGATCCATTCGAAACGATTGTTTGAAAGGATGGCCACATGATCCCTCGCACGAACCCCCAACTCGATCAGGGCGGTGGCAAGCGCCAACGAACGCTCATGCCACTGCCTGTAAGTGACGGCTTGAAAGGATCCATCCTGCCTGCGTGAAGCAAAGGCAGGATGGGTATTCCAGCACTCACCGGCCACTGCAAAGAGGCGGGCGAGGTTCGGTTCGGAAATCCGACCGATCATAGGGAAACTAACGAGGCCAGTTGGTGCGAGCTACCAAGAGGGCTGCTCGGGAGATGAGGGGAAGCCCTCTTGCTGGGTTGGAGGTTCTTGGAATACCGGTGCAAATCCTTCGGGTTCAGAGACAACGGGTTCCTGAGCGATCCCGACAGGAACTGCGTTTCCATCCAGAAGCTCAGAGGCAATGTAGAGACCTTCACCCACCTTGCTCACGCCTGCGAGTTTACCAATGCGCACATAAAGGGTCTGCCGTGGATTTTTTGCGGTCCAGAAATAATTATCATGTTCCAGCCCGATAAGAATCTCATTGGCCTTCATGGCGCGACCATAGCGCTTGAGAACCTTAACAACAGCTGGAGCCAGAGGACCGGAAGGTGATGCAGGGCGGGGACGACCGGCAAGCTTCGAAGGTCCGCGAGTCCCATCCTCACCCAGTTTGCGCCCGGATCCGGGAGGACGACCACGACGACGGGGTGTCTTGGCTGCCTCAAGAAGCTGTCCCGTCATGACGATTGTGGCGGGTGGAAGTTCTAGTGTGTCACCAAGCAGTGCATGGAGTTTTTCCTGAAGTCGCTCGATCTTAGTGGCGATCTTAGTGGCCTTACGCAAGGTTAGGGAATCGGGTATGGACATAGTGGATGTAGTTGGAGTTATTTGATGGTGTTATTTGAGGATTATGCCGTGCGGAAGGTGATGCGTGCCTTGGTGAGATCGTACGGAGACATCTCCACCGTGACCTTGTCGCCCGGAACGATTCTGATAAAATGTTTCCTCATTTTTCCTGATATATGAGCAAGCACAACATGGCCATTGCCAAGTTCCACCCGAAACATCGTACCGGGTAGAACCTCGACGACAACACCTTCCGTAGTAATTGCTTCTTCTTTAGCCATAAAGGGCAAGGTTAGTAAAGAAAACATCAGTATCTGCCAAGAAAAATCGACATTTCTTCCCAAGAAATATCGATTTTCGGAATATTTTATCGCTTGCTATGTAACTTGGACTATCCCGGAACCTCTCCTTAAGGTAGGCTTCTCGATCGGATGGCCCAACCAAGCAATATCGTTTACTTCGACCTGGAGACCCAGCGCACTGCCAATGATGTTGGCGGATGGGACAAAAAAAGCTCCATGGGCATCTCACTTGGCGTGACTTACAGCACAGGGAGCAATCGCTACGAAATTTTTTCCGAGAAGCGTGTCTCTGATCTTGTGGAACTACTGACCCGGGCGGACTTGGTAGTGGGATATAACAGTCGTCGCTTTGACTATGAAGTACTGATGGGATACACCATTCTCGACCTTCCTCACCACCTTCCCACCCTCGACCTGTTGGAGGTCGTGGAAAAAGCCGCCGGTCACCGGCTCTCTCTGGACACCATCGCCCAAGCCACTCTCGGTGTCGGCAAAACCGGTGACGGCCTGGATGCCATTAGATGGTGGCGGGAGGGGAAAATCATGGAGATCGCCGAGTACTGTTGCTTCGATGTGAAGGTCACGAAAATGGTTCATGAATATGCCATACAGCATGGTGAACTGCGATACATGGATCGATTCGGACGGAAGCAGACTTTGAAGGTGGTCCTATGATCCAACCCCTCGACACCGCGCGTAACAGCTGGAGGCTGCTTTGGTTCGATCTCGATGAGCCTGTGCCCCGCCAACCGCCTTCATTTTCAGAAAGCATCCGAAGCGCAGAACCCGACAGGGAGCTGGAATATTATCTCCCAACATGCATGCTGGTCACCACCTCGTCGGGCAAACCAATCTGCCCTCCGGAAATTTTGGAGGAACTCGACCAGCCTCGCACAGAACTACTGCTCGGACGCCTTTTCGAAGAACATGGCACGCCCGATCGACTCACAATTGCTGAAAGTGGGGATTGGGATACGGAGGCGTGGCGAAGCTTTGGGGTCGATTGTCGTCTTGAGATCTCCTTCGGCACCTTTCCTTCAGGCAAACCTGGGGAACTTAGTCAGATCGCACGCACGATTGCCCAGCGACTCCAGGGGGCGGAATTTCATACCCCCTCGGCCGTCGCCCGAGGACTTGTTGCCACGGCAAGCAGGCTTCGTTCGACGGGAAAAAAAACGGCCTGCCTTCGCAAGGCACTGGAACAGGATGCTGACTGTTCTATTGCCAGGATCGAGTTGGCCGATTGTGATTATCAACAGGGACGATGGCATGAATGCCACAGAGGATATCAAGAGCTCATCGAACGGGAGGAGCGACGCTGGCGGGGAGAATCCCCCGAATGGTGGAGTGATCACGAAACGCGTCCCTACCTTCGCGCACTTTACGGGCATGCCATGACCGAATGGCAGCAGGGGCACTTTACGCAAGCTGCGTCTGACTTACAGAGAATCCTGACCCTTAATACAACCGACAATCAGGGGGTTCGTTTCCTCATTCCACTCGTGCACCTGCTTGAGGACAACGACACCGAGGCTCTTAAAAGCCTGGAGGATTACGAATCGAATTATCCCGAAGATTATTGTGAACCGGCCTTGCTCTTTGGCAAGGGCCTCGTCCAATGGCGCATGGGAATGGAGCGGCAGGCTCACGAAGCCTATCGCACGGCGATGCTCAAGAATATCTACATTGCCCCCCTTCTCCTCGATCTACCCCTTCCCCCTGCCGAAATCTGGCATCCCAACGACCGCTCTGAATTTGGATATGCTCAGGATTTTATCCAGTCCTATGCCACTCTATGGGACCGGGATCCCGCAGCGCTCCGCTTCCTGCGGGAAGTTTCGGCCGATCTCTCTCCCTTGATGGAACGCATCGTCTCCCATCGCAGGATGATGAACGAATGGCAGGATCAGCGTTATGACAGGGGATTCAAGGAACGCTGGAAAACCATGGTCTCTCTCGACGAATCACTCACTGGCGGACCAGAGCGATAGGAAATACATTAATAGCGGAAACTCGGCTTCTCCAATGGAGGAGAGAAATCGTCGCGGGATCCCGTTGAATATTTCTCCTCACGCCTTTCCCGCGGGCTTGGCAGCGGGAGGGCGGCCTCAAGAAAATCGTTGGCGACATATCCCTTCTGACCGTCTGCAAGTTCCACAAGACTGTATCCGAAATCTTTCCTGAGAACATTGAGAGCATAGCCGGCAGGAAGATTACGATCCGCACCGCTCGCTTGTGCCGGGCCGTGCAGATAGAACGGGGTTTCACCGATGGTCTGCATGCGGGGGGACTGATCGGACGGATACTCAATGGAACTGCACGCAGGAAGGAGAGAGACGAGCAGCAGGAAGAGTAATCTGACAATGGAGAGAAGTTGCGGCATGTGGGGGGTATTCAGGCGTTTTCCAGGATCTCGTCATAGATGGACTCTATTCTCCTGACAAGACTGCGGATCTCATAACGGTCGAGGATTGTACGGCGCGCATTCGTACCGATCATCGAACGCAGGTCTTTATTAATAATAATTTGTCCGAGAGCTTCAATATACCCCTCTGTATCACCAGGGGAGACAAGCAATGCGTCATGACGATCCGTGCATACCTCGGCGATTCCATCCACACCCGAAGCGATAACAGGAAGAGCACTTGCCATGGCTTCGAGCAGGGTCATCGGCGTCCCTTCAAAATCCGAGGGAAT
>Ga0194053_10000578_pt1 | contig 27171 bp, 29 predicted proteins | sample SepL228m_MetaG_FD_161684 | JGI IMG/M metagenome (GOLD analysis project Ga0194053, IMG submission 161684) | Anoxic zone freshwater microbial communities from boreal shield lake in IISD Experimental Lakes Area, Ontario, Canada - Sep2016-L227-8m | ecosystem: Environmental > Aquatic > Freshwater >... | reverse complement strand
AGCCCTATGGAAATTCAATGAAGGGTCTGGGACATCACTGTCTGACAGCTCTGGCAATGGTCATACAGGAACTCTTACTGGTAGTCCAGAGCCGACTTGGGTGAGTGGAGTTGGTTCTGGTGGCAATGTAGACAACATAGCTTCTACAACCATCACTTGTACCTCAGATTCAGACAATACTATGAACAGCCCAAACGCATCATATCTAACTCAAGGCAGTCTGAATTTTACAGATGGATCATCAGTATCTGATTATTGTGATACAAACCTAGATGCTAGTAGCACGACCCTTGTAGAATTCGCCTGTGATGCTGGTACACCAGCTATTCAACTCATCAAATGTAGCAACACAGTCAACAGTTGTAGTATAGGAAGGTGTCAGTAAATAAAGTTTGCAACATAATATGTAAAAACAAAATAGGCCCCGATTGCTCGTGACCTATTTCCCGAACAGACCGAAGCCTGTTCAGAATTTTTGACTTAGAAAGACCAATCCCTTTGGGTCCAATCTTATCGTCTTTTCTGTGGTGGATGAGGCGAACACGCGCCTCTCCGGGTTCTCAATCGTCTTTGGTAAGACGATCTTTACTTCCGGCATCACCATCTCAATAACTGGCTGCCGGGGGAAACACAATGTCCGATTTGAGTCATTGACCCATTCGGCCGTTGTCTTTACCCGTTTACTACCAGCTTGCGCCCAGACTGGGCACAAGACAAAACTGACGACACACATCATTACAAAGAACTTTTTCATAAAACTGCCTGCCTTTCGTTTTCTGTTGCGAAGTTTATGGTTTAACTGCCTACATCTAGTGTAGCACACATGTGTGCCTCCTGTCAAGTGGCAATGGAATACATTCAAGGCAGATTCAACTTTGAAGTGCAACACAGTAATGTTACTATATAGTCAGTATTTCTTAATCTAAACCCCATGAAAAAAATCTTAAATCTGTCAGTAGCCGTCTTCTCGCTAGTGTTACTGATGTCTGTGGTGATTGGACCGAGTAAGGCTAGGGCTGGTGGAGTTACACTGACAATCAATGGTAAATCACCTTTCGCGAGCGATCCTGCTTTGGTTGCTGAAGCTGGAAAAGTCTATGTTCCATACGGTTCCATTGCTACTGTTGCATGGTCTGCAACAGATGTATATCAGTGTATGGCCAATAGTTCGTGGGGAGGAGCTTTTCCGGACTATATGCATATGCCTTTTTCTAATTCAGGTTTTACTACTCCACCAGTTATATCTGAACAGCGTTATACTATGAATTGTGACGGTTTACACGATGCATCATATTATGAGGCTAACAGGGGACTCACAATGAGTGTGTTGCCGTCATCCCCGCAACCACCCGTGCCATTTACAGTCTCTATAACAGCTAACGGAAAAACGCCGCCAGGACAAGGGACATTGAATAAAATTGAAGTTCCATATGGTTCCAATGCTACCATTGCATGGTCTTCGACAGGTGCTAGTTCTTGTGTGCCGGAATATGGTTTTACTAATAAAAATGGTTTTACTGATAGTGATAGTGGTGGAACTGGTGGTTTTTTACCATATCCAAATAAAAATAAATCCGGAACATATACTACTGGGCCTGTCACATCTCCTAAATCTTTTAGTTTTATGTGTAATGTTGATATGAATACTTATGATTGGGTCGACCCTCATCAAACCTTGGAACCTAATGGAGGTTGGGGTGTGTCAGTAGTTCCTCCAGTTGCACCACTATGGGCTACTCTGACAGCGTCACCAAATCCAGTTCCATACGGAGGGACGACGACACTTTCTTGGGATACTAATGGTGATAATTCGTGCTATTCAGAGACAGCTGGACTGACCCTAACAGGTTCTCCGTACACCAAAGAAACTTTAAAAGGTTCAAAAGAGATTGGTCCAATCACACAGCTTACGTTATATCAGTTAATGTGTTCGGATACGGGAGGATACACGGTAGAACCTTCAGTGAATGTATTGGTTGAGCAACAACAACCCTTCTCTTTCTCACTTTCAAACAATGCTGGGAGCGGGATATATGTACAAGCAGGAGGTTCGGTGAGTTCAAGCATCACAGCCAGCCTCATTTCTGGTACAGCTAAAAATGTCACACTATCAGTCTCAGTATTACCAGATGGTGCTTCAGCATCATTTACACCTAATACTACCTTTATACCAACAGACGATGCTCTGTTGACGATATCCAATCTACCATCAGCCACATCCTCATATCCTATTACAGTCACAGTTACAGGAACTTCTGGAGACATAACAAGAACAACAAGTTTTCAGTTGAAGAAAGAGTCTACCAATCCCACCACAACTTCTGGCCCGACTGTTTCATCTTCAGATGCTTTGACTCAGATGATATTGGGTCAGGAAGCATTCAACAAAGCACATGAGACTCCTACTCCAGTATCTCTACCGGCCGGTTATAATAATGCGCAATCATTTCTAGACGTCCTTCAGAGCGATCCTGGTATATTGGGTGATATGTATTTTTATGGGAATAAGTGGTGGACAGCAGGCAATGCTGCATATCCAGTTGTCATAGGTGGACAAGATACTATACTTCAAGCACACATCAATCCTACAAACCTTAGATCTCCATTGTCTGGTGAGATGAGTACAGATCTTGGTGGGGTGGTTCTCAGAGCCTCTGCGAAGGTGAATGGAATCAGCATTCCAACTTTTGGATTGAATGCAGCCACTAAAATAGGTCCTTGGGCTGCAAGCTTGTTTGCTGAAGCACAAGGGGTAAATAGCTACAATGTTGGATTCAGATTTGATCTTAATAGTATAGTGACCAAGAAAAAATAATCTAGATTCTCCGTGTTATAATATCGTTACCAATCATGAAAAGACACATCTTTACTGGCCGCTCTAGCGGCTTCACCCTCCTCGAAATACTTTTGACTATAGCTATTATTGCTATATTGTCGGCGGTTACATTATCAGCGATAAATCCTATCCGTCAGATGTCGCAAGCTCGCGATTCACAGCGCAAGAGTGATGTCTCCGAGCTTCACAAAGCTGTCCAGCAATATTTCATCGATAAGGGCTCATATCCAGTACAAATATCCGATGACTCGGCAGTCTATGGTATTTGTAATTCACAAATATTTATTCCAACATCTTCTTCATCGGATCTCTCCAGTTCTATCGATTGTGGAGATTTGGTGAATATAGCCAGAGTCTTACCTACATATCTTTCTGGTATTCCAGTCGATCCAATGAGTAGTAAACTTGGCGTTGATTCTCTCTATAGAATTGCTGCCAGTAAAATCACTGGTGTCTATGTAGAAGCTCCGAAGACTGAGATTGGTCAAGGAGATAAAAAGACTGTCATATATGTAGGTAAACCACCAAGAGGGTATACGATACCGACAATAGCTCTTGATTTTAGTACTACGACTATCGCTACTTATATAAGCAATGCTTCAGAAGTGGTAGCTGGTTGGCCGGCTTGGGTAAATCAAGTCATAATCTTGATCGTAGGAATCATCATTGGATATATACTAAGTAGACACGAGAAGTCTCCGAAAGTCCCAAAAAAGACGCCATAAAGTCAGTAAGTTTTCATGTTATAATACTGCCATGAATAACAAACTAACCCCTAAGGATTTTTTCTATCATTTAGGTGCTGTTATAGCGCTTTATGCTGGAGCTATCGCATTATTGGATCTTATCTTTAGCGTCATAGACTATGCTTTTCCAGATGTTCTGGCTGGATATTTCACCCCGATATCCATAGCTTGGCCTATCTCTATGCTTGTTGTACTTGTACCGGTCTTATATGTTTTGGAATGGCTGATAAACCGAGATATTCGCCTTGTCCCTGACAAAAAAGAAATCTGGGTTGCACGATGGAGAGTATTCCTGACACTTTTCTTGGCTGGAGCGACAGTTGTTGGCGACTTGATAGCACTTATAAATACCTATCTAAATGGAGAAGTATCCGGACGATTTATCTTGAAAATAGTTGCTGTCTTATTGGTGGCCGCTGTAATATTTATTTATTATCTTATGAAGAGACTGGATATATCCAAGTCTGGAATATGGAAAAATTCCATGATGTGGGCTGGTATCATCATCGTGTTAGCATCCATAGTCATAGGATTCATGGTTGTCGGTTCTCCTGGAAATCAGAGAGCACTCAGACTCGACTCACAGAGAGTTAGCGATCTTACAAGTATTCAATGGCAGATTGTGACTTATTGGCAACAACACCAAGGTTCAAATTTACCTTCATCACTTTCTCTACTCAATGATGATATTTCCGGCTATGTTGTCCCGGTAGATCCTGTAACTGGCGAAAATTATACATACAAAATTACTGGCACTATATCTTTCGATTTGTGTGCCAAATTCGACCTAGCTTCTCTCGACACACAAGGTCGCAATTCTGGATATATGGTCTCAGTGCCTTCATCATCTCTAGTTGCGGACACATGGAACCATGGAGTAGGCGAGGTATGCTTCTCCAGGACGATCGATCCGAAGAAATATCAACCAATTAGATCAGTAGATGCTATCAAAATCTAATTGTTAAAATATTTTTTATAAATCCATAAAATGAACCTAGGAAAAAAGACAAAGATAGTTTGTACGATAGGTCCAGTCATAGATAATCACGATCATCTTACGCAACTGGTAAATGCTGGTATGAACGTTATGCGTCTTAATTTTTCTCACGGCACTTTCGCCGAACACCAGATCCGTGTGGACGAGATTCGCATGATAATGAAAAAGACTGGCAAGAATATTGCTATCATGCAGGATTTGAGCGGTCCGAAGATTCGTATAGGGGATTTCAAGAATGGACCGATAACTTTACATGAAGGAGCTACATTTACACTGACTACCGCAGTAGCTGAAAAGACCGAAGGTACGCAAGATCGTGTTTTCATAAATCTTCCGGAATTGCCGAGCGAAGTGAAAGTTGGTACCAAGATATTACTCGACGATGGTACGAAGACCCTGAAAGTCCTGGAAGTGAAGGGGGATGACATCATCACGAAGGTTATGATCGGCGGTCAACTTTCCGGTCACAAAGGTGTCAATGTACCCGGCGCACACCTCTCTGTGGATTCTCTGACGGAGAAAGATCGAGCCGACCTGGAATTTGGTATAAAGAATAAAGTTGATTTCGTGGCGCTCTCTTTCGTCCGCAAGGCTTCCGATATCGCCATGCTTCGAGATATCCTCATCGCGCGTGGTCTAGATGCGCAAATTATTGCCAAAATCGAAACTCCTGAAGGCCTGAAAAATTTCGATGCCATACTCGATGCCGCTGACGGTATTATGGTGGCGCGCGGAGATCTGGCTATAGAGATTCCGGCTGAAGCGGTGCCATTGGCACAGAAGAGGATGATCCGCAAATGCAACCTAGTCGGCAAGCCCGTCATAACCGCCACGCAAATGCTTGAGTCTATGACCAAGAATCCCGAACCGACTCGTGCCGAAACTTCCGATATTGCCAATGCCATCATCGATGGTACCGACGCTATCATGCTCTCTGAAGAAACGACTTATGGCTTGTATCCGGTCCTCGCCGTGAAGACCATGACTCGCATCGCCAAGCGCGTGGAGAAGGAAGTCTACAATCACGATATCATCGATGAATATGTGGAATCCAAAGAAGTTATCGACATCATGTCTCAGACGGCCATCCGCACGGCACATAGCATAAAGGCTCCGCTCATAGTCGTGCTCACTCGAGATGGCAAAACCGCGCGTGCGATCTCACGTTATCGCCCAGTCGAACGCATCCTCGTCTTGACCGATAGTCATGCCAATGCAGCGCACCTCATGCTCTCTTTTGATTGTTATCCGATATTAATCCCGACCACGAAAGACCAGCACGAGGTGATGAATATAGTACGTAGCACGGTCATTGCAAATGGTGTAGCCAAGAAAGGGGATAAGGTTGTGATCATGGCAGATATTCCAACCGATAAAGCATCAGAAGTTAACTCAATTATTGAGGAGACGATATAGGCGCAGGGTGGGATTATAGAAAGAGAAATCAGGTAGTCAGAGTGTCCTGGAGTAGTCGATGAGACAGACATTTCGCAGTCCACGAAGGTGGACGAGAATAGCAGACGACCAGCAGGTCGGAATGCGTGTCTGTCGAGTTGACTACTCCAGGACTTATCCATAACTTGATTTCCTGATATAATACCCCCATGCAGACATACGCCATTCGTCCAAATGTGCGGTTCCTCGACCGGCCCTTGCGTGAGTACACACTCACGATCAAGGACTTGCCTCCGGAAAAGAAACCGCGCGAGAAGCTGCTAGCTCAAGGTCCTGATGCTCTCAACATCAAGGAACTTTTGGCTGTGGTACTGACGACTGGCACGACCAAGGAAGATGTCATGGCAATGTCCGGTCGCATTATCCGCGACTATGGAGAGAAGAGTATTTTGGCGGAGAAGAACGCCACGAAGCTTTCCAAAGATATGGACATACCTATCGTTAAGGCTTGCCAAATCGTGGCGGTCGGCGAGCTTGGTCGTCGCATTTATGATCGCGATTCGTCGGGTTTCGCGACCATTCGTAATGCGAAAGACACATATGATTATCTGCAAGATATGCGCAATTTACCGAAAGAACATCTGCGAGGACTTTATCTGAATAGCCACAACCGCATTATCCGCGACGAAGTTATCTCTATCGGCACTATCAATGCCAATATGATTCATCCGCGCGAAGTTTTCCGTCCGGCTATCGAGTGTAATGCCGCAGCCATAGTTATTGCGCACAATCATCCGTCCGGCGAAGTCACGCCAAGTGCCGAAGATATAGAGATCACACAGCAACTTGTCCAAGTAGGGAAGATCTTGGGCATTTCACTTCTTGACCACGTCATCATCACGAAAGATACATTCACAAGTATTAGCGCGAGCTATTAGTGTGAGTGCTAATTAGATTAGAAAAAAGTATGCAAAGAGATTATATGGTAGTTTCGCCATCGCTTGATGGTATTTTGAGGCATGATTCGGTCATGTACGAGGGTTTGAAACGTCCGGTTGAGGTTTTACGAGTCTTGGATGGCCCATCTGCACGTGGACGCGGAAGTGGTGACAGTCATGGTAGGCAGAAAAGACAGCCAACGGAGGAACAAATAAAAGTCTTGGAAGGATATTTCAATGATGTCTACGGTATCTTCATGAAGAAGTTGTCACACTTCGTCGTGGCCGCATCGACCAAGGCCGACGATATTGTGAAGTTGCAGGCATTGTTTCAAGAAATGATAAAGATAAAAGGGCTTATAGCGAAAGAGTAAGATAAGCGCCGAGATTTGCTATAATGTCCGCATGATATCCAAGGATCATTTCAAGAATAAACGCATCGCCGTTATCGGTATTGGTGATCATGGAGAGATGATATCCGATATAAAGTTTCTGATAAAAGCCGGAGCATTGGTGTCGGTTTATGATATGCGCAGCGAAGCGCGTCTCAAATCCGACATAGAACTCCTGCGCTCTTTCGGATTGGCTAGCTATGTATGCGGCTCGGTGCCGGCTGACGATCTTCTGGATATGGACTTGATTATCTTGTCTCATGAATATCAGCGCAACTCTTCTTTCCTTACTGCGGCAGAGAAGGCCGGTAAGATCATAGAATATCCGGAGACTTATTTCTTCAAACAAGCTCCTCCGATAACTATCATTGCCGTGATGGGTGTCTGTGGTAAATCAACCGTCTTGAGTATGCTTTCTCCGCTTCTGGAGAGAGTGTTCGTCGATGAAGTTCAAAAGCTTTTCGTTGTGGATTTTCCGAGTGGTGACGGTATATTGAGCAAGTTGAGAAAGGTTAAGAGCAATGACGCTATCCTAGCGCGCATAGACAGTCCGATGATAAAAGAGCTCTATGATATCCATATCAGTCCGCATGTTGCCGTATTCACGACAGATCTACCGAAAGAAGCATTTCAGGATTCTCCATTCGAGATACTCTCTTATCAGACTTATAACAACTTCGTGGTTGCCAGTGATGAGGTGATAGACAAGACACACACATTCGGTATTCAACCAAAAGCCAAGATGCTTCGCACGAAAGCGAATATAATTCCAGAGACATGGGATTTCCTTGGTAAGGGCTTACACGATCGCGACAATGCAGCTTTGGCCGTCCAAGTCGCAAAACTTTTCAAACTAGATGATGAAGTGATTCAGTCAGTATTGGAAAGTTGGAAACCGCTCAAAGGTAGGATTGAATTGGTAAAAAAAGTGAAGCAAATTGATTTCTACAATGATACCGCTTCTATTTCACCAGCTTCGACGCAAGCTGCTGTCGCGGCTTTGTGCGATGGTCATTGCGGCGATGCTAGTTCTGGCGGCAAGAATATTGTTTTGATAATGGGTGGTGCCGATGTTGGTCAGGATTATCGAACACTTTTTGCTACTCTGCCGCAGTATATTCACACGCTCATAGTGGTGCCTGGAAGCGGTACATTGAAGGAGAGGTTGGCTCTACGCGCCATAGATCAGATCGAGGTGAAATCGGCCAGCTCTATCGAAGAAGCTGTGGCTCTCGCCATGGAAAGCGCCAGAAAAGGTGACAAGGTGCTTTTCAGTCCAGGTTTCGGTAGTGGCGGAATAGACCGCACAGTCAAAGAAAGAGGTGAGAGATTCGTGAAGGCTGTGCGGGCACTAAAATAAAGTCGACGATGATTATGATGATTATGATGATTATGTGTTAGTATTGATCATATGAATGAAAGATTTCAATCAAATTTTCAGAGTGAATCTGATAATAATAAATTAGAAAAAGAAGTTCAGATAAAAAAGCTGGACGCTTTGTATCACGAAGCAGAAACGGCCTTTGAAACCGGTGGCAGAGAACAGGCAAAACCATATCTACCAAAAGTTTATGACGATTTGATGTTATTGAATAAGAGAAACAAGGATGACTGGGAGAACCAATGGATATATAATCCTGAAGGTGATTTGACTGAGGATCAATTCAACGCTTTTAATCTTCGAAGAAAGCTTTTATCAAATGCTATCGGTATCATGACAGCATCTGGTGCAGTAAGACATGATCTTAATAAGATAGACTAATCCCCACAAATCACACACACCACCGGACCCTTTATGGCGTATTTCGCGCGAGCGGCTTGAAGAGTGCCGACGACGGAGAGGGCGCTGTTGGTGGAAATGTCTAATCCTGTATAAGTTTTCGTGAGTCTTTGGGCCATGAGAATATCTTCGTTGGTAGCGCACCAGCCGGAACCACCGGTTTGTTTTATGAGAGGCAAGAGCGCTGGTTTGCGAAAAGCGGTTTTGTCGACGATTGCGTCTGCTAGGGAAGATTCATTATCAATACCGACATTTTTGAACTCCTCCGCCATCGGATGGCAAGATGAAGTTTGTACGATATGTACTTGCACCGATCTTTTTCCTTTCAAGAAATATTGTGCTAGCGCTTGGGCGGTCGTGCCTGAAGAAGTTCCCATGAAGACAGCGGATACTTTTGTCATAGTCGATATCTCTTTCGCCAGAGATTCATAACCGATAAGTGCGGTATCGTCGGTAGATTGACGCAGACTGGTAGCGCCTTTCTGCAATGCTTGCATGAGTGCTTGCACCGGGCGTGCGACACCTGTCACCTTGATCCTTTTTTCTTCCTCAGCAATTTTAGTCAATTTGGCCAATTTGGTTGGCGATATATTTTCTCCGACGAAGATTTCCAGGCTAACATCCGGCATATCTTTTATGTATAGTGCCGCCGCAAGTGCTGCATTTCCAGACGAAGACACAGCAAAACTCTTCGAACCCTTGGCATAATGATAGTCAATCATCACCGGAATCGAACGTCCTTTGTGCGAACCTAGAGGATGTAGATCTTCACGCTTGAAATAGAGGTCATCGTACCCAATAACCTTTGCCAGCCTCGTATATTGCTCATTTGGAGTGATCATAAGGGTAGTTTACCGCCATTAGCATTTTTATGCTAATATATTGGCATGGCTTCAGAACACATTACAATCATGAAAAATCTCTGCGTTTGTCCAGAGTGTAAGAATAATATCGATCTTTCGCGTTATCCGACCATCACAACTGGTATGGTTATAGAATGCAATCATTGTGGTATGACCTTGCTCGTCAAGGAGATTGCTGGTGGTAAGATAGTTACTGATATTGTGGATGAGGGCAAATAGTATCTTCCAGGAATCTCCAGAATTGTGGCCAACTCTTGCTCACACAAGATGGATATTTGAACGTGGCTTTTATCTTCTTGTAAATGGCGAGCATGGCCACAGCCTGCACGACGCGATGGTCTTTTGAATCTATTTCCTTGCCAGCCGTCAATTTTGTGAGCATTTCCTCCATCTCTTCCAGCCGGTTGCTCTCATGGCCCCTTAGTTCTGGCCACCTCTTTTCACCCTCGACTCTGTCTATCAGTCCAAATGCTCGGGCAAAGCAATATTCATCTTGTTGGATCGGTGTGTAATCTATTTTACCATTTTTTAATAAGTCGACGAAAGCGATTGCTTGGTGCAAAATAGTGTCATCATGCCGGAGTTCACATAGGGAACCAGCCTTCTTGGCATTTTCATAATGCCTGACAGCCTCTTTAGACATATTCAAGAAATAATCGTTTGGAGCTAACTCTTTGTTACCTGTCAAAATAGAAGCACTGGCCCATTGCGGCGTATTGTTATCAAGCTCTAGCAACTTCTTGATTGGCCAATCGACTATTTTCGGATCATCGCACTTAAGCCTCTTTTTCAGAGTATTTTCTTTTATGAAAGTTTTTTCCAATCCATATTTCCATGAAGCGAATTGTAGATACCTGAACAAGGCTCCACCTTCTCCAACGTTTATTTCTTTCTTATTTTTCCATTCATGAGATATCCTTATCATCGCCCTCAAATCATCACCGATATCTTCACGACCTTCAATAAGTGGTATGAAGAGTTGTGTGTCATTTAATATATCCAAAAATCCCAGCCTCATAGACCAATATTTGGATATCGGGATCAATCCATTTTTTATGAGTTCTTTTTCCATTAGCTTAACCTCTTCACCACTTCCTCGATCATGCCGCGGAATCCGTGTGAGCCGAGGAAAACGATAATGTCTCCGTGCTTCGCTTGCGTCACGGCGTAAGTCACTACTTTTTCGTCATCATCGATATATTTAGTGTCTGGATGTGTCTTGTCTATAATCTTAGTCAATTCATCACCTTCTAAAGGCAGGTTCGTGTTTTTCTCGGCATCAGCGGCGTCTTCAGCGACTTTGAGCTTGGTGAGTTTTGGTATGATGACCATGTCAGCTCTCTCAAATGCTCCGTTGTATTGTGTGGATGTCTCACGACGGCGTCCACCGATATTTGGTTCATATATAGCGATAATCTTCTTGTCATAAACTTCACGCAATGTTTCTAGTAGGGCAGCGGCCTTTTCCGGTGTTGGAGCATGGCAGTCAAAGACGGTTACACCTTTTATTCTTCCATTTATACTTTCACCATCTAGACGCTTCTCAAGACGGCGCTTTATGCCTTGGAAATCCGCGATAGCATCGATTGTTTTTTGTGGAGGCACGCCGATCTCTGTAGCCATAGCGAAACATCCAGTGATATTTTCAGCATTGAAACGGCCAAGCATCGGAGTGAATAATCTAAATGTCCCAGCTTTGGATGTTATCTTGAATTCCAGACCAGTCTTGGTGCTCTTGATGTCATGGTAAAAATAGGTGGCCCTAGTCGTCTTTCCATAAGTCACGATGCGACTTTTGGCTTTGTTTGTGACCTTGTGTACACCCGCATCATCATCGCATACCACCAATAGACCAGACTTTGGCACTTCGGTAACCAGCTTTTCAAAAGCTTGGAAATATTCTTTTTCCGTAGGATATAAGTCGGCATGATCCCAAGAAACTGATGTGAGCATAAGGTGAGTTGGTTTGTAAAAAACGAATTTTGGTCGTTTGTCGTATATTGCCACTTGGTATTCGTCACCTTCGACGACGCTCCATTTCGAATCGGAAATTGCTCCAGTTGGATGTGATAATGAAAGGCCTCCAGTGAAATAACTAGGCTTCATTCCAGCTTGAATGAGAATATACGAAATGATCGAGGAAGAAGTCGTCTTACCCCAAGTTCCGGCGGTGACGATGGAATTTTCTTTGACTATGTATTTTCCCAGAGCTTCAGCAAATGAGATAAGAGGAATATTTTGCTCTTTTGCGTAAATAATTTCTGGATTTGAGAGGCTTGTTCCTGATCCACCGGCGATTATAATATCTGGTTTACCATACTCAGCGATCTTCTCCGGATGCCAACCGGCGTGATATTGGATGCCGAAGTCTTGCAGATAGGTCGATACTGGGGGATAGAATCCCTTATCGCTGCCAGTGACTTTTACACCTCTTTCATGAAAAGCAATAGCGAGAGCACTCGTAGCTACGCCACAGATACCGACGATGTGAATATGTTTAGGTAATTTATCCATCGCTATATATTAGCAGATGCGAGGACTTTCTTCACTTCATCTAAGTCAGTTCTCCAGGCCTTACCGTCGAACCATTCAATGCCTTCAAATTGCAGCTTGTAAGTGTCAGTTGGCCTTTGCAATGAGCCTAGGTATACATATTTGAGGCCAGATTCTTTTGCGTGTTGTATTGCTAGAGTCATCATGGCTAAACCCATGTCCTTTGGAGCTTTTTTAAGATCATAAAAGGGATATGAGTAGTGAAGTATTTCATCATTTCTGTAACATATAGCAAAACCTAGATAATGTAATTCTTTAGGTTTTGCTGAATATGTCAGCAGTAAATTGAAATTACTTTTTTCTGCGTCAGTCAGCATTTCCTTAACTTTCTGTGCGCTCATAACTCCTGCGCCGAATTTTTCTTCATAAAAATCTTTGGCCAGCTTGCCGAGAGAAAAGTCATAACCTGCGTAGGGAAGCGGCGCCGTCTGTAATTCTAGACCCTCGACTTTTTTCAAGATACGGCGGTTCTCGCTCGTCATTTCAAACTTAGCAAGATCAATACGCAAACTCCTCGTTTGTTGCATCACACCTTTTCCTAGACGCGTGAAGACATAACCATCATCGTAGGCTCCCGCGATGTTTTTCGGCTCAAGGTCGGTCAAAGTCTTCTCGGACCAGTGAAGGTAATTTTTCATTTTAATGCAGTGCCAACCAGAAGCCAAATACAACAAACATGAAATGTACGACCCAGAAGCGCATCACAGTCTTCTCTTCGCTCCAACCTTTGAGCTCGAAGTGATGATGAAGTGGAGCCATCCTGAAGACGCGACGACCAAAAGCGTACTTGGAAGCGACTTGTATAACTACAGAAAGCGCTTCGATATAGAACATAAATCCAAAAAAGAAAAGAGTAGCTACTTCACCAATAGCCATAGCATTGACTGCCAGCAAAGCTCCAAGACCAAGCGAACCAACATCACCCATCATAAAGCGCGCCGGTTTTATATTGAAATAAGTATAAGTAGCGATGGCACCAACGGCTGTTGCGTTCAAGATAGCCATTTCTCCGAAGCCATTTATCCAACTCATAAGAGTCAGTGCACTGAAAGTGATCAGCAACATACCACCAGCCAAACCATCCATACCATCGGCGATGTTGACGGCATTTGCTGTGAACATGACGATGAAGATTATTATAGGAACAATCACCCAACCGGCGTTGATACTGAAATCAAATGGAAAATATATATAATGCCAAGCTGGACCGAGTCTGGTGTAAATCCACCATGCAGTTATAGAACCAGCGATGAATTGTAAGATAAGTTTTTCATGGACGAAGACACCGCGTTTTGTTTGTGAACCGAACCATACAGATATACGCTTGAATGCTGTCCAAGGCAAAGTGATAGCGTACCAGATACGCATCTTCCACTCACTATGCACTCTGATAAGTCGAACGATATGGCCAAGTTTTCGTGATTGTCTTTCTGAACCATATATACTTAGAAGATCATCGATACCACCCAAAAGTGCAGATATAAGCATGACGCCTATCGGTACGAAAGTGAAAGATCTGGACCAGTTCAGGAAATAAGTAATGACAGCGACAGTGATAACTATAAGTAAACCACCCATGATAGGTGTCTGAGATTTATAAGCATGAGACCCCAATGCCACAAGCTCAGTTTTTGGCTCTTTTATGAGGCGAAATTTGAAGAGTAAACGAGTCAAAAAAGGTGCCCACAAGAAAGCCAGGGTGGATCCCAAGAGTGCAAAACCTATAATATAGGCCAAATCAGCCGTGCCTTGCAATATCGTTAACATTCGTAAAATAGTAGCACAAATCAGCGCAATCGGCGAATCTTTATGCTGTAATCATTGAGCCTTGCGAACATATTTACTTCTGACCAAGACTCATCAACTATGTCTTTCTCTGAATCTGTAATCTCTATCTCGCCGCTTTTGATACCATTCCCATATACACCATCATCTGGATAAGCGGACGCATGGACATAGTGGATATTTTTCGGTAGGAGATCTATGTAGTCGACTTGATCTATAACTAGGATATGATCACGACCACCGTCTTTTGCGATCATGACTATCATGTCGCCTGGCTGAATGTCTTTTTTGTCAATGATTTGACTATTCTTTTCATCTGCGAGAGTTATTACACTACAGTTTTCTACAGGTCTAATCATGCTACGTATTTTTCCTATCAAACCTTTGGCATTTGTGAAATGTATATGTTTAGACAAAGAACCTTTTCCTTGTGCTTCGCATTCAGCATTCAATATATAATATGCAAATCCAGAACAATCTATACCGATCTTCTTGTCGGTGACATATTTTTTCAATGATTCATCTGTGAGGACATCTATAGAAACATGTTCCTTCGTCAGACTGGCGGTGACTTCATCGAAAATATCTTTCGGGCTGCCTTTGCCTCCATACGCACGGAGTGCTCCGCGTGCGCGGACTGTCTTGTTATTGAAATAGGGAATAGAACAGACGGCTGTACCAACAGAAAAATTTGTATATTGATCTATAACTACCAATGCTCCTGGTGATAAAGTTTTTGTATTCATGATAGGTTGTCGATTATTCCTTTTCCTCTGGAGTTGAATTTTGCGTGTGCTTCCATTATACCTTTCATACTCTGAATGCGAAGTTGGTCGGAATTGTATTCAGTGTTTGGGTATTGGATAACGCTATAGCCGGCCAGTTCAAGAGAGCCGATAACGTCGTCGCCAATATTATTAGGCGCAATATTTTTCGTCAGACGCTTGATTATCTGGGCGCCGTCATTTATATGGATGATAGGAGCTGTTATTATATGGCCAAGCAGAGCCGTAATATAAGCTTCAAATATGGTGATACCGACAATACCAGCTCTACGGTTCTCTTGTTGCAAAAATGATTCGAAGGTTGTCGATGCTGGTTGACGAGCATTGATCTCGATCAGGAATATTTTACCTCTCTCTTCATCACGAATAACATCGATTCCACACATACCGCGCCAGCCGTCTTTCGCCATCTTCTGACCGATTTCTCTGGCCATGTATTCTATTTCACTAACTTCTTTTTCTGAAAGTAGAGTATGAGTCAGACTCCAGTCGTTGCCGATGGTACTGAAAGGATTGTCTGTAAATGGTGGCAGACCAGTTATCTGATAGCTTATATTACCGGTGTATATTCCTTCGGGGGTGATGACTATGTTCAATGTAAACGACGGTCCTCTCACGAAAGAAGTAGCGCGTGCCATACGATCTGGGAATTTTGTCTGCAAGACTTTTAGCTCGTCGTTGGAATTTACAAGTATTGTTCCATCGCCGGTATGTCCGTGAGCCCATTGGATGACTAGCGGCTCTTTTTGCCACTTGATATCTTTTGTCGCCGCGACTTTGTGTTGTGGTAGATATTTTTCTGACAATTCGCCGAGCCATTCTACTGCGGATATTTTATTTTCTATCTTTTCCGCTAGGTCCGCCGAAGGATTGAGCAGGTGCCAGCCATTTTTCTTACATATGGATTCGATGAGGGTGTTGCTTTTGAAAACAAGTATAGATGCGCCTTCTGCTATCTTTTCCATTTCAGGAGCCTCGAGTAGTTCTTTTGTATCAAGGAGATCTTCCTTTTTTGAATCTATAAGGATTACGGATTCAGGAAATTGCTTTTTTATGGTCTCGGAATACTCGGTGCGATTCGTGACGATGATATAGTCTTCACTCGGAGATATGCCCAAAGCACGCTCGATATCTCGAGTTACATATACGATTCGGCCAATCCCTGCCTCATTTTTCTTGCCTGATTTTTCCATGTAGAGAAGTGTATCATAATATGTTAGTGTGATTCCATGTCTACTTTTTATGTCGTCGCAACGCCGATAGGAAATATGGAGGATATAACCTTGAGAGCACTTAGAGTGCTTGGCTCTGTCGATGTTGTTTTATGCGAGGATACTCGAGTCACGAAGAAACTTTTTGTGCGCCACAATGTCGCAACCGGTGGAGAAGGACAACCTCGAGTCTTGTCTTATCATGCTCACAGTAAAATTTCCCGCGTGAACGATATCATTGCTTTGCTCAAAGAAGGAAAAAATATTGCACTTGTTTCCGATGCTGGCACCCCTGGTATATCTGATCCTGGTGCAGAATTGGTCTCTATCATACGCCGAGAAATGGTAAATGAGCTAGCAGACGGCCTATTGAAAATAGAATCTGTCCCCGGCGCCTCGGCTCTGACTGGCGCACTTTCTATAGCTGGAGTCCCATGCGCAGATTTTGTCTTCCTCGGATTCTTGCCTCATAAGAAGGGAAGAGAAACTCTTTTTAAGGAGATTGCTGCGTCGGAGCGCACCTGTATATTCTATGAGTCGCCGCATAGGATAATGAAGACACTAGAGTCATTGGTCGAACATATTTCAAATAATGAAAGCGCCGAAGCTGGCGCCGACATTAACAAAAAGCGCGTAACCGTATGCCGCGAACTCACAAAGATATTCGAAGAAGTCGTCAGCGGCTCGCCAGCAGAAGTCTTGGCGTATTTCACGACACATACCGACAAGGTAAGAGGAGAATTCGTGGTGATAGTTAGTTAAGTTTGTTATAATCAACCCACTATGTCAAAAAGACAAATTATAATTTTATTGGGTGTGTGGATCGCAGTATTACTCTTCCTCGGATTTCCTCAAGGTTGGCAAAAGATTCTCGCTATAGCCACTGGGTTGTATTTGATTGTCCTTGCTTATTCATTGAAGATAGAATCACCGAAGACTACAGATCTGAGAGTGCCATTTGTTGATCATAAAAAAGTTGAGCAACCACAAGACGTAGAACCAGTTACTCCTGTCACCCCTGTCATTGAACAGAATAATCAATAGCTAAATGATTCGTATTGTCACAATAATTATAATCGCCGGTATCATTGTGAGTATCGTGGCGGGATTTTTCTTGATCCTACCATCGAATCGTTTTTCCATAGACTCATCTCATATGTCGACGACGACGCAGAGCATCACACCTAAGCCAGAGATTGATCCTGTGCCTGTTATTCCATCGAACCATATTCCGATGCCACAGAGTATAAAAGGAATATATTTCACAAATTGGGCCGCTGGCACACCGTCATTTAGAAAAAGCCTCTTCAATCTCTTTGATGGAACTATATTGAATACAGTCGTCATCGATGTGAAGGATTATAGTGGTCGTATTGGATTTGAAGTGAGCGATCCAGATCTTATTAAAATGGGGTCAGTGCAGAAAAGAATCCCTGATATAAAAGAGCTCATCACTTCTCTACATGCAAAAGGTGTGTATGTAATAGGTCGCGTGGCAGTATTCCAAGATCCTTTTGTTGTGAAGGTTAAGCCACAATGGGCTGTTCATGATGTGCGCACGGGTGTGCTCTGGAAGGATTCTGGTGGAGCTTACTGGGCAGATCCAACAAACAGAGATTTTTGGAAATATATAGTCGCAATCGCTAGAGAATCTTATGCTAACGGTTTCGATGAAATAAATTTTGACTATGTGCGTTTTCCATCGGACGGAGCAATATCAAGTTCTGTGTATTCAGCATTGCCGAAGACTTTGGTTATATATAAACCTCTTCCAGTGGTTGCTGACGCCAAGATTAGTACTGGACTTAGTACCACATCTACAAAAATTGCTACATCCACCAAGTCCGCTACAAGTACAAAAATCATTGCTACTAGCACCAAGATATATGTGTCTGGCAAGTCGCAGGTGATCCGTGATTTCTTCAAGTATTTACATGATGAACTGGCGTCGTCGACATCGCCGACGATTAATATTCCTATATCGGTTGATATTTTCGGACAGGTGACGAGCGACACTGGTGACATGGGTATAGGGCAGATACTTGAAGACGCTATGCCGTATGTCGACTTTATAGATCCGATGGTCTATCCATCACATTATATAAATGGTTTTCTCGGATATGATAAACCAGCCAAGTATCCATATGAAATAGTAAAATATGAAATGGACCAAGCCGTTGCTCGTTCGAAAGCCGCATCTTCTTCACCACTGCTTATGCGACCTTGGCTACAAGCATTTGATCTCGGAGCTATATATACTCCAGAAATGGTCCGCGCACAAATCAGTGCCACATATGACGCCGGCTTGACTAGCTGGATTCTCTGGAATGCTGGAAGTGTTTATACTAAGTCTACTTTTCTGACAGATCCCAAGATGACACCGGTCGTCTCTAAATTATCAACAGCTTCAAGTACCAGGCCTTGACGGCTGGTCCAGAAGTGGTAGGATTTGCAACGGACTCAATCAGCTAGATTCTGTAGATTCGGCTTCAGTCGGGTGGGGACAAAAGATTTTGGGTTTTGTCAAAGTAGTTCCGACAAGGGAAGTTGAAGGACTTACAGGTTTGGTGGATTGGTTTTTGAGGTATTCTTATGGCAGTCTCTTGTAAGATCCCGGTGGGATCAAAGAACGGAAAGAAATGCATGGCCGTGATCACGGATCACGGTGGTATATGGCCGCAAATAGTTGGCCATGCGCAAAAGTGCGGAGGCTTTACAAGCCCACAACATTTGCGTGAAGCGTTTCCGACTGCGAAGTTCCGGGTAGAGGTGCGACCCACCGCGTAGGTTTTTGGGGTCGCGACGCCCTTGTTGTAGTGCCGTTTCTCGGCTCGTGTCACCAGCTAGTTCTGGGTGACACGAGCGGGACGGTATTTTTGTTTGCTATATAAGTCTGAATATATACAGCTATTTCATTTTTATGGTAAAATATCAACAGCTTATAAACGCTTAATATCTCAGCCGACATTTTCAATAATCATGGACGAAAATCGTATTACATATTTTGCGGAGACAGATGCCAGAAATAAGAAGGTAAAATTTGGTATTAAGGCGAAAGACCGAACTCGCCATGTCTATGTCATAGGAAAGACTGGTATGGGTAAGTCTACTTTACTCGAGAATATGGCCGTGCAAGATATTCAAAATGGTGAAGGTCTCTGCTTCATCGATCCACACGGTAAGACTGCCGATCTGCTCTTGGAATATGTTCCAAAAGAGCGCATAAAAGATGTCATCATGATCGCGCCTTTCGATACTGAATACCCGATCTCTTTCAATGTCCTCGAAAGTGTTGATCCTGAGAAGAGACACTTGGTTGTCTCTGGATTGATGAGCACATTCAAAAAGATTTGGGTGGATGCTTGGTCTGCTCGTATGGAATACATCTTAACGAACACTCTCTTGGCGCTCCTTGAATGTCCTGGTTCTACTTTGCTCGGTGTGAACAAGATGTTGTCAGACAAAGAATATCGTAAGGAAGTTGTAGCACAAGTGAAAGATCCTTCAGTTAGAACTTTCTGGGTAAAAGAATTTGCAAACTATACAGAGCGTATGGCTGCTGAAGCGGTGCCTTCTATACAGAACAAGGTTGGTCAATTTACCGCCAATCCTTTGATTCGTAATATGATCGGTCAGCCGGTATCATCTTTCGATTTCCGACAGGCCATGGATTCGCGCAAGATCATTATCATAAACCTATCAAAAGGTCGTATAGGTGACGAGAACATGAAACTCCTTGGTGGTCTGCTTGTGACGAAGATATACCTTGCAGCTATGTCACGCGCCGATGTACCAGATCGTGTTATGAAGACATTACCAAACTTCTATCTTTTCGTCGATGAATTCCAGAACTTCGCCAATGCATCTTTTGCTGACATTCTCTCGGAGGCCAGAAAATACAAACTCAATCTAACTATCGCTCACCAATATGTTGAACAGATGGATGAATTCGTCCGTCCTGCAATCTTCGGTAACATCGGTACGATGATGGTCTTTCGAGTCGGTGCCACCGACGCGGAGTTCCTAGAAAAAGAATTCGCTCCTCAGTTCGAGATCGAAGATCTAGTGAACCTCGGTTTCGCTCAGGTATATTTGAAGTTAATGATAGATGGTCTGACTTCCTCACCATTTTCGGCTACTACTTTGCCACCGATACCACACCCAGATATTTCATTTGTGAAAGAGATTACAGATTCTTCACGCGCTCAGTTCTCTCATCCACGCGCACAAGTGGAGGAGTCTATTATCAAGTTCCATGAGTCAGCTCCGAAGGCTCCAGTTGCACCGAAGACTTCTGTGGCGCCAAAAACGCCTGTATTTTCTGCACCAAAAGCCCCAAGTATTTCAAGTATTCCAAGCACTCCGGCTCTACCTCCTAAAGTCGCGACTGTGATTCCGCCGAAAGCACCAGCGGCTCCATCATTGTCGCCCCATTCTTCACCTAAGCCGCAGCCAGCTCCTATAGCACAACAGGTGTCGAAACCATTGCCTCAATACAAGCCGAATATACCAGCGACCCCAAAGCCGCTCAATATACATGTTCCACGAACAGATCAGAAAACTCCGACAGCACAAAATGTAGGTGCTCTCAAAAATGCTTTAGCTGCTGCTATGGCGAAAGCAAGTGCAGAGAAATCACAGACGCCTCCGAAAGCACCACCAGGAACAGCTACGCCGCCAGTTGCAACACCAGCATCAACCATAGCGCCAACTATCGCGCCGACTATCACACCAGCCGCCACACAATCGAAAGAAGTTCCAGAAGATGTGCTAAATAAAGTATTTAAGATAGACTAACATTTCATATACGCACCAAGTACTCTCAAGTATGCCTTGGTTATTCCGAGATATGGTCTTTTGTAGTTTTTCTTATACCTTTTGACTATTTCGAGCACAGCTCCAGCTACGATCAGTCTTTTGCTGCGTGCAAGGTTTCCACCATGCACTCTATATCCGACAATCGCTTTTGGTATATTGGTGAATTTGTGTTTCAAGCCTATTTTCAGCCATAAATCATAATCCTCACATGAGACATTTCTCTTTACACTATCTTGTGGTTCTTCAGCATAACCACCGACTTCCAATGCAACATCTTTTCTGAATAGGACACTGGAGTGGGGAAATGGATTGTACTGAAGTATTATATTTCTGATCACTGAATCATAGATAGGGTATAAGGTCTTTTTTATCGGCTTTGAATTTTCATCGATATAGACTATTCCACCTCCAATAAGTGCATAATCTGGATTTGCGTCTAGGAAATCCACCTGACTCTTAAGCTTGTTATCATCGAGCCATATGTCATCGCTATCTAGTGCAGCGATATATATACCCTTGGCTAGAGAGAGGCCTCTATTTCTAGTTTTCGATATGCCTTTGTTTTCATCGTTTCTATAATACACAATGCGCGGATCAGAAGTTATATACCTAGCGACCACGTCCTTGGTATTATCAGTTGAAGCGTCATCTATTATGATCATTTCCCATTCCTTGAATGTCTGTTTACGGACGCTCTCGATCGATTCTACGATGAAAGACTCACGATTGAATGTCGCTATGATGACTGAGACTTTGGGATTCATGACTATATTATAGCAAGAAAAAACCTGTATTGTGCTATGGATTCATATTAACCAGATATGATCTCGGTTCTTTATTAAGTCTTATTTTGAAAATATTTACATCTTGTACCGCCACCAAATTTTCACAAGTCTCTGAAGTATGCGCGTGGTCAACTTCCTGCAGCTCTCTTTCTGATAAGAATTGAAAGACCCTGAAATTGTTTTTTGTGAGAAAATCTATAATATCTCTGGTGGAATAGCCGTATCTGTCAAAATGCCTCTGACAGCTCTCAAAGAGAATTACTTCAGTTTTTGATATAGTATTCAATGCACCTTTCAAGACAGGTAATTCATATCCCTCAGTGTCAATCTTAAGCAAAGCAACTGTATCACCTTGAAATATTTTATCCAGACATTTGACGGATACTTGGATAGACCCAGTTTTTGTTAAAAAGTTTTGTTCATCGCTTTTATTGTCTAAAAAGTTTGCGATAGCATCTGTTTCTCCAAGAGCAATATTATAAGTCTTAATATTATTAAAATCGTTCAATTTGATATTTTTGTCTAAAAAACTAAATATCCGCGGATTTGGTTCTATTGCGATCACATTTCCATACCCCACCTTTTTGCCCCCTATTAGTGTCAGGTGTCCGATATTGGCGCCAACATCTATAAATGTATCTCCATCAGTTAATAAATCATTTATGAAGTTTGCATCATTGGTTGAATATGAAGAGTCAGCCCAGAAAGAGGCTGAAGCAGAAGTGGGATAAAAACGGATCTTAATCCCAACTGGAAGAGTTGTGGTGAATAGACTGCATAGACCAGAGTGCCACAAAACTCTGGAGAGGATGAACCTAATGGGATGTTTTTGACCCCTAATTTTTTGAATTACAAATTGTAACTTTGTTTTCATATATTTTATTCTAACAAATCCTGGGTAGTTGATATTATCCCTTTTTATTAATAATCCTCTTAATAAATGCTTTCATATGACTACGTATTTTAAAACACAAATGATCATTTCGCCATTTTTTATTATTTTTTAGGACTTCTTTTTCTCCACCATCGTACTTTATATTGAAATGTTTTTCGAATAGTGATAACAATTCTCTTGCTTGTTTCTCCAGGCCCAGGTTTTCTAAGACATATTCTCGTGGTGAAAATTTTTCCCAATTTTGTTCCATTGTCGCTATAGAAGCCTCTATCTCTGCACGATTTTTTGTCTTTATACCACAGCGTTCATCGAAATATTCTGCAGATGTGGTGTTGGTATATGCCAGCTCTTCTTCTGTGTATATATCCCTGTCTTTTTTCCTTGGAACCCATTGTCCGAGCGTACTGACATCCCAGACGACCATCGGCACATTCATAGACAAGGCTTCTTCGAGAGCGATGCCTTGAGTCTCGTGTCTACCAATCCAGATAACATATCTTGCTCCCTTAAGCTTCTCGACATATTCTTTTTGGTCATACGATCCATAAGTTACCGTCTCATTAGCAATCCCTTTTTGTTTGAGTATATTTTTTACAAAATCTAATTCCTCAACCTCTCTTTGTTTATGATATATCAGGACATGTCCATCGACTGGTTGTGGTCTCGCTTGGAATTCCATGGTATCTATCGCTGCTGGCCAGACATCGAGTGCACATCTTTTGAAGCCGAGATCTTTCCAAAAGTCACGTATCCACCCCGTCGGTTGTATATAGATCAGATGTGACATATCTATATCCTCGGGTATATTTCTAGGTAAGATATATATATTTGGTCCGACCACAGCACTCAATCCAAGCTCTGCAGACCGTCTTACAGCCTCTGCGTCATCATGTATCCAAAGTTGGGAAGTAGCACCGAGATCCTTGTTTATACAATACGGATATTTCAAAATATCCAGTCCTTTTATCAGGTTTTCTACCACCTTATAAGGACCATTTATTTCACCCTCAACGAAGGATTTAGAGATGATGTTTAACATACTTTATCAAGAATACCATATATGAGATTATAAAATCTCTTGTCTTACTTATGAAATTGATCCTGATACGGAAACGCGACGGATCTTTTAAGACCTCTTCATATACAGCTATGACACTTTCTACAGTCTTTTGGATTGAGTATGTATTGGAACTATTTTTTGCCTCGAGAGTGAGGGCGTCTCTCAACTTCTTATCATTGAAAAGGGAATACAGTTTCTCCGTATAATCTTTTTCACCATCAGCGAACAATCCAGCTGAACCCATGGTTTCTTTTTGAGCATTTAGCCCAGTGTCGCTACTATGTGATAAGCATGGTTTTCCGTGTATGATCGCCTCTGCAAAAACAGCCCCGAAAGTCTCACCATCTCTGCGGCCATGAGCGAAGATGTCTAGTGTGTTTAGGAATTTTGAGACAGTGACACTATCACCATCGGATGGTAGAAAATGCACATTCTTGAGATGTAATTCCTCTGCTTGTTTTCTGTATAGTCCACCCCCTCCTTTTATAATGAAATGCCAATTAGGATTTTGTAATTTACTGAAGGCATTTAGCGGAATAGAACTCCAGATATTGTCATCTGCTCGTTGATGGAATCCTGCCACCAAGGCATCTTTCGGTATATTGAACTCGCTTCTATAATCTTCTGTAGTCAGACGAGGATTTAGTGGGGCAGAGAGTACGGAACTCCTTTTTACGCTTCCTCCTTTGGTCAGCCATACATTTCTCTGCCACGAAGATGAGTGGAAACTCCAAGCGATATTTCTACTCTTGTCTGGTCTATTGGCTAGAGCCACTATCTCTACAGTAGGAAGATCTATCAGATAGAACGGATATTCTTTTGGTCCAGCTTTTATCGTCTGGACTAAGTCGTATTTCTTTGGGTCGAATAGATCCCAGAAATCCGTCTCAATCCATGGGTGATAGTGGAACCTATAATCTACTGCTTTTACATTGAATTTAATGAGATTGATTTTATTATCTCGCATATATTCGAGCCTTTGCGGATCAGTGTCGCCGGGTACATAGTCTGTTCCCCAAAGAGGCGCAACATCACAATAGAAATAATCAACCTCGAAATGTTCTTTAGGCAGGTTAGCAGCCATTTTCTGTATCCATAGCTCACTACCACCAACAGATAATCCGTCAAACTTTATGAATGCTATTCTTGTCTTTGACATCGTGATTGTCTCTTTAATCGTCTTATAATCTTATCAACTATTTTTCTCCCAAATATTATTTTCAATATGCCGATGACACCTATTTTGTTTATGCGGCTTAGGCGAATAAATCCAAGTCTTCTACCAGTGCATACAAATTTGTAGGCACTCATTTTTTTATGAATTATCTCTGAATAACTATATATGAGGAAGTTTGTAGAAAATCTGGAGAAATGATTTGTACTGACTGTATTGTCCACGTTGTCTTTGTAGAACCTTACAAGATTGAAGCAATGTTCCTCTGTAATATCTTTGAAGCGAGTATCATATTCTCCGTGATCCCTAGTGAACATGACCTTCTCTTCTATAAGTGCCACAGAATATTTGTCGACTAGATCTATCAAGAAAGGCCTATCACAATAGACATTGTACATATCCAAATATTTTTGAATATTCACAGTATTTTCATCAGAGAGTCTCTGTAAAGAGTCTCTGTAAACTACAGAACTTAGCATAATATGTTTTCCAGCTAGTATTTTCTGTATGAAGCTAGTTTTATCTAAGATTGTCGCCGGGCCGATATCTTCCACACCCGTATACTTTTCGGCCAAGTCAGCGTCGTTATCAAACCATTTTGCCAGGGCACAGACGAAAGCAACTTGTTTATTTTCATCAAGAATTTTGACTGCCTTTTCTAGGTATTGAGGATGCAAGATATCATCCTCATGTAGTGAGATTTTATAAGGAGAATCTGTTTGGTAGAAAATACTGTGGAATATATTCCCCATAGCACCGAGATTGTTCTTATTCCTTTCGTATGTGATATCAAGATCGGTAAATTTTGATAGTACCTCTTGGTAGTTTTCTGAACTAGCATCATCAAGAATAAAGATCCGGAAGTCCTTATAGGTTTGTTTCCTTAGATATTCGAGATTTCTTTCCAAAAGTCTCGTCTGATTGTAACAGGGTATGATTATGGATATCTTTTTAGTCATGATGTATATAATGAGGGTACTTATCAATATTATCCAGTAACCACTTCGGATAAGAGGTGTCTATTTTAAGATAAGTGATTTTCTCATCTCTTCCGAACAGATCTTTGCCCGAGGCAATCTTCTTTTTTATATCATCTACGTTTGTGTACTCTTTCTTATCAAATTCGGAATGAGCAAACGAATGAATCTTCTCTGATATCTTTTCGGGACTTAGTAGATACGAGAAATGCCATCCTCCACCACTTAGTATATGCTTAGGTAGACTTTCTCTCACTTGTTGTGGACTAGAATTGAAGTTTTCTACAAGATCTCTATAAAGGACTGCTCTAGTGCCTATCCAGTTATTATTTAGGAAACCGTTTATATAATAGTAGTAGAAATTTTGTTTGAATCCAACAATCTTATTACTACTGACAGGGAAATATCTTAAAAATATAGGGAATATCTTTTTCATCGCGACATAGGTGTGATGGAGTAGGTCGTTCGTAGATTTGTTCTTGGTGCCGTTTTCTGACAACACAGACATCGCACCAGTAATCTTATCAGGATTAGGTATCTCATCTAGATCAGAAATCAACACAAGATCGTTATCTGTACATTTTGTAAGACCACGCATTATCGCTTCTCTCTGGAAGTTCTCCAAGACCCAACGATTATCTTTTTCAAGATTCGGCATATCGTCTACGACAATATGTATTATCTTCTCTGAAAACTTGGCGAAGCGCTCTTTGTTTTTATCAAATATTAACTCCTTTGTGTTACCACTATGAGTCTTCGTAGATTCGACCAATACAAAATAGTCTACATAGGTATCGAGGATATTTAGTCTTATCTCTAGTAGATCCAACTCATTGAAGAAGGTGAAACAATCGTAGATTTTCATTTTATTTATTGTCTCTATATTTTAGTATCTCTCCTTGCCAATATTCCATAAAAGCTTGTTGTGGTACAGGTCTCCTTGAATTCAGACCCTGGCCTTGACTCTGACTCTGACCTTGAAGCTCATCATACTTCGTCTTCAAGTATTCAGTCGTCATACTTTTTATCTCATCCCAGGAATCTATGAGAAGTATTGTACTGGACCCCTTTTGTCATACACCAACCTTGTTAGCTGAATTGTATCCCGCCGCCAATTTTTTCGCAAATTGCATGGGCGGCATTTTTAGTACGGAATGTATTCTCGTGTGATTGTACTGCCA
>Ga0194053_10000576_pt1 | contig 27248 bp, 29 predicted proteins | sample SepL228m_MetaG_FD_161684 | JGI IMG/M metagenome (GOLD analysis project Ga0194053, IMG submission 161684) | Anoxic zone freshwater microbial communities from boreal shield lake in IISD Experimental Lakes Area, Ontario, Canada - Sep2016-L227-8m | ecosystem: Environmental > Aquatic > Freshwater >... | reverse complement strand
CCGAGATGATAGCGTCCATTACCAACAGCCTGTACGACGACTACATGCAGAACAAATTCGCCAACTACGAGGCACGCCGCGACGACCTCATGACACTAGGCAACTATGCCCGGCAATTTGACGAGACCGAGGAATTCCTCGCGCAACTCACCCTGCTTGGCGGCACGGAGACCAGCGAGGTCACAGGCCGCGATGACGAAGAGGATCGCGTCTGCCTCTCCAGCATCCATCAGGCCAAGGGACTCGAATGGCAAGCCGTCTTTCTGGCCTGGCTCACGGAGGGGATGTTCCCTGGCACGCGCTCCCTAGAGGATGAGAATGCGCTGGAAGAAGAACGCCGTCTCTTCTATGTCGGCGTCACCCGCTGCAAGGAGGAACTTTACCTCACCTATCCCGAACTGCGGCTCAACGCAGCCTACGGCGAGGCCTTCCAGCGTCCCTCGCGCTTCCTTGAGGAACTCCCCGGGCATCTGACCGAGCGATGGGATGTCTCGCGTGCCATTGCCCAATACACCCCGCAATTTGGCAAACAGTCTCCGAAGAAAGAGCTCTTTCATCAGGAATTCGACCCTGCCGAAGAATCACAGGAAGTCCCTTGGGAGGATTGAACCAAATCAATGAAAACATACCTCACTTTATTCGGAATACTCAACATCCTGCTTGTGATGCCGCCCGTTCATGCAGTTGACAACATGAAGGCATATCCACCTGCAGAAGCAGGAATGATCCGATATGTGCTACATCTCCCGAAACAGGCCGATGAATATGCCTTTAAGGTGGAATTGATCGTTGGCAAGAGCGTCCAGGTTGATCAAGTGAACTCTTATTTCTTCGTTGGCAAGATCGTGGCAAAAACCATCGAGGGTTGGGGATTTCCCCGTTACGATGTCAGCAAGCTAGGACCTATGGCCGGCACATTGATGGCCGTTGATCCGGATGCACCCAAGGTGAATCGTTTCATCACGATTGGCGGCGAACCTTTTTTGACCCGCTACAATAGCCAGTTGCCTATCGTAGTCTATGCGCCTGAAGGCGTTGAGGTCAGATACCGCATCTGGAGCGCAGCGCCAAAATCGACATCTATGGACAAGGGTTGATCGCGTTCATAATACAAGCAAAACCAAAAAAACACACTCCAACTTATGAAAAAAGCACTGCTGCTCATCGACCTTCAGAATGACTATTTTCCTGAGGGATTATTTCCACTTTGGAACACCGAAGCAACACTCACGACATTGGTTGAATCTATTAAGCGCGCGCAAGCGGCAGGAGTGGAAGTGATCCATATTCAGCACATCGCCAATCCTCAGTCAGGCATTGCCCCGTTCTTTAACAAAGGCACTTCGGGTGCAGATATCCATCCCGTCATTCTGGCGACTGCCCCAAATGCTCCGGTTATTGTGAAGGAATACGCCGACAGTTTCCATGAGACAGGTCTTGAGGAATTGCTCTCGGCACGCGGAGTAAGTGAGATGCTTGTCTGTGGTATGATGACACAAAACTGCGTGACCCACACGGCGATATCAAAGACAGCCGAGAAGTATAATGTCTCAATTTTGCCCGACTGCTGCACTACGGTCAGTGAGCCAATACACCTGATCGCACTGCACGCAGTTTCAACAAGAATCCCCCTGATCTCCTCGACGGATGCAATTTAAGAGGCCTGATAAGCCGCTGGGACCAAACTTATCAGTCCCCGTCCCTTCCCTCAGGCAAGGTGAGCAACGCCATGCGTAAAGCAGGCAAGATACGGTTCGAACGCCTGCACCCGCACGCGTGGATCTGGGAGCCGCTTGAGTCTGATGCGACATTTGTCCTTCGTGCGATGTTTGGCACCAAAGCAGTCTATCTGGAAGGAAGGCTGATATTTTGTTTTGCAGCGAAGACGGAGCCGTGGAGCGGCGTGCTGGTTGCCACAGATCGCCAGCATCACCCCTCGATGATATCGGAGATTCCGGCTTTGACTCCCCACCCAATCCTCTCCAAGTGGCTTTATCTGAGTGAGTCCTTCGATTCGTTCGAACGGGAAGCCAGACATCTGATCATACTTGCAAAGCAGGGCGACGGGCGTCTCGGCGTTGTCCCCCGCCAAAAAAAAGAAATCGATCTCAACCCGTAACCGGAGCCGACGCGTGATTGGACTTTAGCATCAACCCATTATAAATTTCGAATCTATGGCTCTTGTTTCCGTCACGAGATTAAGACTGCGTAAACTTCGATTTCTACCCGGTTTTGCATTGCTTGCAGTGCGCTCCTCAATACAGGCTAAACGGGCGGAAGGAAATCTGCAGACTTTGACTATCAAGGACCGTGGTTTGACCTTCTGGACGATCACGGTCTGGCGCGATCAGGAGGGCATGAGGGCATTCAGAAATTCGGGGGATCATAAGGTGGCCATGCCCAAGCTGTTCGAGTGGTGTGACGAGGCCACATATGTCCACTGGGAGCAGGAGAGTGATACCGTTCCTGACATGAAAAGCGCCTATCACCGTCTGCTGGCTGAGGGTGTGGTTTCGCGCCTCAGATACCCCTCAGAAAATCACGCCACGCGTGCATTTAGGGAGCCGATTCGGCGATAGCTAAGTGACCTACTGAAGTCGTCCTTCTTTATAATCCCTGAATCCTATCGCCCAAGGGTGGCGGTTCCATCATGCGCTCCATCGAGCGGAGAAGGCGATCCAAGAACCAGAGAAGCGTCGCCGTCACAACTCCAAGATAGAGAGATGAGGCGATCAGGATGCTCTCGTGGAGATTATGCACGGGCCGGGGCACCATGATGGCTTCCACCATAAAGTAGAAGACGAACTGATTGGCAAAGGGCTTCCATGCGGGATACTGGACGCCGACCCAGGTGCAGAGCCAGACCACCGCAATGAAACTCGCCAGATAGTAGAGGATTTCATTGGTCGAGAAGCAGATAACGCTGATGAAGAAGATCGAGGCCGTGATGCCGCAGATCCCTCCCACAACTCTGGCCATTATGGCCTCCCTGGGCTGAGTGCAGAGGGCGATACTCCAGGTCAGGGCGCCAAAGACGACAAAGGCACTGGTGATGACCGAGGAGAACAGGTTAGCGGTGCAGATGGCCGCAGCTCCGACAACAGCGATAAAAAAGGTGTCCCGGACAGGGAATCGGATCGGTAGATTGGCGGTGCCAACCGGCGGCTTTCTCAGGGGGAAGATAAGGAAGGCAATTGAGGCGGAGAGGATGCCGATGGAGCAGTTCAAGGCTCTGAAGAACCCGTCGTAGATGGCTTCCGAGTCGATATTGTAAGTATTGGGCATCGATCCGCTGATTCCGTAGAGCAGCAGTGTCATCGTTGCCAGATCGCGACTGCGGGAGGCCACGATCAGCAGGGATGTGACCATCAGCACAAAAAAACCGATGTAGAGCCACGGGGCATCCCGGAAAAAGGCATCCAGCGCCATGCCGAGAATACCAGCGCACCAGACCAAGATGAGTCTCTGACGCATCATCTTCCTGCGGAAGGTCGGCAGGCAGACAACCAGATAACCTGCAAGCACTGCGCGGAAGGGGGATTCCGGGCGGAAGATTAGGATGCTCAACAGGGCGATACCGATGGCGGTCGCCGCCCTAAAGGCCACCCATGCCGCCTTACTCATGAAGCGGGATCGTGGACACGCCTCCCAAAGGGGAAATGAAGGCCGGCGTGTCGCCCTGCTGCAATTCAGAGAGGCGCTTCAACCCCGAGGTGACATCGCTCTCAGTGCGGACGATCACCGCAGCCGTCCCCCCCATGCGGAAGGAGTGATCCTCCGGTTCATCAAGGACAATCCGTACCGGGTAGCGCTGAGCAAGCAGGATGAAATCGAGCGTCGGGGAAACTTGTGACAAGATCCCCTCTCCTCCGGCGGTCGCTTTGGTGGGAGAGGCCATCATCGACACCGCCTTGGGCAATCCCTGCACGATGCCACGGATTTTGCGGCCTGACTCCGCCAGCAGGTAAATATCGGACTCCATGCCGGGCCGAATGTGACGGAGGTCGGTTTCCCGAAAATTGGCCAGCACATACCAGATCCGCCGATCAACGAGTGAGAAGATTTGCTCACCCACCGCCGCATAGGCACCCGGAGTAATCTGGAGATTGGTAATGTAGCCGTCGCAGGGAGCATAGACCTTGCAGTAGGAGAGCTTGAGTTCCGCATCCTTAAGCTGGGCCTGGGCGGCAGCACGGCGGACATTCAGCTCGCCGCTCTGACCGAGAAGGTTGCGGGCGCTCTCAAGGGCAGCCTTGTCCTGGATCACCTTGTCCGCGGTTGTTCTGGCGTCGGTCTGGGCCAGTTCGTTCTTGTCAGCAGTGACATACTGGTTGCCGACCAGCGCCTCCAAACGCTTGGCGTAGTTCGCCGCATAGAGGGCCTTGGCCTCGCTCTGCTTCAGGGCGGCCTCGCAGACGGCGATCTGATCCTTGTAGGACTGAATCTCAAGTTCTGTCAGGGCAAGCTGGGCTCTGGCCTTCTCGGCCTCCGCAGCATAGGGGAGTGAATCGATCTCCATCAGGAGATCCCCCCGATGCACAAGCTGGTTGTCCTTCACATGAATGGCATCAATAGCCCCACCCACCTGGGAGGAGATGCCGATCACATTGGCCCGTACTTGGGCATCCTCCGTTCTGGGATTGAGGCTGATGTTGCGGGCGACCTCCCGCACGGTCACGATGGCGACTGCGTAGGCGATCAGGGAGATCAGCACACCGAGCACGCGGCGAACGGGGAGGGCCGGTTGTTTCTGAACGATAGGTTCGCTCATCGGGCGGCAAAAAAGAGGAGCCAGAGCATGCAGGTCATGCCAATGATCAGCGCAATGTAAACAAGCGGGATCGGAATCAGAAAGGGCAACATACCGGTTCTCATGAGGACGAGATGGATCAACCAGAAAAGCAGCAACCCGCCGAGCGCGCAGACCAACCAGGCAGGAATATAGGCACCGGCAAGGTTGAGTTGAGGATCACAACCAGTCAGAATCAACGAGACCATCAATACAGGAAGGGCAATCCATCGTGACACCTCACCACCATAAGAGAGCTTTCAGAACGGCATCAACGCTATTTGGCATCATTCTTTTTTCGTTCGCTCTCTGTGTGAAGCAGTCGCATGCCTCCCCTCCCCAGGCAACCAACATCAGCACGGATTCGATGACCCGCCGCTTCTCCATCGGCGAGCAGTGCTCCAGTTTTGAAGCCACCCGCGTTTATGATCTCCCGGCGCTTGTCGAACTCTCTCTTGCCAACAACCCCTACACCCGCTCCGCATGGTTCAAGGCTCTTGCCGCCAAAGCCTCTGCCGGTCAGGCCAAGGCTCCCTACTACCCCATCGTCAAACTCAATGCCACCGGAGGATACAGCCAGCAGCCATACCCCACGCAGTCGGGACCGCTGACCGTCAATTCCGTCTCGATTTCTCCCGGTCTTGAGCTGGAATACCTCCTGCTTGATTTCGGACGACGATCCGCCGATGTGAAGCGAACCGTTGCCCTTCTTGCAGAGGCCGATCTGGAATTCAACCGCCGGGAGCAATCCACCGTCTATGCCGTCCAGCAATCTTACTTTGCCCATACAGCCGCTCTCACACAGCAGGAGGCGGCGCAGGCTAATCTGAGCCTCTCTCAAATCATCTGTGATATGGTGAAAGCCAAGGTGACTTCGGGTCTTGCAACACAACCCGAACTCCTTGCGTCCCAGAAGACGCTCTCCCAGGCGGAATATGACCTCGCCTCGGCACGGCGCAATGTCGAGGTGACCCTTGGCAATCTTCGAGTGGCAACCGGTCTGGAAGCAAACGCACCGATAAAGATCGCGCCTCCATCGGGAGTAGTGGCGGTGGAGTCCCTCCCATGCAAGGTGGATCGCCTGATCGACACGGCACTCCAGAAACGCCCCGATCTCGCGGCTAGGATGGCTGATGTCAGGGCTTCCAGAGCAGCCACCGAACGGGCCAAAGCCGACTTTATGCCGAAGCTATCGCTTCAAGGCACCTATAACAGCTATTCATTCGGCTTCTATGCCAAGCAGGCCTCGACCGCTGGAACCTACTTCGGAAATTACAATCAGGCGGGGGGATTTGCTGTGCTGAGTTGGGATCTCTTCGACGGATTTGAACGCGTGGAAAAGGTGAAGAAACGGCAGGCGGAGGAATCGGAGGCCCGGGCCGATGCCGAGGCAAGCAGGCTGGAAACGACGAGGGATGTCTGGACCGCCTATAACGATTCTTTGAAGTCCGCAAAAAAGGTCTCATACGCAGCCTCCCTGCTCCTTTCGGTCAGGGAGAATTTCGATGCCACACAATCCGCCTTTCAAAATGGACTCGCTACGATCACGGAACTCTCCGCTGCTCAAAGCACTCTTGCAGAAGCCCGCTTTGAGAGCGCGGGGGCGGAGTCCGATTATCTGACCAGTCTCGCCGCACTCTCGTTGGCGATGGGGGATAACGGGCCTAATGCAGTGAAACAATATCACCCCAGGGGCGATAGAACAGCAGTTCCCTAGACGGCACCCAGCACGAGACAGGAGTTGATCCCGCCAAAACCGAAGGAGTTGGAGAGGACCTTGCGGGGGCGGGCTTCGCGCCCCTGATTGGGAATGACATCGAGCGCACACTCCGGATCGGGGGTCTCATAATGAAGTGTCGGCGGGAGGTAACCTTCGGTCATCGCGAGACAACAGATTACCGCTTCGATCGCTCCCGTGGCTCCGAGGGGATGAGCGGTGTAGGCCTTGGTTCCACTGACAGGAACCATCGGCGCATGCGCCCCAAAGACCTCGTGAATACAGCGCGCCTCATTGCTGTCGTTCACCTGAGTCGAACTCCCATGGGCGTTGATGTAGTCGATCTCGTCGGCATTGGTTGCTGCATCGGACAGGGCATCACGCATCGCCCTCATCGTCGTAATACCTGTCGGATGCGGTGATGTCATATGATGGGCATCATTGTTGTGGGAAAACCCCAGGATCTCCGCATAGATACGGGCTCCGCGGGCTTTGGCATGACTGTACTCCTCGACGACCAAAGAGGCGGCCCCCTCACCCATCACAAATCCATCCCGCTTGAGATCAAAAGGCCGGCAGGATTTCGGAGGCTCTGTCGTGCTCATCGTTCTGATCTGGGCAAAGGCCCCATAGGTCAAGGGACTCAGGGGAGCTTCACTTCCCCCGGCGATGATGACATCCGCCAGCCCCTCGCGGATGTACCGGAGTGCCTCACCGAGGGCCACAGTACCGCTGGCACAGCTGTTGGAATTGGTCGTGCCAACCCCCTGAAAGCCGCAGCTGATGGCTATATTGGAGTGGGCTGACCCGCCAAAGACTTGCAGCGCCAGCAAGGGACTCACCGCCTTGAACCCGCCTTTCAGAAACGCATCATGCTCATACTCCGCGTTGCAGATTCCCGCCAGTGCTGTTCCAAAGCTGACTCCCCGCCGAGGATCGGGAACCTCGGGACTCCATTCCAATCCACTGTCCCTGAGCGCCAAAAATGCGCTGGCCACGGCAAATTGCGCATAACGATCGAGGCGGCGTAACGACTTCGCCGGAAAGAATGCGAGCGGATCAAAGTCGTTAATCTCACCGGCAGATCGGGCCTCCAATCCCATGAGAGGAAAACGGCTTAGCGGGCCAATGCCGCTCTTGCCGGCAAGAATCCCTTGCCAGAATTTCTCGCGCCCGCTTCCAATACAGGAAATCGGGCCTACTCCTGTGATGACTGCACGACGACGCATCATGAATCGACCTCGAGAAGTTTCTTGAATGTGGCCAGGGTGCGGGGAGCCACCCAATCGATCATGAATCCTCCAATGATCGCTTCGCCAAGAGGGGCAAGCAGAGGCCAGCGAAAATCGAGATCATGCTCGATTGTCACGCGCACTCCCCTTTCCTCCTGAGTGTAAATCCAGCGCACTTCCATCCCCTTGGTAAAGGCTTTCAGATGCCGGAATGAGAGCATGGGCCTCACCGGGTCCCGATTGAACTCCGATGTCCAGGAGATCGGGATCGCCCCTCGTAGGGCGGCCATTTCCACAACACCATGGTCGGGCCCTCCCTCCCTCCAGCGCACCCACCGGTAGTGGGGCAGCAGTGCCGGCCATCGGGTGAGATCCGAGGTCATGGCATAGACCTTCTCCTGCGGAGCATCAATCAGAACGGAGCATGAGTTATGCATCGGTTTTCCTTCTTCGATCACGCACATAGTGGCAATGAAGTTCATCACCGGATTGTTCCATTTCCTTCAAGCGGAAGTACCGGTCATGTGGCAAAAAACCATCTGGCAATCCCGTCATCCGTGGCGCATCGCGTCCCCCAACGATCACAGGAACAATCCTCATTCTGATCTCTCCTACCGCATCGGAAGCCAAGAGTGACCTGATGCGTGCGGGATCGGAATCATCAAGCAGTACCCCGTCAACGCTCATTGAAAGGGCCAATTGAACTTGCGGGCTGTGCCGATTCACAAGTTCATACCTGACTAAGCTTTTTCTTCGGATTCGACCTGATACTCCACATCGGCAACCTGGCTTTGCATCTCCCCCAGAGAGGCATGACTTCCATCACCGGTACGATAGGTCATATAGATCAGACCGCCGATCAGCCCCCAGATCACCGCAAGGGCGAATCCTGTAATCGAGATCAGCACCGCGAGATTCTCCGAGGTATTATAGAGCGAGTGCAGCATCGTGGCAAAGAGCTTCTCACGCACACCAATGCCGGCGAGACTGATGGGAAGGGAACTGATGGTGTTCACGATCGGGATCACCGAGGTCATGGCAGCGGCACCGGGATTACCAACAAACGCAAAAGCCGCAAAAATTGCCGTTCCAAAGATGAAGAGGTTAAGCAGCAAGGAAAGACCTATAGCAACCACAATGGCCTTCCATGCACGGGCATAAACAGAAAAGGCACGGGCGATGTCGAGCACGGCGGCATAGCCTGGCATTTTGGCGGGCAGACGCTTGGCAAGATGAAAGCGGTCGATGATCAGTCCCATGACGATAAGACCAATGAATCCGCAGAAGATGATGCTGACCACAAGCAGAAAGGCCCTGACCATCGGCAGCGACATCAGAATACCGTGGAAGTAACCAAAAACCCCGATGGAAACGAGGATCAGGGCAAACATGCCGGTGCTACGATCCGCGACGATACTCAAAAACACTGCACTCTTCGACTTGGGAGCCTCACGCATAGCAAAGAAGACCTTCACGAGATCCCCCCCAACTCCTCCAGGCAGGCAGAGATTGAAGAACATTCCGATCATCACCAACTGCCAGACACGGAAGAAACCCATCCTGATCCCCTGAACCTGCATGAGAAGATTCCAACGAATGGTACCGATCAGCAACACCAGGCCGAAACTGACAAAACCGGGGATGAGCCAGACAAGATTGGCCGTATGAAGGGCCTCGACCATCTGCTGCCGCTTGGCCGGATCATGGAAAAGCAACCAGAGGAGCAGCAGGGTGACACCTGCCTGTAGCAGGGTCATGACGATTTTTTTTAGATTCATGGGATGATATTGAAACTTGATTTCCAGTTGTCCACGGCGGCACGGATTGAAGCCGGAGACGCCGTTGCTGAAAGTTCCATAATGTAAGGCAGAGATGATGGCAGAAGAGGCACCAATCGGTCGAAGGGAATCTCTCCCTCAAAGGGAACAAGGTGATCCTTGTCCGGCCATGCCGCATCCTGCAAGTGGGCACCGGCGGCGTAGGGGGCAATCTCTCCGAGCCACTGGGCATGATCCAGAAGGCCCATATCCTCCCGCATCTGGGCATGACCAAAATCATGCCAGTAGCGCAGATGAGGCGAATCAAACCTCTTAAGAATGGCCAGCAACTCCCGTTCACTGGGAATCGCCTCATAGTCGCTGCGATTTTCGATGCAAAGCGTGAGATCCATCTTCACAGCCTCTTCCACCAGCGGCTCAAGCAGCGAAATTACCCGGTCAAGATAAGCTTGGGCCGCTTTCTCTCTCTTAGCAAACTGCTCCAGTTTGAAGCGTGCATATTCCCTGCTGGCCACTCCGGTTTTCACAAGTTTCGCCAGGAGAGAATCCCCCATACCGCGCAGGGGAGTTACCCTTCCCAGATGCAGCACGACGAAGCGCGCCCCAAATTCCTGTGCGGTGGCCATCGTCCGTCGCGTGAGCTGAATGGCCCGCTCACGATCCGCAGGACGATATGAGGTGAATTCATAACAGTCGGGATTATCGGTCATGATCTCAACCGGCATTGGACAAAAGTTATGAACGCTGGGAATCCGAAATGTTCCCTCTGCATAGGACTTACGGATGCCCTGTAACTGCGAGACATTCAGTCCATGTCCCAGCTCTATTGAGTCAAATCCAAGGTCAAGGATTTCGGCAATGAGACGACTTCCATCCTTCTCCCGCCCGGCATTCCAGTTTGTGGAAAAGGCTATCATCGGGTGATGCTGACAATGTTGCTAGGAATTTTCCAGCAATGAAACGGCAACATCGAGACCGCTCGACAACGCCGCCTCGATGCTTACGGGGCCAATCTGATCCCCGGCCAGGGAGAGATTTGGTGCAAAACGGGTCGCCATAAGGTCCTTTCCGTATCCGGGAAGACGCGGAGGGAGGGCCCGAGGGATGCTGATTTCCTTCAGAAATTCCCAATCTGCAAAAGCCGGGAGCAGTGAAGCGATCTCTGCCTGAACCAGCGAAACCAGTTTCTGGAAATCAACTGCCTGAGGATTCAACAGTGTGGCTGAGAGCAGTCTCCTTCCGTGGGGGGCATAATCTGCTGTGATGTTGGTGAGATCGCAGAAATGAGAGACATGTCCGTTGTCGCATGATGGGAGGACGATCAATCCTCCTTCATAGAGGGGACTCTCACCGGTAAAATAGAGGGTCGTCACTGCGTGCCAATCACGCCCTGGAGGAAGCCCCAACAGGAAACGGGTCGCCTGCTCATCGGTGGCAAGAACCAACTCATCGCACTCCATCTCGCTTCCATCGGCCAGAGTGACTCCCGTGAATCGATCCCCCTTTCGGTGAAGAGCCGTCACCTTCGTCCCATATTTCTGACGCGCAACAGGGAGTCGGGAGGCAAGTTGTCTGGGAATCGCCCCCATCCCCTGTGCGGGCAGAAGAGCCCTGCCCAATGCGAATTTCTTCAAATCGTAACGGAAAATTGATGCCTCTGTTTCGAGTTTGTTCTCCAAAAATACACCGGAGAAAAACGGTTTCAGAAAGCGTTTTCGCATACCCCCATCAAGTCCGAGCCGATGGAGTTCCTCGATTGTGGAATGTCCCGTTTCATTTTTTAAGAGCCATCCATCCGGAGTCAGGATCTGAACGAGCGCATGAGCTGCGAGGGAAAGTTTCTCGCTCCACGAAAATGCAGGCGACAAGAGACTTCCCAGCGCATGGTTGGGATGAGCCAGTGGATTGAGAAAGCGTGAACACTCCACATTGCCAGCGGGATCCCTGTTGATCAGAAGGGCGCCGCTATCAAAATAGCTCGGATGCAGGGCTTCGATGTCAAGCAGTCGTCGAGCTGTCGGATAGGAATCCAGCAGTACCTGAAAACCTCGATCAAGGCGGTATCCCTCTACTGTAATTTCTGTCGCAACACGCCCTCCCGGTTTGGTTGAAGCCTCCAGCAGCAACCAATCCACACCAGCTTCTTCGAGCCGGGTAGCACATGCAAGCCCGGCAAGCCCAGCCCCGACAATAATGATCATAGATGAATACTACAGGAATGAAGTCACAAGCCGCAACCTGTGACATTATCCTAAAGCAGAATGATCCGGTCAGCTATTTCTCAGAATTTCACGGGATCGAGACGCCATATTTCACGGGCGTATTCGGCAATCGTTCGATCGCTCGAGAACTTGCCCATGCGTGCGGTGTTGAGAATGGCCATCTCAGCCCATCGGGCTTTGTCTTTGAATGCTGCGTCCACTTTCTCCTGAGCATCACTGTAGGAACGGAAGTCAGGGAGGCATAGGAAGGGATCACTATAGACAAGATTGTCCCGCAGCATATTGAAGACTCCGGGAGGTTCGTCGGGAGTGAAGAAGTTCGATCCTACCCAATCCACCACCGCCCTCAATTCCTCGTCCTTTGCCAAAAATTCCTGAGGGTTATATCCCCGTTTCCAGAGTGCGTTGACCTCATCAACTGTCATTCCGAAGATGAAGATATTCTCATCTCCAACCTCTTCCTTGATCTCCACATTGGCACCATCCAGCGTGCCTATCGTGAGTGCCCCGTTGAGGGAGAGTTTCATATTGCCTGTTCCTGAAGCCTCTTTTCCGGCGGTTGAAATCTGTTCAGAAATGTCTGCTGCAGGCACGATGCGCTGTGCCAGCGAAACCCGATAGTTGGGCAGAAAGACGACCTTGAGTTTGTCTTTGATTCTGGCATCGGAATTGATCTTGGATCCGACGGCATTGATGGCCTTGATGATGTTCTTTGCAAGATCATATCCAGGGGCAGCTTTGGCTGCAAAGATGAACACCCGTGGTACGATATCCAACCCGGGATTTTGAAGGAGCCTCCGATAGAGCGCGAGGATATGGAGAAGATTGAGATGCTGACGCTTGTATTCATGCAGGCGCTTAATCTGAACATCGAACAAAGCGGACGGATTGACCTCCACGCCACACTCAGCCTTGATGATCCGGGCAAGGTCGATCTTGTTGGCGTGCTTCACATCCATGAACTTCTTCTGGAAGCCAGGATCCTTGGCATAGGCCTCAAGCCCGCGAAGTTCATCAAGGTTGCGCTCCCATCCCCTGCCGATCTTGGAGGTGATCAATTCGCTCAGCCGGGGATTACAAGCCAGGAGCCAGCGCCGAGGAGTGATGCCGTTGGTTTTGTTATTGAATTTCTTGGGAAAGAGTTCGTCGAATTCCGGGAAGAGATCGCTTTTAAGCAGCTGGGTGTGAAGAGCCGCCACACCGTTCACCGAGTGACTGCCGACCACGGAGAGATTGGCCATGCGCACCATCTGCTGATTCCCCTCCTCAATAAGGGAAAGCTTGCGCACTTTTTCCAAATCGCCCGGCCATTTTGCCTCCACCTGTTTGAGAAACTGCTTGTTAATCTCAAAGATGATTTGCAGGTGGCGTGGCAGTACTTTCTGGAACAGCCCCACGCTCCATTTTTCCAATGCCTCCGGAAGCAGCGTGTGGTTGGTGTAGGCAAAGGTTCTGGTGACGATACCCCATGCCTCGTCCCAGGGCATTCCATACACATCATGGAATAGGCGCTGAAGTTCGACCACGGCGATCGCCGGATGGGTATCGTTGAGCTGAATAGTGACTTTCTCAGGAAAATCATTCCAATCCTCATTGTTCCTGCGGAAGCGGCGGATGATGTCTTTGAGCGAACACGCAACGAAGAAATACTGCTGGATGAGTCGGAGTTCCTTGCCGCTTTCCGTTTTGTCATTCGGATACAAAACCTTGGAAACGGTCTCACTGACATTTTTTTCCCGAACGGCCTCCTCATATCCCCCTCGGTTGAAGGCCTCAAAATTAAAATCCTCGTGCGCTTTCGACTCCCAAAGCCTAAGGAAGTTGACTGTGTCTGTTCCATACCCGGGAATAGGGATGTCGTAGGGAACTCCGGTGAGTTTCTTGGTATTGGTCCATTTGGGAATGTAGTGGCCCAGATCATCGAAGATATTCTCCACCTGACCGTAGAGCTCGATTTCAGTGGTATGCTGCGGACGCACAATCTCCCACGGCGTGCCGTATTTCATCCAGTCATCCGGAAGCTCGACCTGATAGCCGTTGCGGAATTCCTGTTTGAAAAGACCGTACTGGTAATGGATGCCATAACCCACTGCCGGAAGATCCAATGTTGCCAGGGAGTCAAGGAAGCAGGCGGCAAGTCTCCCGAGTCCGCCATTGCCCAACCCCATGTCATATTCCTCATTTCTGAGCTCCTCGATATCCAAGCCTAGTTCCGTGATGGCCAGCTCCATATTCTTGAACACACCGGCGTTGTAAAAACTGTTGATGTAGAGGCGACCCATCAGAAACTCGAGGGAGAGATAATAGACTCTTCGGGTGTTGACGCTGTTGTGCTTGGTCTGGGTAGCGATCATCCGCTCGATGATGATGGACTGAACCGCCTTGGCCGTCGCATGCCACCAATCTCTTTTGGATGCATTTTGAGCATCCCTCGCGAGACCAAACTTGAGCTGATTTTGAATCAGGGCCTTCAGGCCGGGAACAGAAGTGTCAATAGTGGATTGGAATCCGGCTTTCGAGGTCATATTGAATGGGGTGATGGTGAGTGGATGTGTTCTAAGAGGACTTTTACTTCGCTGCTCATCGAAAACTGTTCAAGCATTCTCTGAAACCAGAAGGCATTTTGTGAAGCAAACTCCGTTCCAATTCAGACTTTGTAGAATGTCCACTTTAAAGTTGCGTTAAATTTGTCATGATGGAACCGGATTGCCTCACACTTGCCGCATGACACACCCTATGAACACCCCCGCATCACCCACTGGGATTGTCACAGGAAAGACCAGTAACGACCATGCCCTCCATCTATTTGATTTTGACGGAACCCTTGCTGACACACGCCCCATCGCCCATCAGATACTCAACGAGATGTCCCGGGAATTCGGCTTCAGGGAACTCCCCCTCGATCAGTTGGATGAAGCTCGCCGGATGAACACCCGCCAGTTCATCAGCCATCTTGGCATCAGTAAATGGAAAGTGCCTTCGATCGCCAAACGAGGACTCCAGCTTCTTCATGACCGGATTCATCTAGTGGAACCCGTCCCAGGCATACCCGAGGTACTCGCCACCCTTCACAGGAGGGGTGAGCGCCTCGCGATCCTGACTTCCAATAACCAGACCAATGTCGAGGCTTTCCTTGGCAGGCACGGATTGCGCTATTTTGAATTTGTCAGCTGTTCTTCCAAGCTCTTTGGTAAGGGGCGTGAAATTCGCCGCATACTTCGCAGGGAAAAACTCTCCCCTACCGAAATTCTTTATATCGGTGACGAAACAAGGGATATCGAGGCGGCAAAGGAAACAGGTCTCCGCATGACTGCCGTCACCTGGGGGTATAACTCACCGGAAGCACTCGCACTCCTAGAACCTGCATACATGATATCATCACCTGCCGAGTTGTTGACGCTCGGGCAACCCGCATGAAGGGAACCATCACGCGCATCCGTCTCGATCAGCACCTTCACGAGGCGGGACATTTCGATTCCAGGGAAAAAGCTCAACGGGCCATTCTCGCCGGACAGATCACGGTGGCGGGGCAGATCGCTGACAAACCGGGCACCAAGATCAACCCCGAAAGTGAAATTCTCATTACCGGACGAGACCGTTTTGTCGGTCGGGGAGGTCATAAACTCGAAGGGGCCTTGAGCGGATTTTCAATCGATCCGATGGGGATGACCTGCCTGGATCTTGGTTCTTCAACGGGTGGATTCACCGACTGCCTCCTCCAGCATTGGGCCGCCCATGTCACGGCAGTGGATGTGGGACGGGGACAATTGGCATGGGCTCTACGACAGGATCCGAGAGTGGAAGTTCGTGAGGGAATCAATGCCCGCTACCTCACACCCGCCGATTTCTCCCGCCGGTTTGATCTGATCGTCGGGGATTTGAGTTTTATTTCATTGACGAAGATACTGCCTGCCGCCTTTGAGTTACTTAACCCGGAAGGAAGAATGATAGTCCTGATCAAACCACAATTCGAGCTTTCCCGTTCCGAAATCGGCAAGGGAGGCATCGTCCGGGATGCGACTGCAAGACAAAAGGCTGTTGAGTCAGTTCGCACATGGGTGATCGAAGCGGGGCACCGTGTTGACGGCGTGATGGAATCCCCCCTCCCCGGTACATCCGGAAACATCGAGTTTCTGGCACTGCTCAGAAGAGGAGAGCCAGGGCCTCAGCATCCCCGCTCGGCGTGATGAATCCCCCACCGGCAATGATAGGATTGATAGCGCATTCCGGCAAGGAGGGGGCGGAGAGTGTCGTGAGGGCGGTGATCACGGAGCTCAGACGACGCAAGGCAAGATTCCTGATGGAAAAAATGACCGCCGCCCTTGTAGGAGAGCCCTCATCAATGGATGAGGCCACACTGGCCGCGGAGTGCGATCTTCTGCTTGTCATGGGTGGAGATGGCAGCATTCTCAGAACCCTCCACCGGTCGGGAGGTTGCATCCGACCCATTTTTGGGATCAACATCGGCTCGTTGGGCTTCCTAACCTGTCTTGGCTCCGGAGAGTATCTTCGTGCTGTGGAATCAGTGGTCGAGGGAAAATTCCTGCTCAGTCCGCGCAGCCTTCTGGATGTCGAGATCAGCAGTCCCGAGGGGAGCATTCGGCTGGAACGGGCTCTCAATGATGTCACCATCAGTCGCGGCGAACGCTCACAACTTGTGAAACTCCATACGACTGTGGCCGGTGAGGCATTGACGGAATACCATGCGGATGGATTGATCGTCGCCACTCCTACGGGCTCGACAGCCTATTCCCTGGCTGCCGGAGGCCCTATTCTCATGCCCGACAGCCACTCGTTGGTGATCACACCGATCTGCCCACATGTCCTTAGCAACCGTTCTTTGGTTATCTCCGATAAGAGTGAAGTGGTCATCTGGTCTGCCGGATATCAGGAAATATTTGTCACCATTGACGGACGCACGCCACATGCCCTTAACCCCTCGCAGAAGGTTATCCTGCGACTTTCTCGCGAGACTCTTCCCCTCGCCATGATGCCTGAAGCGACCTTCCCCGACATCCTTCGTCAAAAACTCAAATGGACGGGAAGCAACATTTGATTCAATCCAGCGAGCCAAAGCCTGTAGAGTATTGTTCCAACTGAAATATGAGTCTGCTCACTTCTTCCTTGCTACCTAAGGACATCCAACTCCAACTCAAGGCCACTGATCACCGTGATGCCCTGGAGGAAGTGCTTTCCACACTTAGAAGCGACCATCGGATCAAGGACTGGGAACGCCTTCGTACCTCCCTGCTTGCCAACTCCCAAAGCGAGAGCTTCAAGGAATGTCCCGGTGCCTTGTTTCTCCATCACGGAAGAACCGAAAGCGTCTCCTCCCTTGTGCTCGCCGTCGGGCGAAGCACAGCGGGATTCACTTCCAATCCGGGCGGTGAGAAAACCCACCTTGTCTTCCTTGCTGCAATCCCTGAAGCGATGAATAACGAGTATCTGCGGATTCTAGGTGCAATATCGAGGGTCTGTCGTGAGGAAGAGACTCTCCGCACACTCCTCGAGGTACAAAAACGCGAGGAATTCGTGGCTGTGCTTGAAAAAGGATGCCGTCAATGAATCAGACTTCACCAAACCAGACTCCGCCGCTCTTGGAAGTCTGCAATCTCAATGTTCATTTTCCGATCCATTCAGGATTGATGAGGAGGCAGACAAGCGTTTTCAAGGCTGTCGACGGGGTCAGCTTTACCATCCCTTCCGGAAAAACCGTAGGACTTGTCGGTGAGAGCGGCAGTGGCAAAACCACGATAGGAAGAACCCTCGTCAAACTGATTCCCTCCACATCGGGAAAGGCTCTTTGGAAGGGTGAGGACATCCTCCCCCTGAGCGAACAGGCATTCCGTCCCCTTCGACGCCGGATCCAATACATCTTTCAGGATCCATTCGGCTCGCTCAATCCCCGCATGACTGTCGGTCGCATCATCGGTGAGGCTCTCGAAATACACTTTCGTGCCCTTGGGGCTCAGGAACGGGAAACCCGTGTTGCAGCCCTGCTCAGGCGCGTCGGCCTCAAGGCGGAAATGATGCGGCGCTATCCGCATGAGTTCAGCGGAGGTCAGCGCCAGCGCATTGGCATCGCCCGCGCCTTGGCGGTGGAACCCGAGTTGCTCATCTGTGACGAACCGGTGAGTGCGCTTGATGTCAGCGTACAGGCCCAGATTGTCAACCTGTTGCAGGATCTTCAGGAAGAACTGGGAGTCGCCCTGCTCTTCATCGCTCACGATCTTGCCGTTGTGGAGCATATCAGCGACTCGGTACTTGTGCTCCATCAAGGTAAAATTGTCGAATCAGGCCCCGCAAGGGAGGTGCTTGAGAATCCCTCCCATCCCTACACCCGGGAACTCCTTGCAGCAGTTCCACGACTCGAGGCCTAGCATCCGAGGATCACTCCCTTCTGTTTTTCATGAATACCCTGACACTCTCACGGAAATTCCAAGCCATGAACAAGCCTCTGCTGCTGTTGATGCTGGCATTCTGCGTCTTTGGAATTTACGCAATTTACAGCGCGACATGGATGAGGGATGCCCCGTTCTGGACAAGCCAGATACGCTGGTTCTTCATCTGCCTGCCCGTATATTTTGTGATCGCTTTCAATGACTATCGCTGGGTGCGCCTGGGTGCGATCCCCATCTATGTAGTCAGCGTACTCCTTCTCATCCTGGTCTTCTTTATCGGGGTCAAGGTTTTCGGTGCCCGCAGCTGGCTCAATCTTGGCTTTGGAAACTTCCAGCCTTCGCAGATGGCTATCTTTGGCGGCGTTCTCGTCTTCGCACTCTTTCTTAGCGAATCCTCGGACATGCATTCTGCCCTTCGGATTCTCATTTGCCTCGGTATTCTGGCGATACCATGCGTCCTGATCCTGATCCAACCCTATCTGGGAGGAACTCTTGTCTGGCTACCCGTCCTCTTTGCCCTGCTCTATGTCGGAGGGGTGCAGGTGCGCTATCTTGTTACCCTGCTTTTGATTGGCATTGCCTTCATGCCGGTCGTTGTGAACTTCGGACTCAAGCCTTATCAGAAAGATCGTATCCTCATCTTTCTTGATCCCTCACTCGATCCCAAAGGCGCAGGCTGGAGCATCAACCAATCGCTCAATGCGATTGGCAGCGCAGGATTCTGGGGCAAAGGCTTCAAAGCTCACAATACGCTCAACGAACTTGGTTATCTTCCCAGTACCATCGTCCACACAGATTTTATTTACTCGGTCTTTGGTGAACAGCATGGGTTTCTGGGGGCGCTGATTTTAATACCCTCCTTCGCCCTTCTTTTACTCGCTGGTCTCTATATAGCCTCCCAGTCTCGTGACCAACTGGGACGCCTGCTTGCCGTGGGGATCGTCATGCTTCTCTTCACCCATGTCTTTATGAACATCGGAATGACTGTTGCCGTCACCCCCATTACGGGTCTCCCCCTGCCGCTGGTCAGTTACGGAGGCTCCTTCCTTCTCATCACCATCGCATGCCTCGGACTGCTCCAGAGTATCTGGATCCATCGCAAGCCCATCTACTGACAACTTCATTCTCATGCGCATCTTATCAGGAATCCAACCCACCGGACTCCCCCATCTCGGCAACTACTTCGGGATGATGAAACCGGCCATCGAGCTTCAGGAAAAGGGTGATGCCCTTTATTTCATTGCCGATCTCCATGCACTCACGACCGTAAGGGATCCCGAAGCACTGCGACGCAACACACGGGAGATAGCGATCGACTTCCTTGCGTGCGGACTCGATCCGGTCAAATCCTGCCTCTTTCGCCAAAGCGACATCGCCTGCATTTCCGAACTCTCATGGATTCTGTCCACGGTCACGCCTATGGGTCTGCTTGAGCGCTGTCATTCCTACAAGGACAAGCTTGCCAAGGGACTTCATGCCTCGCTGGGGCTATTCTCCTACCCGGTGCTTATGGCCGCAGATATCCTTGCCTATGACAGTGATGTCGTTCCGGTGGGGCGCGACCAGAAACAGCATCTCGAAGTGACCCGTGACATTGCGGTCAAGATCAACGAACTCTACGGCGAAGTCTTCAAACTCCCCGAACCGCTCATCCGTGACGAATCCGCCGCTATTCCAGGAACCGACGGGGCCAAGATGAGCAAAAGCTACGGCAACACACTGGAACTCTTTTTGGAAGAGGCTCCTCTAAAGAAAAAAATCATGGGCATCCAGACAGACTCCACCCCTGTGGAGGCACCCAAACCTATTGAGGGCTCCGCCATTCTCGGCATCTACCGGCATGTGGCTTCACCGGCCGACTACGCCGCAATGGAAGCCGATTTCCTTGCTGGAGGAAAGGGATACGGAGAATTCAAAAAAAGACTCTTCGCGGCGGTCTGGGAATATTTCATACCGATGAGGGAGGCTCGCAAACGCTTTTCCGACGATCCTGCCGAAGTCGATCGAATCCTCCGCGATGGAGCGGAAAGGGCCAGCGCAAATACCCTACCTGTTATGGATCGAATTCGCCGTGCCGTGGGATTGATTTAAGAAATGCCTTGCGGGCAAGACATTCGGTGCTAATTTCTACTTCCTCGACGCGGGGTGGAGCAGCCCGGTAGCTCGTCAGGCTCATAACCTGAAGGTCGTAGGTTCAAATCCTACCCCCGCCACCACTACTAAGTGGTTCATTTTGAGGAGGTTGTCTCACCCCTCAGCCCTCGCCAAATAACAGGCGAAAACAACCACTGTGCCCGTGAAACGGCCCAACTGTGCCCGTGAAACGGCCCAACTGTGCCCGTGAGAGATTTTTTAGCCCTCTCGGTAACGGTTTGGATCGTTTCGGAACCAGAATTTTTCGCCCATGAATACCATGGCGACGATTTATTTCCGAAAAAACGGAAAACGCGGATTGTGGTGGGTGAAATTCTATCACCCACTCGATGCTCGCTGCCATCGTGCCAGCCTTGGAACTTCCGATGAGAGTGCTGCAAAGAAGATTCTGCGGCGCCTGGAAGCAGAAATCGAGCTCCGGCGTCCGGAACTCACTCCCATGCCCGCTTCGTTAAACGAAATACTTGGCCAGGGTGTGCTCGGTAAACAGACATCAAACCCAGACAGTATCATCACTCCCCTCTCTCATCTCAAGTCTGCAACAGTCATCGAGGCCCTGCGCTCCTATTACTCCTTCATCAAGGCGGAGAATGATTCACACCATGCCGCGGGGAAGCTTTCCATTTTGAGGGCGTTCTTCGGATCGGCTGTGGTTGAAGAGGCCACCGGGGAATCTTGTCGGACGATTTCTCCTGCATTCTTCAAAAATAAAACACTGGACGGTTTGACCCCAGTGGTTTTGGCGGACTTTGTCTCAACTCGGGAAATTGAAGATTCCACGAGAAAACATTACAGGCAGGTTTTTCATCACTTCATCGAGAAGATGATCGATCTTTCACTTTTTGTTCCTTCCAACCCGCTGCGCCCCAATCCCGCGGCGGCCCTCCCCACCTACCAAAACAAAAATGAGGTGATTTCGTTTTTGTCGGATGCGGACATTGGGAAACAAGTGAAAGCCCTTGCCACTGAGCCAATGATTCAGCTCGGGGTTGAAATCATGATCCACGCGGGACTGCGCCGTGAAGAAATGACGGGCCTAAGGAGCGAAGATATTTCCACTGACCGAAAATTTCTCAAAGTGGCTAAATACATCGATCAGCGAACTCAAAAACCGCGAAAGCTTAAAACCGGCTGGCGTGATGTCCCTGTCCCATTGGTACTCAGGGAACGCCTGATCAAGCACCTTGAAAAGCATGACAATTATTGGCTTTTGCCCGGATGGAATAATGAACGGTGGACGGCGGATAATTTTTCCAAAACGCTTGCAGCTCTGAATAAGAAGGCTGGACTCTCCTGGACTTGTAATGAGTACCGCCACACCTATGCCACAAACCTAGCCAAAAATGGTGCCTCCCTCTTCAAAATCGCCAAACTCATGGGTAATAGTCACCAGATTGTGGAGAAGCACTACGCGCAGTATATTTTACTCCCGGAGGCAGATTAAAATCTCGACCGAACGATCAAGGCAAGCTCACGAGGAAGTTGGTCGAGAAAGATGTCCCTGTCATGTCCTCGTTCTCCAAGTTCCAAAGCGATGTCTATAGCCGCGTCAATCGTACCTTCATTGAGTAAAGGAAGTCTTCCAGCGGAAACATTGGTAATGAAGTTTTCGGATCTTAAGATCATCATTTCCTCCGTGAACGATGGGATTTGTTCATACAGCGATAAGCCCGCCCCCCCTTCCTCCTCACCCTGATTCAAGGCGGATGCATGGTCCAGTGAGAGAGGCTGTTTCATGGAGGGAAAATCGAGTTTGGCTTCTTCCTCGCAATAGGAAACAAGTTCGCCATATGCCGTCTCAACATCCATGAAGCATTCTTTTGGCAGAAATTTTCTGAGTTTTGAATCCTTTAAAATTCGATTGATGTTTTGATTAATGGGATCTCCATAGGCCATTTCCAAGAGCGTTGGAATTTCCGCCATCACAGCTTCATTAAAGGATAAATGAATCTGTTTTAAATGAGAGATGATGAGGCTTCTTGCTTTGACTTCGCTGAATTGTTTTGTCCGACCTGAAGTGACCAGGTAGTCACTTGATTTTAATCCATTTACCCGGAGAGCGTCGCAGATAGCCAATTGCCATTTATTTTTTAACCCATCGAATATCTTGCGTCCCGCAAAATAGATGAACTCAGCAGAAAAACTCATTAAATGTACACAGCACACAAGCTGTCTTTGAAAATACTGCTCGGGATGGATTTTAATAAAACGTGTATGGGCGTCCAATGGGTTGAGTTGCCATGGTTCAAGAATCGTGTTCAACCCTTTTTCCAGTTCAAATGCATCCTTTAAGCCTGAAACCCTGTTAGCCAGCTCGATATTTTCAACAAATTCAGGAGAAACTATCGCCTGAAAAAAAGTCTCCATAAATTCGGAAACATCGACTTCTAGTTTTTGAACTGAACTGTTAAAAACTATTTTTTCACCTGTCCCCATAGGAAGGAGCGGGATTGCCTCATTCGATGTTCTGTCACCCGGGTAAAGTGTTGTGGTGTCGCAGCGTAGCTTATCCCTCTCAGGATGGCCAACATGAGGTTCATCCGGGTTTTTCCACGTGTAATAAACAACCTGTTGATATTTAACCGTCCTTATTTTGGCTAAGGAAGGTGTCACTACCGACCGAAGACTAGAAAAATACCCAGCCGTACAACGTTCATGATCAATGTTGCTCATCACTGCGATCAGGTAATTCGTAAATCCATGGGGAACAATAACTACCCGATGAGCTCCAGCTTTTTCCTGAATGCGCTTCTCTAACCGCTTCTCTAACTCCTTTTCTCTGGGAGATGAAAATGCACTCGGAAGGATGAGTTCAATGATGGAAATTCTCGTTTTCATCTTTATTTTTGGAGGAATCGAGGCAAGAAAATGTTCAAATTGAACCAGATCGGAACGGTTCAGAGAGGTGATACTCCTCTCTTCGTTGCAGCGGAATGGACTCGTAGAACAAATGGCTTCGTTAATTGCTGTAGAAAATTCCAGAAGTGGTGCCCGCTCCAGAGAAGCTATTGCAGCCCTCAGATCCAAAGAAGGTGTATCATTGCATGGGAGCAACACACTTGAATCGATATCCAAAAGCGCAAAACGCACAAATGGACTTATCCAGACTGCTGATACCATCGCACTGGGCTCGCCTATTGCGGCTTCATAATTCCCTTTCCCAAGTCTCTTAGCTCGTCGAAGTAGATCCGGAACTTTCTCTTTTGAAACGACAATGCTTTTTGCGATTTGTTGCGATGTCATCTGAAAGGTTTTTAATCCCTTCAGAGAGAATGTTATTTTGCCATCCTTTTTTAGGTCGCCATCTAAATTTCTAATATATTTCAATAGATCATTGGTAGCAAATGCTTCCTGAAGGATCAGACGATCCTTCCCGGGTATGTTGAGTCCGTTGAGAATTTTGCGGAAGGTGATGTCAGGAGTTCGGGACTTGATAACATCGTTGGCAATTCTGATCAAGCGGTCAGCCCGTTTCTTAGAAATATCCTTCATAATATTTGTCTTACTATACCGATCTGGGTTGCGCAAGGGGGTGTGGGATAAAAATATTCAAATTACCGCTCAACCGATAACTCGGGCGAGAAGTCGAGGATTTGGATCATTTCAGAACCAATAAAAATCGCGCATGAATAGTATGAGTGAAAATTATTTATCTCCGCTCCAGCTAGCCAATCGCTGGATGTGCCACAGATCTACCGCAGGACGCACAATGGCTAAATGTGGCTTTCCTGGCATCAAATTCGGAGAAGGGCGAGGAGCCATTAGGCGGTTCCTTCTTATCGAAGTAGAAAGTGTTGAGCAAATCATGCGCAGAAATGGAGGAGCGCAAAATGAAAACTAAAAGAAAGCATTCATCTGCCAAAAAAGCAGGAATCGTCCATATTGGATGCTATTCCACATTTTATGATATGGTTAATGGTGCCTGTCAAACTGCCAAGAAATTGAGTGGGAAAGATATCATGCCTCGTGATCTTTTAGAAAAGCTCTCTACCCTTAATAATTTTTTTACTGATTTAGCTACTGAAACTGTACGTGAAAAAGGATGGATTCTTGATATTCATTTTATGGAATTAACTACAGGCGCTGCGCGTTCATTAAGATATGACGGACCATCTAGCAGAAAAAAACAGGCTAAGGCTAAAATGAAAGCCTCAGCAATTAATACAAAAAATGATGAACTTGATTTAACATAATGAAAACCAATCCAACCATCACAGCCTTACTCATGGATGTAGTTCGACGAGAATTCGATGTTCCCTCTGAAATAAATCTTACAGCAGGTTCTGGAGAGATTTGCATTATCGCATCTTCCGCACTAATCGCACCACATTTATGCATCCAAATGCAACAGTTACTGGATGGAGCAAAAGAGGAAGCTCAAGCTTTTTCAAGAAAACCACAGTGTGGGATATCATTGATTGGATCGATTATTGCGGAGCGCGCACTCCTTGACCGCGTCTCTTTTATGAGCAATTGGGAGGCAAATGGGATTTTCAAAGCCGTTGCAGATGGAACCATTAATCCTATTTTTTCAGTACACATTCACCAAATAGTCCGCGTTGCTATCGACTATTGCCAATTCTATGGACTGACGTGCAATAAACCTGCGGATAAGCGTCACTTTGAACACCTCAAACCTTTACGTTACATCCTCCATGCGTGATTTAGACAACATTTTTAGGGATCTATGTGAGATCAATCATCTTATCTCAGGGCAATGGGAAAACATCCCAAAAGGTAAACGAGGCGCTGTACCTCAAGGCGGATTTCGTTTAAAACTGCCACCAGAGCGTTCCAAACTTGGTACGGATGAAAAAATTGTGGCTAATCCACGAACTTCATCGCAACAAGTCGCATCCAGAACCAGTTTTTTCGATGAAGCGAACTTCTTCGAAAACCCAAACGATTTCATCCCCGACGTCACAATTGAGGAAGAAGGGGATGAAGAGGATGGAGCATCGGTATCTGCTGCCGCCTCGAAAAGCAGCTATCAGTATGTTTGTCCCCAGCCCGATTTTGAAGGCATTGGACACGCGGAATTCGAAAATCTTTTATTGGCACTTCCTGAAATGGCCGCACACGGACCACATCGTCACGAAGCAAGTGCCTTGATAACAGGAATTTCCTGCCTCACACCTGCAGACGAAGTGCATCTTCTCTTACTCGACGACCATGACAAAACGATCAGGAGAACCCCTCCCCGAGGATGGGAAGTATTCACAGATTATAGCGGAATCCATCAGCAGACTAAGGATCACATTCTCTATAGTCCTCCACCCATCATCATCGACTCTCTCAAATATCTTCGCTCCCTGCCCAATAATGGCATGGTCACCCCGGATCGTCTCAATACCTTTCTCCGCGAAATTTCCCATTTCATTACCGTTCCTAAATTAAATCAATACCTTCTCAGGACTGGTCCTGATGCATGGGGGTATTCTGCTGCGGCCGTTGCCTTGAGTTTCCGTGGTATCGGCCCTCGCCCGGGTGTGTTCGCTTCCTATGTGAGAGGAGATGCCCTATTTAGAAGCCTGAACCGGCTTTATGAATTGATACAGCCTGGAAGCTCTTCACAGATTGATTACCCATCTAACGCCTTCGGCTGTGCTCATGTTCCTCGGCCAGACGAAGTTCGATATTTTGCCCTTGCTTGGCGAAAACTCATTACTGAGGAGAATAGGATCAATACGGTCGAAAAACTAAGGGCTTGGCATAATGCCGTAGTAGCCGGATTACATCTTTTCGGATGCATCCTTCTGGGCGGAATACGGAACTATCGGGGCGCTCCACCGTGTCATGCTGACCTGCTAGGGCACTCGGTCGTCAACTGTGAAAAATACCACAATATGCCTCTGTGTTGGTCTAGGTTTCTGGCCGATGGACTGAATGCCTACAGGCAATTCAGAAATTCGATCGTGTCGGCATTGCAAGGCAGCGGATTCACGCCGCCGGATGCTGGCCTTTCGGCATACTGTTTCTGGGGCGACGGTGACAAACCTGTCGATATATCATCCACCGCGGTAACCGATGCCTTGAAAGCCTGCCCGGAGACGGAGCGCTGGCAAGGATTTCATGTGAATGCATTCCGAGCGCTTGGAATGACGATACTTTATGAGTCCATGGAATTTCACACTCATGATATCGAGCGATTTTACGGGAGAACTCTTACCAGACTCTCCCCACTTTCGTCACATCGTATGGAGCCCGCTTTGGATTGCAAGTTACAACACAGGATAGAGATCTCCCTCCGGAAGAAACTCGGGATATGAAATTCGTAACAGTATACCGCAAAGTCGCCGGCTCCTACCATCACCCAGACACCTCCGCTCTTGGGATGATCATCAGGAATCATATTTCCGGCATTACCTTCTCCTCCCCCTCGCCTCTTGAAGTCATGGCGGCCAGCTTTAATCTTCCTGCAGGGAAACCGTTTTATGAAGCGCTACGGGCTTGCAGCAAAGCAGAGCTGTGCACGGGAGATTGTTGGATTGAACTCCGAGAAGCAGGGAACTCTGAGGATAAGTCGAAATTAGAAAAGATCATCATTCCGAATTTCCTGCAATTCTATGGTGTTCAAGAGGAGTCCATCCGTCTCTTTCTGCGCCTAAGCGAAGCCAAACTTGTCTCTGCATTTGTAGGCACAACAGGAGGGTATCTCCCTCATGAGAGCACATGGTCCGGGATCTGCGACTCTCTGGAATCCAGTCTGATCGGATTGGGATTTTCCCCGGCAGATATGATCTATCTCAACTTCGAAAAAGATTATGCCCTACCGAAATAACGGTCTCTTAGCCAAGCATCCCCAGTTTCATGTGGCATATCGCAAAATGCTTGATGCCTTTTCATCGCGCTGTCCCACGCGTGAAGATGGGCGCACGGCATTAAAGCCTTGGACAGATGCTATGCGCTCCCTCAATCACGACGACCTTTCAGATGATGCGCACCTGGTAAGGGC
>Ga0194053_10000575_pt1 | contig 27289 bp, 23 predicted proteins | sample SepL228m_MetaG_FD_161684 | JGI IMG/M metagenome (GOLD analysis project Ga0194053, IMG submission 161684) | Anoxic zone freshwater microbial communities from boreal shield lake in IISD Experimental Lakes Area, Ontario, Canada - Sep2016-L227-8m | ecosystem: Environmental > Aquatic > Freshwater >... | reverse complement strand
ATCTCGAAGTGGGTCACTGCGTCGCCAGCATTGCCTCCGGCATCCTCAACGGAGCCAGTCCTTCCGCCCTCGTCATCACCAACTTCATGCCCCAGCGGGTCATGCTGAACAAACAGGCTCTCAAAAACCTGCGTGACCCGTGGCGGTTCAGCAACGACCTCATCGCCCGCGCCGACGTGATCCTGGGCGAGGATGGACGGGTGGAAAAGGAGGCGGCCCATCTCGGAACCACATCTCCGCCAGCGGTGTTGACCATGCAGAATGCAAAATCTCAAGCCACCGCGCCGGCCAAGCGGCCGCTCGGCAGGCGCTGGCAGATTGGGGAGGTCGCCTACGTCGAGTCGGTCATGGTGGAAGAGGCCATGCTTGGGTTGCGCGCCGGGTTGAAGGAAGCGGGGCTCAATGAAGGCGCCGATTTCACGCTGCGGACTCTCAGCGCCCAGGGAGACATGGCCGCCCTGGGATCGCTTTTCGATTCCGCGAAGGTTGCCGGCACGGATCTTTACGTCGTCTATGGCACGCCGACGCTCCAGACGGCCATCAGGCAAATCCGAGAGGCCCCGGTGGTGTTCACGGTGGTGGCCGACCCCTTTGTGGCGGGGGCAGGCAAGTCCGACCAGGATCATTTGCGGAACATAACCGGCGTATATACCCAAGGCCCTTATCGCGAGATGGTGCAACTGCTGCGAACGCACTTCCCGGCAATTAAACGGATCGGCACCTTGTTCTGTCCGGCCGAAGCCAATTCGGTCGCCAACAAGGATTTGTTTGTCCGCGAGGCCAGCCAATGCGGTCTGATCGTGGAAACGGTTCCGGCCAACAGCGCGAGCGAGTTGTCGGATGCTGCGCTGGCGTTGTGCAGCCGCAGCCTCGACGCCGTGGTTCAGGTGGTGGACAACCTCAGCGCGGCGGGTTTTCCCGCCATCGCCCACGCCGCGGCGCAGGCGCATCTGCCCGTCTTCGCGTGCCAGGGCACCGCCGCCAAACAAGGGGCCGTGGTGGTTCTGGCGCGCGACTACTACGACGCCGGACGCGAGACTGCCCTCAAGGCAGCGAGGGTGATGCGCGGCGAGAGTCCGAACTCGATTCCGTTCTCGCCGCCAACGAAGATGCAAGTGCTCGTCAACCTGAAGCAAGCCCAGGAGAGCCGTTTGACCATTCCCGAAGCACTGTTGCGGGAGGCCATGCCGGTGAGCGAGTCCTCCCCGCGTTGACCATCGCCCGCTTATGGAAATCACCCGCACCGCACGCGCCGAACAATTTGAAATCAAGCTCAAGGGCAGGATGGACGCCACCTGGAGCGACCATGTGGCGCGCGCGCTGAGCGAGTGCATGCAGTCCGGCCAGCACGCCATCGCGGTGGACATGGCGGACGTGGATTACATCAGCTCGGCTGGCATCCGCATCCTGGTGATTTACGCCCGCCAGATCAACCTGATCCAAGGGCGCTTCGGCGTCACTAACGCCTCCAGCATTGTTCGGAAGGTGTTGGAGATGGCCGGACTCGATGCGCTTCTGGTCGTCCAAGCTGGCCCGGCGACATCACCCGTCTCACTTGCTGATGGATCCGCAGGGGGGGTGACGCTGTCGGAGGCCGGCGCCACAGCGGAGGTATTCGATCTGGACCCGAAGGCTGCGCTTCGTGTGCATTGGCCCGGCAACCCGGCGGACTGGTTCGAGGGCCGTGCGCAACCCGAAGCCTGCGTTTCGGTCGAGTTTCCCGCCCACGTCATTGGTATCGGCCTGGGCGCCCTGGGGGGCGGGGATGTGGCCAATGACCAGCCTTTTGGCGAGTTCCTCGCCGCCGCAGGCGCCGCCGTTTGCCAACCGGCGAACGGCTCGAACCGGCCGGACTATTTGTTGCAGCAAGGGGCCCTGACACCCTCGATCAGGGTTGGCTATGGCATGTTGGGCCACGGCGGCTTCCGCCGCTTGCTGCGCTTCGACAAAGGCCCGCAACAAGCAAGCCTGCCGCTCAGCACGGTGGTGAAAGCTTGCCTCGAGGCCAGCGGCAGCGACGCCGTCGGCCTGGTCGCAGTGGCGGAGGCAGCCTCGATCATTGGCGCCTCGCTGCAAAAAACACCCATCCTCCCGCCGGGCCAGAGTCGGGCGCGCGACATTTTCTCCTTTCCCGAGATTCGCGACTGGCTCAGCTTCACCGCCGAAGCCGCCTTTGCGAACTCCACTTGCATCATCGTCGGCTTTGCCGCCGCCCAATCGCGCGGCGCCGGCCTCCGCCTGCTCAAACCCATGGTCCAGTCCGGTGAACTCCACGGTCATTTCCATGCCGCGGCGTTTCCTTATCGCCCGCTCCGCAAGGGCAAAGTGGATTTGGCGCAAACCATCCAGCCTTTGTTCGACAGCGAACAGATTCTCGGCCTGCTTCATCTGCTGAACGACTGGCGCGGACTCATTGGCGCGGGCGAAAGCCGCTTCCTGCGCGGCGCCTGCTGGTGCGCGCCGTTGACCTTCTAAGACCTGCTTTCCATCCTGTCATGACTCTCTTGCTTGGAGCACTCACCATGGGACTGATCCTGTCGCTGCTGGCGCTGGGCATCTACATCAGCTACCGCATTTTCGGCATCGCCGACATCACGGTGGACGGATCAATCACCCTGGGCGCGGCGATTTGCGCCGTGCTGATCGTCAAAGGAACCCATCCGTTGCTGGCCGCGCTGGCGGCGTTCGCCGGGGGCCTGGCGGCGGGCACCGTTACCGGCATCTTGCAGGCGAAGTTTAAGATCAATGCGCTCCTGTCAGGAATTCTGGTCATGACCGGCCTCTACTCGGTGAATCTGCACGTGATGGGCAAGAGCAATGTGCCCCTGTTATCCGGCGAGAATTTCACCACCTGGGCCGAACGGCTGGGCCATGCGTGGTTCGGCAAGCCCGAGGTCAACCTGTTGGGCTGGCTGGTCAACACCCGTGATTTCCTCACGTTGCTGGTGGCCCTCGGCCTGACCGTCATCGTCTGCCTGGTTCTCTATTGGTTCTTCCGCACCGAACTAGGCACCGCCATGCGCGCCTCCGGCGACAACCCCCAAATGATTCGGGCGCTGGGGGTTAATGTCGAGAGCTACCGCATCATGGGGTTGGCGCTTTCCAATGGCCTGGTTGGGCTTTCGGGGGCGTTGCTGGCCCAGTACCAGGGTTTTGCGGACGCGCAGATGGGCATTGGCATGATTGTCTGGGGACTGGCCAGCGTTATCATCGGCGAGTCGCTGGTCGGCTCGCGCAGCCTGGGCCTGGCGATCTACGGCGCCGTCGCCGGCTCGGTGCTGTTCCGCCTGCTGGTGGCCATCGCCTTGCGCTGGGGCCTGAACCCGAACGACCTCAAGCTGGTCACTGCGCTATTCGTGTTCGCCGCCCTGGTGCTGCCGCAATTGCTCCAACGACGGGCAACACGCGCCCCGCTGGCCACGCCCCAGCGTTAGCCGGAAAGAAACCCCATGCTCACCGTCAGCAACCTCCACAAGACTTTCAACCCCGGCACCGCCAACGAAGTGCGCGCGCTGCAGGGCGTCAACCTGGACCTTCCAGAAGGCGCCTTCCTGGTCATCCTCGGCGGCAACGGCTCCGGCAAATCGACGCTGCTCAACGCGGTTGCCGGCAGCTTCAGACTGGACCAGGGCGAGGTTCGGCTTGCCGGCCGGGACGTGACGCGCTGGCCGGAGCATCAACGGGCGCGCCTGATTGGCCGGGTGTTTCAGAATCCTTTTACGGGCACTGCGCCCGGCATGTCCATCGCCGAGAATCTCGCGCTTGCAGCGCGGCGCAGCCAGAGGCGCCACCTTCGCTGGGCCCTTCCCAGGAGTCTCATGGATGAACTGCGCGACCGCGTCAGGCAGCTCAAGCTGGGTTTGGAAGACCGGCTTGGCAACAGCATCGGCTCCCTCTCCGGCGGGCAGCGCCAGGCTCTGACGCTCCTGATGGCCACATGGCTCAAACCCGCCCTCTTGCTCCTGGACGAACACACTGCCGCCCTGGACCCCAAGAGTGCCGACCTGGTCATTCGCACCACCGAAGAAACCATCTCCCGCCACAGGTTGACCACCCTCATGGTTACCCATTCCATGCAGCAGGCCGTGAATCTCGGCGACCGCATCGTTATCATGCACAAAGGCGCGGTGGCCCACCGCTTTGACGGCCCCGATAAACAGCGCCTCGAAGTGGCCGACTTGCTGGCGCGATTTGAAGATTTGCGGCGGCGGGAAATGCTTGACGAAACAGCCGCGGCTTTGCTGAAAGACACTTATATTTAATATCAAACTCACAAACCTAACAACATTTCGGTGTTGCGTGCTCGCCACGCTGGGTATGCTCACGCTGGCCATGTCCGGCGCCCTGCTGAGCAGGCGCCTGCAGGCGCCGCCCAAGACCGTGGCCTCGTGGGATGCGACCCTGCTCCAGACGCTGTACCCGGTCAAGTCGTCGGCAGCCCGTTCCGCCAGTGTCGGGCAGGCCGGAGGCTGGTATCCGGCCATCGACCCGGAATGTATGGCCCGGCAGAAAGGGGTTTATTTCGTGCCGGGCTTGAGAGGCTTCCAACAAACGACCGACTATACGTGCGGCCCGGCCGCACTGCTGGCGCTGGCGGCTTATTACCGGGTGCCCGGCATCGTGACGAACCGGGAAACCGAGTTGCGCATCGCCCGGGAAGCGGGCACGCGCTTCCCCGAAACACTGCCGCCGGGTGGCAAACTGGGAACCAAGCCCGACGAGATGGTCCGCTGGCTGGAGCAGCATGGCTTCCGGGTGAGCGTTGATTATGAATCCACGGGCGACGGTTCGGCCCTCCGCCGGCTGCAGCACAACCTCGAACTGGGCATCCCCACGTTAGTGGAATGGGCGGAACTGGGGGGACATTGGGTCGTGGCGGTGGGCTACGACACCCGGGGCAACGACGATCCCTGGGACGATGTGCTCATTTTCGCCGACTCATTCGACCGCTACGACGATCATCCCGACGGCTACACCTTCGTCAACGCCAACCGCTTTTACTGGCTGTGGTATGATGCCTTCTGTTTCGATCAACTCACTTGGAGAACCATGATCACTGCGACCCCGGGCAGCCCGAGCCTTCCCGGAACCTCACGAACCCCTTGAAATCACTCGAAAAGCGCTGAGAGTCCTCAAAGCAGATCCAGGAATGCGGCGCACGAGACAATTCTTGTTCCTCGAAACTCCCGCAGCGCAGCGAGCCGGAGCGGGCGTCGTTATCGAGAGCCCTGACCCTCGAAACAATATGTGGCAATCTTCCTCGCCAGAGTCGTCGCGATTTGCTCGTCCGTGTTGGTCAAAATGATGACCGCCAGCTTATCGTCGGGAAAACGCTGGATCGTGGCCGAGAAACCCGAGGTCGAACCGCCGTGCCCGATGTTCTTGTGTCCCTCGACGGACTCCAGAAACCACCCGAAACCATATTGGGTGGGTTTGCCATCGTTCAGTTTGGCGATGGTCCACATCTGCTCTTTGCTGGCGGTTTTTAGCACCGTTTCGCCATCCAGCGCCACGTTCCATTTTGCCAGGTCACCCACCGTTGAGGCGATTGCCCCGGCGGAAAAGACCTCGGTCAGATCATAGTCTCGGTTAATAAGCAGATGGTTGGTCTGCTCGTAGCCGGAGGCGCGATTGGGGATGATCAGCCCCGGCAACCGGTTCGTCGTGGCGCGCATTGATAGCGGCTGAAATATCCGTTCGCGCATGAAATCCCAATAGTTCCTGCCGCTGACGTTCTCGATGATGTAGCCGAGGAGACTGAACCCGGTGTTGGAGTATTTCCACGAGTCACCCGGCTGAAACTCCAACGGCTGACGGCCGATGGCCTGGATGAACTGCGACTGCGTGAGGTGCCGGGTCAACTCGAACCCGTCCAACCCCGTGTAACTCTTGATGCCGGACGTGTGGGTCAACAGGTGCCGAATCGTCACATTCGTCCATGTGCCAGGCGCATTCTCGAGATGCGTCACGATCTTATCGTCCACAGAAAGCTTGCCGTCCTGCGCGAGCAGGAGAATTCCCGCCGCCGTGAATTGCTTGGTAATCGAGCCGATCTCGAACACCGTTTCGGGCTTCACGGGCGCGCTCAATTCGAGGTTGGCCAGCCCGTAGGCAGCCGTCTTGATCGTCTTGCCGTTCTGGATGACGGCCAGTGCGACGCCTGGAATCTGGCGTCCCGCCATCTCGCTCTTTATGTAGTCATCCATACGGTCAGCTCGGGCCGCATGCGAGGCAAGAACGATGACCGTTAGCAAGCCAGAGATTGGAACATATCGCGTCATGGAAATAGCATAGCCGAGCCGCTAACGAAGTGGCCATAGTAAAGCCGCAACGATCAACTGGTAATGCCGCCCGGACGCGGCCTCGATCAGAACAACTCGTCATCCTCACTCGCGCGCCTTCGAGTCGATGATGATCGTCACCGGCCCATCATTGGTGAGACTCACCAGCATCTGAGCTCCGAACTCGCCGGTCTGGACCGGTTGGCCCAAATCCTGACCGAGCCTTTCGACAAATCGCCGGTAAATCGGCACCGCGATCTCCGGCTTGGCTGACCGGCTGTAGGAAGGCCGATTTCCTTTCTTTGTGCTGGCGAACAGGGTGAATTGGCTGACGAGCAAAATGCCGCCCTGCACCTCCTGGACTGAGCGATTCATCACGCCGTTTTCGTCATCAAAAACCCGCAGCCGAACGATCTTTCCGCTCAGCCATTCGATGTCTTCGCCCGTGTCCGCCTCCTCGACCGCCACGAGAACGGCCAATCCGCGCCGGATGGCGCCGTTGACAACGCCGTCGATGATGACTTTGGCTTCCGCGACCCGTTGAATGACTGCTCGCATCAGTGGGATTCTCCGAGTTGGCAGCCAATTCTGGCAAAGGCAACACCGTAGGCCAGCGACCCGACGATCGCTAGCCACGGATTCCCTCTCACCGCCAGCAAGATTCCCCGGCCCAGAATCAACCCCACCACTAAATAACCCGATATCGACAAAAGGAACTTCATGAAAAGATGTTACCGCGGTCCCACTTTGGCGCAAGTGCCGCTCGGAACAATTATCCAACTCAGCGTCGGAAGTCTGACGACTCAACCGCGCAGCTTTCGGACTTCCCTCAGGAATGCCAGCACGTGTTGGAACGGCTGGTTGGAATCAGACGAGGAATTGCTGAATTGCTGTTCAACAGCCGTCGCCCCTTGACATCCTCCCGCCCGATTCGTCATTATCGGGCCAAGATGAGCGACACGCAAAACCGGTTGTCCCTCACCCGCGCAGCGCAATAATCGGCGGGGCGCGGAGAAACAAATATCTATATCTATCAATATCAATATCAATATCCGCCATTTTGCCGCACCGTTGCTGAGCTTGATCACCGCGTTTGCTGGTGTCGGTGCCGAGTGTCAGGACAACTATTCCGACACCTGGGTGACCACGGATGCGCTGGGCCGCAAGCTGCCGGCTTACGCGGAAGTCGGCCTGCCGCGCACAGATCGCACCGTCGGCATTTTCTATTTCCTCTGGCACGGCGCGCACATTCAAGGCGGACCTTATGACGTGACGAGGATCCTCACGCAGGATCCCGACGCGATGAGCAAGCCGGATAGCCCGCTTTGGGGGGCGCTTGGCGTGCCGCATCATTGGGGCAAGTCGCTTTTCGGCTATTACCTGACCGACGATGACGGCGTCCTGCGCAAGCACGCCCAGATGCTTTCCGATGCGGGCGTGGACGTGGTGATCTTCGATGTGACCAACCAACTCACGTATCCGGAATGGTACCGCGCGCTGCTGCGCGTTTGGGGCGAGATGCGCGCGGCGGGAAATCGCACGCCGCAGGTGGCCTTCCTCACGCCGTTCTGGGATCCCCAGAAAGTCGTACGCGAGCTCTGGCACGACCTCTACTCACCCGGTTTGTCCAACAACCTCTGGTTTCGCTGGGAAGGCAAACCGCTCATCCTCGCCGACTCGGACTTGATTAACACCCGCGAAGAGCATGCGAAGCAGAGCACTTCTCCAGAAATCCAGCCCGGCCATAGGCTGGGCCAGCGATTCACCGTCAGCCAACCCATTTGCGCCGTAGGCGGGCGTTTCCCGACTTACCTTGCGACGAATTCGGCAGTCACCTTGAAGCTCTTCCGCGAGGGCATGACAAACCTGGCGCTGGCCTCGTGCCGCTTCACGGACGTATCGGACAACGCCTGGCTCATGCTCAAGCTCGATGCGCCACATCCCCCTGGCACTTACCTTCTCGAAGCCTCCGAGGCCGCCGGCAAGATCGGCTGGTGGAGTCACACCGACGACGTCCAGCCGCGTGGACAGGCATTGACCGATGGCCAGTCGGTGGCGGGCGACCGCACCTTGCGCCTCACGCTCACCGACGACGAGGCCACGCGCATCCACGAGTTCTTCACCTTCCGCAAGCCGCAGCCGGATTACTTTCAAGGGCCGACGAAATCGAATATGTGGAGCTGGCTGGAGGTCCATCCGCAGCACGTCTTCCGCAATGCGCGCGGCGAGAAGGAGCAGATGTCGGTCGGCGTGGCGCAAAACGCCGTCAATGGCCGGCTCGGCTCGATGAGCGAACCCGACGCGCACGGACGCAGCTTCCACGATGGCGCCACCGACACGCGACCGGGGGCCATGTTGCACGGTTTTAATGTCATCGAGCAGTGGGAACTTGCGTTGCGCGAGGACCCCCGGTTCATTTTTGTCACCGGATGGAACGAGTGGATTGCCGGACGCTTCGCGGAGTTCAACCGCATCAAGTTGCCGGTGATGTTCGTGGACCAATACGATCAAGAGCACAGCCGCGACATCGAGCCGATGAAAGGCGGGCACGGCGACGATTACTACTACCAGTTTGTCAGCTATGTCCGCCGCTACAAAGGCGCGCGACCACTGCTGCCCGTGAAGCCGCGCCCAATCCGGGTTGACGGAAACTTCGAGGACTGGCGCAAGGTCGAGCCCGAGTTCCGCGACACGGTCGCCGACCCCGTCCACCGCGAGCATCGAGGTTGGGATCCGAAGGTGACCTACACAAACCAGACAGGCCGCAACGATATCATCGCCGCAAAAGTCAGCTTCGACAAACGCCGCGTCTATTTCCATGTCCGCACCCGCGAGCCGATCACGCCATCCTCTGGCACAAACTGGATGCTGCTGTTCCTGAACACCGACACGAACCCCCAAACGGGTTGGCTGGGATACGACTTCGTGGTGAACCGAACCGGACCAGGTTCACTGGAACGAAACGTTGGCGGAAAATATCAGTGGCAGATGTCAGGCCAGGCAGAATTGCGCGTGGCAGGCGACCAGCTTGAGCTTTCGTTGCCATGGTCGGCGCTCGGAGTGAAGTCGGCGCCTGCGCAATTGGATTTCAAGTGGGCCGACAACTGCATTGCCGTCGGCGACTGGACGGATTTCACATTGAACGGTGACGCGGCACCGAACGATCGATTCAACTACCGCGCGCTTCTGCGACAGTGAGTGCGGAGGCAGGGCTGCATCGGCCAGCATCCGGGCGGAATGCGATTGCAAACCACCCGAGGGCTGACCCATAATCCCGGCGCATGATAAAGTTGGGCGTTAATATCGATCACGTGGCAACCTTGCGCGAGGCGCGCTATCGCGGAACCGGTCGCGGCGAGCCCGATCCGGTTGCGGCCGCGCTGGCCTGTGAAGCGGCGGGGGCGCATGGGATCACCGCCCATCTCCGGGAAGACCGGCGGCACATCCAGGATCGGGATATCTGGAAGCTGCGCGAGGTCATCCAGACGCGGTTCAACCTGGAGATGGCCAACTCGCCGGAGATTGTGGCCATCGCACTCAAGCTCAAGCCGGAAATCGTCTGTCTCGTGCCTGAGCGGCGACAGGAAGTCACCACCGAGGGCGGCCTTGACGTAGCTGGCAATCTGGCGGCTTTGACGGAGACCCGGCAGCGGATGAACGACGCGGGCATCGAGGTGAGCCTGTTCATCGCGCCCGACCTGGCGCAGATCGAAGCCGCCGCACGTACCGGCAGCCAGTTCATCGAGCTCCACACCGGCGCCTTCGCCGAGCGTTTCGGACACGAGCCGGGAGGCAACACTGAATTGGAACGACTGATCACCGGGGCGCATCGCGCTGCCGCGCTCGGCCTCAAGGTCAATGCCGGTCACGGTTTACACTACCAAAACCTCCCGCTCTTGCACCGGGTACCGCACCTGGTCGAGTTGAACATCGGCCATAGCATCGTGAGCCGTGCGGTCGCGGTTGGTCTGGAGGCCGCCGTTAAAGAAATGCTGCTCTTGATGTCAAACTACCGGGGAGGAGTCGAGTGAACCTAAAGTTCGTAGTCAGCAGTCTCCAGCATCCAGTCCAGCGTCCATGCTCCACAACCCACGGCCCATCGGCAGCACGTTCTCCAACGTTTGATAGCCGACAGTGGCCGGTGGACTTCAGACTCCCGACATGATCCTGGGCGTTGGCATCGACATCGTCGAAGTTGCGCGCATTGAGGCGTCGCACGAGAGGTTCGGCGAGCGGTTTCTGAACCGCATTCTGCTGCCCAACGAAATCAGCTATTGCCTGTCTTACAAAGCGCCGGGGCCGTTTCTGGCGGCCCGGTTTGCGGCCAAGGAAGCGATCTCCAAGGCCTTCGGCACCGGCATCGGGGCGCAGCTTGGATGGCAGGATATGGAGGTCGGGCGCAAAGCAACGGGCGAACCGTTTGTAATTTTGCATGGGGGCGGGCAAAAGCTGTTGCAGGACCGCGGCGCACGCGCGGTGCTCATCAGCCTGAGCCACACGCAGACCTACGCGGCGGCGGTGGCGATATTGGATGGCGACTGACACTTTGGGGCGTTTTGCCGCACGCTCAACATAGTCGAGGACTCGTCAACCATTGTCAGACTGAGCCGGGCCGTAAATTTCGGATTTGCTCTGACACCGATTCAGCGCAGAATCCCGGCCATGAAGATTCTGCCGACTCTTGCGTTAGCTATTCTGGTCTTTTTGCCGAATCCCGTATGCGGTCTGGCTGCCGACCGACCGAACATCCTGTTCATCATGAGTGATGATCACGCGGCGGGCGCCATCAGCGCCTACGGCAGCCGGGTCAACCAAACCCCCAACTTCGACCGCCTGGCCAGTGCCGGCATGAGGTTCGAGAATTGTTTTTGCGTCAACTCGATCTGCACCCCGAGCCGGGCGACGATTCTCACGGGAAAATACAGCCACCTTAATGGCGTGCCCACCTTCAATCGCTTTGATGGTTCGCAGCCGACGGTGGCGAAGTATCTCCAGACGGCCGGTTATTACACCGGCATGATCGGCAAGTGGCACCTGGGCAGCGATCCAACCGGGTTCGATTATTGGACCATCCTGCCGGGCCAAGGCATCTATTTCGATCCCGCCTTCCTGGACCGCAACGGCCGGCGGGTGATCAAGGGCTATGTGACCGACATCATCACCGATCTGGCGATTGACTTCCTCGAGCAGCGGCCCAGGGACAAACCGTTTTTCCTCATGTGCCATCACAAAGCGCCGCACCGCTCCTGGGAGCCGGACGCGAAGCACCGGGCCATGTTCGCCACCAAACACATCCCCGAACCGCCAACTTTGCGCGACGATTACGCCACGCGCACCGACGCCATTCGCGAATGCCAGCAGAAAGTCTTCACTGACCTCACCCGCTTGGACCTCAAGCTGGAGCCGCCGCCCGGCTTAAAAGGCCCGGCGCGCAATCAATGGCTGAGCATCAAGCCGACCGAGGTTGGGATTGAAGTGGACGGCAAGAAGCAGACGCTCACCGGTGAGGCATTGAACGCCTGGAAATACCAGCGCTACATGCAGGACTACCTCGCGTGCGTTCAGTCGGTCGATGACAACGTGGGTCGGCTGCTGGATTGGCTGGACAAGAACGGTCTGGGAACGAACACGGTTGTCATCTACACCAGCGACCAGGGCTTCTTCCTCGGGGACCATGGCCTTTACGACAAGCGGTTCATGTACGAAGCCTCGGTGAAAATGCCATTCATCGTCCGCTGGCCGGGCGTGACGAGGTCCGGATCGATTCAGGACGCGATGGCCATCAATCCTGATTTCACATCCACGTTTATGGACATCGCCGGACAGCCGGTGTCACCCGACATGCAGGGCCGCAGCCTGGTGCCGCTGCTAAAGGGCGAGCGCCCGGCTGATTGGCGCACGAGCTATTACTACCGCTATTATCATGATCCGGGCGACCACAACACCCGGGCGCACTACGGCGTTCGCACGACGACGCACAAGCTGATTTATTTTTGGAAAAAGGACCAATGGGAGATGTTCGACTTGGTGAAAGACCCGGACGAGCTGCACAACCTCTACAACGATGCGGCGCAAAAGGAGACCGTCGCCAAGCTCAAGCAGGAGCTTTACCGCCTGAAAAAGGAAGTGAAAGACGACGACCAGTTCGCCTACGAACAGCCGCCACCGGGAGCCGGACCTCGATCATCCACCAGTGTTCCATCGGTTCCTCGGAGGGCGAACTGAGGTCAGAGGATTGGGTTGGGGACTTCGCAGTTGCTCACAGGCCGAAGGCTTGTTGGATGAAATCGAGTTTTTCTTTCACCTCGGGATGAATTTCCTCTTTCAACATGACTGCTGCAATCTCGTCGAAGCGTGTGCAGTTGAAACCGTGGATGCCGGAATCCTGGAGCGCGGCCCCAACGATCTCTGTTCTAGCTTTCGTGGTTCGAAGGTAGTTCTCGACCAAATCAGGAGGTGAGAACTGTTGATTGAAGAACGCGTCAGCCCCCCGTGAGATCGTTGCGAACCAGCTTCAGTGCGTCGAAATGATCTTTGGCTTTGATTCCGGGCCCCGTCTCGCGAGGCTCCCAAACTTGCGGCTTCCAGAACGGTTGTTGGTTGAAGAAGTTCGCCGTGGTATGCCTTAGCAGCAGCAGCACCTGAATTGGCTTTTCGCGCGCCCCGGCTCCCGCGCCTCACGGCCAGCGCAGTCGATAGAAGCGGCTGGGATAATTCGTCCACTGCGGATCGCTAAAATAGGAGGAGGGGCCGGTAAGGGTGTTGGTTTGCACCGGGGTCCAGTCGTGATTGGCCAGGTTCGCGCTCGCCTCGACCACCACGGTCATACCGCTGGCCCAAGCGATGTCGAACCCGAATTGATTGGTCCGCACGCCAAAGCGATTGTCGCTGGTCTGGATTTGGGGCCTCCATAATGCCGTCGAAAGCTCTCCAAACTGCGGACCCCAGCCCGTGGTCCCGGGCAGGAAATAGACCGTGGCAAGCCCGTCACCGTAAAATGGATCCCAACCCAGGCCGGGGGCGTTGCCCTGGAAATAAACTCCGGTCAGGCCGACGCACGCCTCGAACGCGCCGTTTCCAATGTTAGTGACGCTGTTGGGGACGGCGTAGCTTCCGGCCCTGCCCCCCGGGCACTGGATGAGCGTGGTCTGGTCCTTGCTAAACATGACCCCATCCAAACTGAGATAGGCGGGGTTGTTGGTATCCACGATGATGGCCGCCAGGCGCGAGCAGGAGGTGAACGAACCATCTCCGATTTTGGCAACGCTGGCGGGGATCGTGACGCTCGTGAGGCTGGAGCAGGCTTGGAACGCCGTTTGCCCGATGTTGGTGACGGTGTTGGGGAGCGTGACACTGGGCAGGCTGATGCAGAGGGCGAACGCATGGTACCCGATGTCGCTGACGTAGTTGCCCATCGTGACATTGGTCAGGCCCCGGCAAGAGCTAAACGCATAGCTCCGGATGAGGGTGACGCTGTCCGGGATCGTCACGCTCGTTAGGCCGAGGCAGGAATAGAACGATAGGTCGCCAATGTCAGTGACGCTGTTGGGGATCGTGTAGCCTCCGGCTCTTGCCCCCGGGTATTGGATAAGGATAGTGCGGTTCTTGTCGAACAGCACACCCTCCAAAGCGGCATAGGCAGGATTGTTGGTGTCCACCAGGATCGCCGCCAGGGAGCTGCAGGCAGGGAATGGAGCGGAATCGATAGCGGTAACGCTGCTGGGGATCAGGACGTTGGTCAGGCTTCTGCAACCCCTGAACGCACCGTTCGCGATGCGGATGACGCTGTCGGGGATGTTGACGCTGGTCAGTGCGGAACAACCGTTGAACGCACTTTCCTCGATGTTCGTGACACTGTTTGGGATCGTGAAGCCTCCGGCTTTGCTCCCCGGGCACTGGATGAGCGTGGTTTGGCCGTGGTTGAACAATACACCATCCAAACTGACATAGGCGGGATTGTTGGTCTCCACCGTGATCGCCGCCAGGGCGGAGCAGGCAACAAACGGAGCGAGTCCAATATAGATAACACTGCCCGGGATGGTGACGCCGGTCAGGCCCGAGCAATAGCTAAAAACATAGGCCCCGATTTTGGTGACGCTGCCCGGGATGGTGACGTTCGTCATGCTGCTGGCGTCTTCAAAAGCCCAATCCCCGATGCAGGTAACCGGCAGCCCGTTGGTCGTGCTCGGGATGACCACCGTACCGTCCGAACCAGTGTAGCGCGTGATGGTGATCCCGCCATTATTGGTCTGGTAAGTGAATTGGCCCTGCACTGCCGCAGGCAATACCAATAGCAAAAACAGTGGCAGCAGCCTGGTTGCGCTGGTGAGGAAGGATTGATTTTTCATGGTCGCGCTGACTTTTCACCGGTTCTGCCTCTGTTTAGCGAGCCGGCTTGCGGGTGTCAATATCAGAATTGACACCAAAACAATTCATGCATTTCGCAACCCCGGAACCCTGGTTTGGTGGCGTGCGAAGAAATACCCAAAATACAGCTTGATTCGGTTGACGGTGCCATCTATAGTTCCGCCTCTTTTTGAAACTAAGTGAATTGATTTATGCGACGTCCAAAAGGCATTAAGACCAAGAAGTCCGTGGCCAAGCGGTTCAAGATAACCGCCAGCGGAAAAGTGCTGCGCTCGAGTGCAGGCCGAAGACACCTCTGTCAAACCAAGAGACCCAAGCGCCGCCGCAAGTTGCGAGGCTCCACCGAGGTGCATGCGACTGATAAGTATCGCATCACTCAAAACCTGCCGTTCAGCCACTGACATCGCCCATCCACTTTCAACCATCAACTATTACCTAATTCATGCGAGTTACCAACGCGCCAGCTTCCCGCAAACGCCGCACCCGGATGATTCGAGCCGCCAAAGGCTTCCGGATGCGCCGCTCCAAACTCTACCGCTACGCCTCGGACGCGGTTGATCATGGCCGCCAATACGCTTTCCGAGATCGCCGCGTCAAGAAACGCACGTTCCGCACTCTCTGGCAAATCCGTATCAACGCTGCCGCCCGCGCCGCCGGAATCACTTATAGCCGATTCATGGAGGGCCTCAAGGCCGCCAAAGTCGCGCTCGACCGTAAGATCCTTGCGGACCTCGCCGCAACCGATGCGGCCGCGTTCAGCGAGTTGATCAAAATCGCTCAGGGTGCGCTCAAGACCAAAGCCGTCAAGGCTTGATATTTTCATTTGCCGCAAACCGGCATTTGAGAATTGCCATCGGCACAGAGGCGCTGCCGTCCGACCGGCGACTCGCCAATCCCGTGGAATTTAACGCCGCGGGCAAGATGCGTCAGCAACGTATTCCTTGATCAAACGGATGTTCTCAGGCGGAGTCTCATAAGGCAGCGCGCCAGTGCCCATGACGCAGTTGGGCCGCCCCCCGGCAATTTCCAGCACCCGGTCAATCGCTCGGTAAATCCGTTCCGGCTCACGGCAAGCCACCACTCCTGGATCGAGATTGACGCGAATTCTCACGTGCGGATGCGATCTCGAGACTGACTCGACGAAAGCAGCCTGGTTGGTTTCCACGTTGCAGACCAGGTAGTTGGTGCCCGTGGCGAGAATGTCCTGCAAAATGAGATACGTGTTGCCGCCCATGATGCAGGGAACCGGATGCCCCAGACAATCAGCGGCAAGCTCAAGCATGCGACGCAGCGCGGGCATTTCAACCTCGCGAAACTGGCGCGGCGACAGAATCGGAGGGGCAGCAGCCGATTCAAAGAAAGCCACATCCAATCCGGCCGCAGCCACCGCCTGACAGAGCGCAGCCTGGTTCTCCGCCAGACGCATCAGAAACTCCCGGGTCGCTTCAGGCCGCAACACGACATCCTCGCATAAGCTGCTGATGCCCCGCAAATTGAAGGCAATCGAGAACGGCCCAGCCACCGGAATGCGCACATCCGCTTCCGGAAACTCGCGCTTGAGCCGTTGCCCGACCGCCAACACCATTGGGATGCGACCGTCCTGCCGTGGATTAAACGGCCTTAGCAAAAGTCCGTCTTCCAGCGAATTTAGCAAGGGCTTGTGAATGGCCGGAATGGCGTCGTCATCGCAGGGCTCGATCCGGGCGCCGTAGGCCTCGGCTTCGAGGTTGTAAATGTCGATCCCGACGGCAATTACCTGGTGGTGATATTCGAGATACGCCGCGCGATGCCCCTCGAACATCAGATCGGGATCGCGCGAAACTTCCCAGGGCGCCCGCCCGATCAGCCGTGCCGCGTGTTCATACACTACCGGAGTGAAGGCGATTTTCATTTTCGAGGTGGGAAAACTTCAGTTTCTTGTGAACTTCCTTGATGTCTTCGGCCGCCATCTCCGTTTTGCCCATGAAGTCCAGCGGCGAGCGGCCGGGTGGAACGTCTTTGTGCCGCCGCAACCGCCACAAATCCATGTTTTTCAGGCTCTCGTAGCCGAGGATAACCGCCAGTTCCGACGCCCACCAAAACCGGAAACTGTTATCATTGGCCAGCGCCTCAAAACCCGGTTTGTCCGGCTGCAAATGGAACGGACTCTCGGATGAAGCTTCGCTGTTCATGGCACCAGACTAACACCCTCACCCACCTGTGCAACCCGAATGATATTCACACCGGCCGCGCAAGCGGACATCGCTCGCCATCAGGGCGGATTCAAGAAATCGTAGCCGCCGACGGCAGTCGGCGCTAACACTCCGATAATCGAGAAAAAGTGCGCCGACTACCGTCAGCGGCTACGATTTTGCAGGTTCTTGAATCCGCCCTGGCTCGCCATTGGCGCGGCTCAGAAGATGTTGATTGCTGCTCATTAAACCGGTTCAATGAGCAGCGATGATCGCAAAACGTGTTATACCATGCCTGGACGTGCATGCGGGCCAGGTCACCCGCGGCGTCCAGTTCGGCGTCGCCGAAGCCGGCGGACTGCGCAACGTGGGCGATCCGGTCGAGCTGGCCTTGCGCTACAACGAGCAGGGCGCCGACGAAATGGTCTTCTTCGATATTACCGCCAGCGCGCATGGCCGGGCGACCATGGTGGAGGTGGTCGAGCGTGCAGCGGACCAATGCTTTATGCCGCTCACGGTCGGCGGCGGCCTGCGTTCGGTGGACGACATGTACACCATGCTGCGGGCGGGCGCCGACAAGATCAGCATCAACTCCTCGGCGCTGGCAAACCCGGACTTGATCCGCGCCGGGGCCGAGAAGTTCGGCAGCCAGTGCATAGTGGTCTCCATCGATGCGAAGAAGGCCGCGCCCGACCGGTGGGAAGTATTCTCTCATGGCGGTCGCAAGGCGACTGGTCTGGAGGCTGTCGAGTGGGCCAAACGTGCCGTCTCACTCGGCGCAGGCGAGATCGTGCTCAACAGCATCGACGCAGACGGGACGAAGGCGGGCTTTGATCTGGTCATCACGCGACGCATCAGTGAATCGGTCGGCGTGCCCGTCGTGGCCAGCGGCGGCGCAGGCAACCTGGAGCACATGGCCGAGGTGCTGCTCGAGGGCAAAGCGGACGCCGTCCTGGCCGCCAGCATCTTTCACTTCGGCGAGTTCACGGTCGGGGATGTGAAGCGGTTCCTGGCCGCCAGCGGGATTCCAGTTAGACTGGCGTAGCTGATCTAACTCTTGCCGGTTCGGCGTTGCCACAGTTCAAAGTAGTAGAGCGCGACGACTACTAATGAATGCTGGATTTTGCCCGCCGCCACTAATTGCGCGAGATCGGTCACGGGCACCAGCCGCGTCACCAAATCTTCGCCATGATCAAATTCGACCGGGTGCCGACAGTGGCAATTGTCCACCAGAACCGTGTAGCAGATATTGCTCATGATCGCCGGGTTGGGGAAAATCTGGCCAATCATCTGCGGATTCTCCCCTCGTAGCCCGTTTCCTCGCGCAACTCGCGCAATGCCGCTGCCACGGGTGATGCGTCTTTGGCGTCGATCATGCCGCCGGGAATTTCCAACTCGACGGTGCTCGAACCGTGGCGGTATTGCTCGATCATCACCAGGCAACCGTCGGGGGTGATGGCAACGACGTTCACCCAGTTGACGCAATCAATGACATGGAAATCATGCGCTTTATGGGTCCGCGGAGATATTGATCGGTCGGTCCGAATCGTAAAAATCCGATAATCACCGGCCGGCTGCGAGCTGATCTTTTCCCAGGGTTTGGGCATCTGGCAGGGAGATTGGTGACCGGGAATTGGCAACGACGCGCTTCGAGATCGGCAGTTCCTGATTTAACAGGCCCGTTGGCAGCCACTAATCACTAATCCCTTAGTTTTACCGAGTCGGCCGGAACGATCTTGATGCTCTCGACCCCCATGCGCTTGTCCGGGCGATCCTGAGGGTGCGTTGGCGTCGTGGCAATCTTCTCCAATACGTCGTCGCCTTTAATCAGTTTGCCAAACGCGGTGTACTGCCGATCCAAAAAGTGGGGATTGCCGTGACAGATGAAAAACTGACTGCCGGCGGAGTCGGGATCCTGGGACCGGGCCATGGAAAGAACCCCGCGGTCATGATGACGGTCACTAAACTCAGCTTTGACTTTGTGGCTCGGTCCCCCTGTCCCCCAGCGGGCTTCCTGCTTCAATTCCTTGGTTAACGGGTCGCCACCCTGGATCATGAACCCTTTGATCACCCGGTGAAAGCAGGTGCCGTCGTAAAACCCTTTCCGAGCCAGGGCCTTGAAATTCTCGACGGTTTTCGGAGCGACATCGGGCCAAAACTCGACGATGAGTTCGCCTTCATTGGTTTTAATGACGGCAATTTCGTTGTTCATCAGACAGGATTCTCAGAATCACGGCGCTTTGTCACGCCCAGAATAAATCCGTACTGTTTTGCTATTTTCTGGGTGGGGTTAGGGGTTCCGAATGCATTTTGCCGCCCGGAGCATGGCGGGCGCTCAAAAGTGGGATCTTCGGGGCTGCCCAGGGGCGCACCCCGCTGGCGGACCGCAGGTGGCCTTGTACATGCTCAGCTATCGCGCCAGGTTCAGAACATATCGGCTTCCACACCCGACCGTAGCCCGAACCTGGGGCTTCTACGTCTGCTTGAGCATGCGATAAAGGAAGCCAAGGCAGACTTGCGCCCGTCGGATTGGGAGTGAACCTCGTAAACGAGTAGTGCGGCAAGGGACTTCAAGGTTCCATTTCGTTCCAGTTTGTTCCGGCGTCCCACAAACTGGAACAAAATGGAACCTTGATGGGTGCCGGGCGCTTTCGCGTTCTTTGTGTTCTTTCGCGGCTGGGATTTGGGGGCTGGCTTTTTTTCGTCTGTTTCGTCTGTTTCGTGGTTCACTGCCGGGCGCGCGGGCGGCGGCCCGGGCGCGTTCAAAGTTCAACGGTTCAAGGTTCAACGGTTCAACGGTTTCCTGTGATATCCACCCTCCATCATCCACCCTCCATCATCCATCATCCACCCTCCATCATCCATCATCCACCCTCCATCATCCATCATCCACCCTCCATCATCCATCATCCACCCTCCATCATCCATCCTCCACCCTCCATCATCCATCCTCCATCATCCATCTTCAGTTGAATCATAGGTTCCAGCTTTTTGAGCCATCAAAAAGTCAAAGCCTGGTTGCAGGCAACACTCGGGTTTGGGCGGTTGATTAGACCTTTCAACCCGGCCATCCTGCACAATGCATACTGGAAGCAGTTCGGTGGCAGGCCCGGATGAGGAATCCCTCCGCCGAATGAACCCAGCCGGGGCGGGAAAGGGCGGAAGAGGCTCGCCTGGATGCGGCTTTGCCGCGCGGGCTTCTTCACGTCTCGGCGGTAGAATGGCCGCCCGGCGTGCCTGGCGCAGCTTGATTCATAGCAGTAATTTCACGGCCAACAAGCCTGTGAATAACTTTCTTAAAGAAACTTTTAAAAATTACTTGCAATTCAGTGCGCGGAGGCACATACACGACACACGTACTCGCAGTTTAGCCGTACCATTAACAAAACACAGAAATATCCTATGAAAAAACAAGTTGGTTTAGCAGTCAGTATCGGCCTTCTCGCCTTCTGTTCTTACGGGCAGGAGCCAGCATATGTTCCCGTCACCCCGGAATCGCTCGGGTTAACCCGCATCGTGCCAGACACCCTGATCTGGTTCAATGATGTCGCGAAGAAACCGCAGATTGGCGGCTATGTTCCAGGTACGGAGGTTCCTATTTTAAACAACCAGGAGGCGACCGCCCACTTGCTGAGCGATAGCATCTTCTTGATCGCGGCCACCACCCTTGCGACGAATGATACCCAGTTGCAGAGCCGTACTTTGGCAATAATACCCGCCACGGGCGGCACGCCCAAAATCAGCAGTTTGTTCTATACCGACGCGGGGCAAATCCATCTTGAGAACGACAACACCTCCCGCCAGGATGGCAATCCCGGTCGCGTGGGTGGCGACACGCGGTATGGTGCCGTCAACTACATGACCGCGGCTGAGGCTACCCTCTTTTCCTTTCCTGCCGACTTCGGCTCGAACGATCGCTGGACGAATCCGTTATTCGAGTCGCTGGCCGGAATTAGTGGGCGTGACTATGAAGCTCAGAACTTCCAGTTGAACCCGCTCACCCTCGCCGTAACACCGCTCCACAAGGGCTGTTCCCCCATGTTTTGGCCCACCCGCACGAACGATACCGCCATTTCGCAGCAGCTCGGGCGCACGGGCAGTAAACCTATTGGACTTGCCAATGGCAACTTTGTCACTGTTGGGGAAGATCGCTCACAGATCGAAAACCCGGGTTTCGAGGGCAACTCCACCGCGACCATCTTTAAGCCTGACGGCACGATTGTGAAAAATGCCTTTAGTGTGGACCCGGCTGGCGGTAGGAGCCTTAGTATGTGGGACAGCGTGGGCGCCTGGCGCGGAGGTTGGTATGCTCGGCCAGCAGGCGACATTACCTACGTATTCGACAACGACGGCAATGCCTTGGGCACTATCACGAATAACCCTAGTGCCGGAACGAGTTTTGACGCCGGCCGGGGCGATAACTTACGGATGTGCTCGGACATTCGCAGCCACTACATCTTCATGGCCGGCCCATCGAGCAACACGAACGTCGTGTTGTCCGTGTGGGATGCCAATACCCGGTTGTGGATCACCAACACGATCGTCAGCGAGGGCCCCTCCGTCCCAGACGTCACTGTCCTCGGCGGAACCCGCCCCGTGGACCGGACTTCCGTTGCCTGCGATGCCTATGACCGCGTGACAGTGGTTTACAGAGTTCAGCCGGATAATGGCATCTTCCTTAATGCGCAGGTCGCGGCGCGGGTCTACAAGTTTGATGGCACAAAATTCATACCTTTGACCCCTTCGTTCTTCCCGTTCATTGAGAGCGACGGGAGGGCCGTTTCTGACGGGACGAACGTCCTAGGCACCCCGGTGGGCTTTCTGAGCCAGCAACCAAGCGTGGCTGTGACGCCGCGGCAGATCCTGATCTATGCCAAGGGCACGTGGAACGGAATTCCCGACGCAACCAATGCCCCGGTTACACTAGGAGCGAACCAGCACTGCTACACTATCCTGAGCCATCCGGTGCCGATCGCCGCGCCGCAGCCGCAGATGACATTCACCCTCGGCAGCCAGAGCTCGACCATCTCCTGGAAGGCCGACGATGGGTTGTTCATTCTGCAATCGAGTCCGGCCGTTTCGCCAACCTCGTGGACGGATGTGACCCCGCAGCCGGCCATTACGCGCAACGCCTACGTGGATAAGAACGACAAGTACCTAATGTCCGTGCCCACTCCCACCAGCGCGAAGTTCTTCCGCCTGGTGCGACACTGGTAAGCGGTTCCCTGACACCGCCGCTTTCGCGATGTTGATTGCGCAAGGATAACGGCGGTCGCAGGTTCGAGAAATACGACGAGCTGCCTGGTTTACCAGGCAGCTCGTTCGCTTTCAGATGGGTAGCAGCCGAGGTCACGAACTTCATAAAAAATCAACCTTGTGGTGGTTCTTCCCCGCGTTCGGCGAACCAATGGCGAAGAAAAACTAAATCCTGCTGGTCTTTGACGCGATGCGTCGTGGCCTTCATTCGCCAGAGCAATCGCGGCGAAGCGAATGGGATCGGCACCCCGCCCAATTCGCGGACGATAATATCTTTGGCGGCTTCCGCATAATCAATTCCGCCCGCCGAACGCATTAGGTCCACGAGAATTTCATCGCCCACCCGAATGACATTGTGCAGTTTTAGTTCGCCGGTTTTGAGTTCGCGGACGGCGTTGTCCGGCAAAGTGGCAAGCGCAGAAAATACTTTCGCCTCATTTTCGGCATCCGCCGCCACGACCAAATCCACGTCACCCGTAAAACGTGGAAAGCCCGCCGCGATGACTGCGAATCCACCCACGACGATATATTTCGCTCCCCGTTGGTTCAATTCGCGGCAAAGCCCGACGAGATCGGCTTCGATTGGCGGGCGACACTCTAGGTTTTCGGCATCCCGCCTCGCACCAGCATTTTGATCATCCATGTGTCTGCCTCCTCGTGAGTTTTGAAACGATGCACACCCTTTGCCAGCCAACGATGTCCGAAAGCCCTTTGAAGTTGCAGTCCCGCTGCCTGCATCTGCATTCCCGACTTCAACCCATCTGGCGTCTGCGTGCGCCGCCCGACGAAGCGGTCAATTGTTTCCTCGACGTTGATGAAAGGCTCTTTCACGGCGGTGACAGGATAAGCCGCCCCTTGTGACAACGCAAGGACGCGGCAACTGATACTGACAGGAATTTCCTTTTGACGCTACGCGGGGCAGGGGTCGGATCGACATCGGATGACGCCCGGAACGCCCTCGGGGCAGTCCAAAGCCGTGCGGAGCTGAGAACCGAGCTTTGTGGCGATAGCGCTAACCCCGGACGAGGTCAACGACTTGGTCTCCTGGCTCCGCGTGGAAACCATCGCCCGCCGGAGCAAGCTCAACCCGGAGGCCGCGTGGAAGCTGTCCGAGGAAATCAAGGCAGACTGGTGGCAGGCGAACCAGCAACGCTTCACTCCTCAGGAAGGCTGAGTGATTGAGTCCAAGCTCGTCGTTGACACCAACATCTTCTTCTCCCTGCTCCTGCGTCGGGACACGGCGCTGCGTCGACGCTTTCTGACCGATACCGCCTGCACCCTTCACTCTCCACGCTTCTTCCTGGTCGAACTGTTCAAGCATAAAGAACGCATCGCCCAGGCCACTGAACTGAGCGAAGACGAACTGCTGGAATGCCTCTACGAGCTCCTGGCCCGTATCCACTTCTTCGAAGAAGGCAGCATCCCGATTGGCACCTGGATGGAAGCACGCCGCCTGTGCCGCGACGTTGACCCCAAAGACGCGCCATTCGTCGCCCTGACGCTGCATCTCGATGGCCGCCTCTGGACCGGCGACGATGAACTCACAACCGGTTTGAAGGCAAAAGGCTTCGACCGCTTCTTCGAGCCGTAAACCAGCCCCGGCGGAGCGGAGGACAGCAGCACCGAGCACGACTACTGATCACTGATTACCGATTACCGATCACCGAGCCTCCAGCCCTGGCCGGGCAGGCCGACTGCGGAAGGGGCGTTTTCCCTTGCGTCCCGGGAAAGTTTGGGGATATGTCCGGCTCCGGTCTCGGCGCTGCAATAGTCGAAATTGTATGCAGGCTGCGGAGGTTCTTGCGGATGAACTGCCACGCGAAGCGTTTGGAGCGCGTCCAGCTTGCTGGCGCTGTCGTTGAGAACTTCGATGCGCTGCCAAGGCGCCCACACCACCTCCGCATCCGGCTGGCTATCGAAAAGACCCAAGGCGGCCGAATGCTGGGTGTCGCGCCGACACGTGTAACCCGGCCACCACAAAGGTCTAACACTCCAACCATGCAAGGGCAAACCGGCCGGACTTACCGAAGCACCTTCACTGCCTCGATCGCCAGATTCAGGACCGGGCCGGGAAACACACCGAGAAAGAACATCCATGCGATGCAGCCGTAGATGGAAAGGCGGATCGGCTTTGAAAGCGGGATGGAGGACAGGTCCGTTACGTCGTTCGACCAGTAAATCGCGCGCACGATGCCGAAGTAGTAATAGAGCGAGATTACCACTCCGGCGAGCGCAGTGAACGCGAGGCAATAATAGCCCGGATGCGTGGCGCCTTGCTCGATGACGGCCTTGAGCAGCAGAAACTTCCCGAAGAAGCCCGCCAACGGAGGAATGCCGGCCAGCGAAACCACCGATAAAGTCATGGTCGCCGCCAACAAGGGCGAGCGTCGGTTGAGGCCGGCCAGGGCGCTGATGTCCTCGCCGTCCACCTGGCGCATCACCAGGCAGATTACGGTAAAGGCGCCGAGCACGGTGAAAAGATAGCCGCTGAGGTAGTAGAGAACAGCGGATCGCCCGGCGGTGCTCATGGCAGCGACGCCAAGCAGCATATAGCCGGCGTGCGCGATGCTGGAATAGCCGAGCAGCCGCTTCACGTTGCGCTGCGGAATGGCGCAGAGATTTCCGTAAAGGATGGTGATGCCGGACATGATAATGAGAAGGTTCACCCATTGCGCGGTGATGCCCGGCACCGCGATGAAGAGCACGCGCAGCAGCAGCACGAAGCCAGCGGCCTTGGACCCAATCGCCAAGAATGCGGTCGTTGGTGAGGGCGCGCCCTGATAGACGTCCGGCGCCCAGATTTGAAATGGAAACGCGGCGATTTTGAATCCGAGTCCGGCCAGGACGAACACCAGTCCGAACAGAAATATCTTGTGAGAACCGAGCTTTGTGGTCAGGCCGGCCAACTCAGTGAAGTTGAGCGTGTGGCTGAAGCCGTAAACCAGGGCAATTCCGTAAACCATAAATGCCGTGGACAAAGCCCCGATGATTAAATATTTCACGCCGGCTTCGAGCGAAGCGCGGTGCGAGCGATGGAAGCTGGTGAGCACGTAGAAGGTGATCGTGATGAGTTCAAGCGATACAAACAGCAGCGCGAAATCATTTGCCGAAGCGGCAAACATCATCCCCAACAGCGCAAACAGAATCAGCGCGTAGAATTCGCCGATGCCGGCGGCGATCCGGTTGGCGAATTCCACGGACATCAGGAGCACAATCAAGGCAGCCAGCAGGAAGAAGCGTTTGAAGAACAGCGCCAGGCCGTCGAGTGCGTACATCTTGCCGAAGGCGTATTGCGTCACTTCGCTTGAGGGGAATCGCACGGCAACGAAGCTGTAGAGCAGGATTGCGCCCACGCCGATTGCCGCCGCATAGCCGAGGTTTCGTTTGGCGGACGGCGGCAGCCACAAGTCCACGAGGAGCAGCCCCAACCCGAGGGCGGCCACCAGCCATTCGTGAATCAACAAACCAATGTTCATCTGTTTTTCAGCATCTGTTGAGCGCAGCATCTGCGGGACGTGGTGGCACATGAGCCAACCTGATCAATCGCCTTCATTGCAGCACACCTCCGCCCGCCGTCTGGGCGATCACTGACCCGGGCAACGAATTTCCACTTCCGCCATGCACCATTCGAATGATCTGCTCGGCGCTCGGTTTGATTTTCTCGACCAGCAAGCCGGGGAAACAGCCGAATAATAACAGGCAGGCCAGAAGGATAATAAACGGCGTCTTGCGCCAGAGGTGGGGCGCGTCGGCGACACGGGCCCATTTCTCCGGCAGTGGTCCGTGCAGAATGTTTCGCATTGCCCGCAGGGCATAGACTGCGCCGATAATCAGCGCGCCCCAGCAGGCGAGGATTGTCACAAGCGGGAATACCTTCCAGGCGCCGAAGAAGACCGTGACCTCGCCTGCGAAGTTCGCGAAGCCCGGCAAGCCGCAACCGGCGAAGGCTGCCATCATCAGCGCCGCGCCGATGAATGGCAATCGGCGGAGCAGTCCTCCGAGTTGGTCCATTTGCAAGGTGCCGGTTTGCTGGTAGATGTAGCCGCCCAGGCCGAAAGTCAGGGCGGCCAGGAAGCCATGTGCGATCATCACCAGCACCGCGCCGGTCACACCGATAAGGTTCAGGCTGGCGATGCCCAGGAAGATGAAGCCCATGTGCGCCACACTTGAATAGCCGATCAGCCGATTGAAATCCTTTTGCCGCATCGCCACCCAACCGCAGTAAACGAGGTTGCCGAGGCAGAGCCAGGCGAGGATATGCATCCAGCTTTGCGCCGCGTCGGGTAACAGTGGCAGTGCAATGCGAATCAGGCCGTACAGTCCGAATTTCTTTAGCACGCCGGCGTGGAGCATTGCCGTGGCGGTGGGTGCCGAGCCGTATCCGAGGGGCGCCCACGTATGAAATGGCCACAGGGAAACCAGAATGCCGAATCCGAACAACAGCAGTGGGAAAATGAAATGCTGTCCACTGGCCGAAATTGGATTGCGGCGAATATGCTCGGTAAGTTGAGGAATATCGAAAGTGGCCGCGCCCGATTGCAGGTAAAGGGCGATCAGGCCGACCAAGGCAAGGAGCGCGCCGATGCTGAGGTAAATCGCAACCTGAAATGTGGCGTAGTTTTTCTGTTCGCCGCGGCCCCAGACGCCAATCATGATGAAGGTCGGAACGAGCGCCAATTCGTGGAAGAAATAGAAGAAGAACAAGTCGAGCGACGCGAAGGCGCCGAGAATGCCCCCTGCCATTACCAGCAACAGAATGTAAAATTCCTTTTCACGCTCTTTGATTTCCCAGGAGACACAGGCGGCAGCAAATGCCACGATCGCGCCCATCAAAACCAGACCCACGTTGATGCCGTCCACCCCGACGTGATAGCTGATGCCTAAAGCGGATACCCAGGGAATTTGCTGGTCAAACCGGTAGCCGCTGGCGGCAATGTCCGCGCTGTTGAACAACATGAACATGATGATCGCGAGCAGCGCGGAAAGGAGCGTGGCCAGCAGCGCGACACCGCGCATCACGACGCGGTAGTTGCCCGGGACGAAGGCCAGCAGAATCGCGGCGGCCAGCGGGCAGCAAATGATGAAGGTTAACAGGGACATGCTATTTCAATGCGAGGTAGAGCACCAGGGCCACGCCCATGGCGAACAGGAAGGCATAGGTCTGCAAGCTGCCCGTTTGCAGCAGGCGCAAGGCGCGGCCGACCAGCTCGGTGG